>Ga0180436_10005198_pt1 | contig 11560 bp, 10 predicted proteins | sample SS_ome_2_FD_132434 | JGI IMG/M metagenome (GOLD analysis project Ga0180436, IMG submission 132434) | Hypersaline lake sediment archaeal communities from the Salton Sea, California, USA - SS_3_S_2 metaG | ecosystem: Environmental > Aquatic > Non-marine Saline and Alkaline > Hypersaline >...
AAGAACGGACCCCATCGGCAGCATGATGGAAATGATTACCAAAAAGCTGACTCTCATGCGGATCGATCAGATGGAAAACGTCAGCCTGATGCCGCACACTGCTGTCAAATTATTGAGTCCGGACAAGACAGTTGTCGAAAAAGATGGTGAATTGGTCGAAATTAAACCCTTTGAAACGGTCATTTTCTGTTCCGGCATGCTGTCAATGCCGGAACCGGATGAAAAGTTGCAACCGTATGTAAACAAAATAGAAATTATCGGCGACGCCGCCCGGGTCATGGATATATATTCGGCCATTCATGCCGGCTATGACCTGGCTATTAAATACTAACGGAGGTTTATCATGGAACAAACGTCATTTTCCAACATCGCCATTGTGTCCTGCGGCACCATGAGCCTGGAACTTAATCACCTGAAAAAAGATGGTTTTCTAGATACAGACCACCTGCTCTACACGACACCGGGATTGCATCAGGACATTCCGGAGCTGGAACGCCAGCTGGTCAAGATGATCGACAGAGCCAAACAAAAGGCGGAAAAGGTTCTGGTGATTTACGGCGGGAAATTCTGTTATGTCAATGTCAACGAACCCACACGGCTCATGCAGACCATCATCAAGGAACAAGGCCCCAGGGTTGGGCGCATCCAGGCCACCCAATGCATGGACATGATCGCCACGGAAGAGGAACGTGAACAAATTGCCCAGGAGGTTGTCGGGGGAGAACCGGTGTGGTGGATGACGCCCGGCTGGGTTAAGTTTCAAAAGCAAGTATTCAAAGGATGGGATAAGGGTATGGCCAACGAAAATTTCCCCAGGCACACTGGTGGTGCCATTGTTCTGGACGGTATCGGCTACCTCGACAAGTATATGGCTGAAGATCCTGAAGGCTTTTTGGACTACTGCGACTGGATGGGCATCCCTATGCAGGCATACCCAGTAATGCTCGACCGATTCAAGCGACTGCTCATCGAAGGGGCTGAAAACTTGTTACCATAGCGGCTTTTCTTTATTGCACTGAATCAACCACTTGCTCTGTTTTTGGCAGTTTAACCGTCCTACTGACCTCTAATTGTTCCTTTATCTTTCCAAGACTGACAGGCTATCAGTAGATTTATATTTAAAGGCAGACTTTAGACAGCGCGCTTAAGTTGTGTTAAAAATATTCCCGCCGGTCTTCGCTGTGGTCGATAAGGTACTGCAGTTCCGCGATCTCTTTGAGCTCTCCCAGCAGGCTTTCCAGGCGGGTGCGGTCGATATTGCGCATGCGCATATACACCATGCGAAACCCTTCCGGCATTTTGTCGTAGGAAGAGAGAATGCTGACAATCTGACCACTAAAATTTCTGATCACATCGGCAAGTTCCTGAATACTGCCCGGTCTGTCTTCGACCTTGAAAGAAAATTGCATGCCGCCCTTCTCAATGCCGGTCAAGGCTATGAGCACGCGAAACACGTCAGTCTGGGTGATCACGCCCGCGATTACCCGCTTGCCGCCAATCACGGGAACCCCCGATATTTTGTGTTTCAGGAGCAGTTCTGCAGTTTCTTCGATGGTCCAGTCCGGAGTAACAGTGACCAATGATTTGGTCATGATCTCCTTGACTTTAATCTGGGTCAATAGAAAGAGCAATTCGTGAATCTCGAGGCTGGTGACATCTGAAGCAGATGCCTTCTTAAGATCACGGTCAGTAATGACGCCCACCAAATCTCCATGTTCGACAACCGGCAACATCCTGATGCTGTGCATCTTCATCAGCATGGCTGCAGTCTGCATGGAAGCGTCCACATCTACGGTAATTACCTTTTCGCTCATCCAGTTTTTTACCAGCATGGCGATCTCCTTCAGCTGTGAAATATGATGCTATTCCATACAATGGTTTATGCTGATCCTGGTTACCGCTGGTTCCGCAATGGCAGTCAGGCATTCCAGCAAATCCCTTGAAATGAGGGTTTGGGAATATCCATCATGCCCCAGCTATCTACCGGATGGTATCGTCTGTTTCACCTTTTGGTAACGGTATAACCAAGATGGGTATCCTGGTGCGGCGCAGAACTCTTTTGGCAGTGCTGCCTAGAAACGTATTGCCGATAATTCCTTTACCGTGGGTTCCCATGATGATCATGTCGCAGGCGAACTGCTTGGCCGTGTCCAGGATTTTTTCAGCCGGAAACCCCTCGCAAACTTCTATGGAACTGACAATATCCCCATAATCCGAATATGCATCGAATTCCTCATCGCAGACGGCCTTCAAGCGCTTCTCAATAGCCGCCTTGGCTTCAGCGACACGATCCTCGTATAGGTTTCGCTGCCCTCTATCATCAATGTAGGTGGTAATGATGGGCGCATATCCGATATAGGCCGTTTCAAAGGCATGCATAATAATGACTTCGGCATTGTAGAACTTGGCAGATTGCAAGGCGTAGCGCATCGCATATGCGGAATTGGGTGAAAGGTCCGTGGCATACAATATTTTCTTGATTTCGGGTTTCATCGTTACCTCCTTATCGTTGAGGAGTTAATAAACTGTTAGTACTTTACATCAGCATATTGCGTGCCAAAAGACAGGTTCTTCAGAATGACATATATTATCTTATAGTTAAGATTAGTTTTAGAGAGAGCGGTGACAGGGTCGGCATGATTAATTGATAATTTGCTAATAGGGTTTCGATAAATTTCAAACTTCTAATGCCCCCTTACTATGACCGAAGCAGCCTCCACGAAACAACTAATTGATTAAATAGCATTTTCCCGCTTGTTCGGAAGTGGCACGGTTTGTGCTCAACTAAAATTGTAAAGTAGTTGTCGGTAAAGGGATGGCATGGTTACCCTGCCGGTAGTGTATCTGGTTTTTGCTTCAGGCGATTCTCTGGAAAGGCAGTCAATATGGAAGCAGATGCAATTTCAACAACAGCATTACTAAGCAAGACCGATTCAGATACGATTTCAGGCACAAAGGATTACTTTAAAAAGCTGGAAATCCGGTTCAAGGTAAGCCTCTTGCTGGTCTTTTTGGTGCCCATGGCCCTGCTGTCGCTCTATTTCCACTTTCAATTCACCTACTCCCTCAAAGAAAGCGCCCGGCTGAACCTGGCTGCTATTTCCGAAAGCCAGCGCAATACAGTGGATCTCTTTCTTCAGGAAAGGGTGGTCAACATCTTCACCCAGTTTCAGAGCCAGGCCTTTAACCTCAAACCAACCAATCAGACCATGGAAAGCTACCTCCACAACTTAAGACAGGTGAGCGATGCCTTCATCGATGTGGGATTCTTAAACAGCCAGGGCATCCAGACCGGTTATGCCGGTCCGTTTCCCTATCTACAAAACCAAAACTATGCCAATGAAAACTGGTTTTCCACCTTGATGCAGAAAGACAAGAATCACTATATCAGTGATATCTACCCGGGTTTCCGCAAAAAGCCCCATTTCACCATTGCCGTTAAACAGGTTCTGGACGGCAAACCCTATGTGATGCGGTCTACATTGGATCCGGATAAGTTTTACATGTTTCTGCGCACCATCAATCATGCCAAGGGTGTTCAATCGGCACTGATCAATCAGGACCTTGTCTATCAAATCGCGGATCCCGACCAGAAACAGCTGTTCAAACAAAGTGACCTCAAGCCCCACCTGACCACCGGAACCGGTGTGCAGGAAATCAAAATCGACAACGACGACATCCTGGTGGCTGTTGCCTGGCTAAAAATGACGCCCTGGGCGCTGGTCGTGACCGAACCCTTGCATGTAGCCCATGGCAAAATGTACCAGGCAAGAAGGATTATGATCGTGGGTATCGCCCTTATTGCGGTTGTCGTCGTGCTGGTCATCTGGTCAACCACCGGATTCCTGGTCAACAGGGCGCGCAGCAGTGCCGAAAACCGGGACGAACTCCAGGTGCAACTGCTGCACGCGGCAAAATTGGCCTCTGTCGGTGAACTTGCCACGGGCATTGCCCATGAGATCAACAATCCGCTGGCCATCGTTCTGGCCACCACAGGTGTCATCAAGGACATGTTGAACCCGGAATTCAACATGGAAGCCGGCCCTGAAGACATCTTGAAAGAGCTGGAAACGGTAGATGCCGCCGTGTACCGCGCCCGTGAAATTACACGAAATCTGCTGGACTACGGACGCAAACACCAGCCCCGCTTGCTTCCTTGCGACATCAACCAACTTCTCGATGAAGTGCTGGCTGGTTTTAAACAACGCGAGCTGGCTGTCAAGAATATCAATATTTCCCGGCGCTATGACCCCGGGCTGCCGGAAGTCATCGTGGATCGCGACCAGCTCCGTCAGGTATTTCTCAATTTTATCAACAATGCGGGCGATGCCATTGAAGGGTCAGGCACCATTACCATTTCAACGCACAGCGAAGCGGGTTGCGCATATATTACCATTACCGACACAGGTCACGGGATGACCCCGGCAGATCAGGAAAAAATATTCGATCCCTTTTTCACGACCAAGGAGGTCGGCAAGGGCACCGGCCTCGGCCTGAGCGTCTCCCTGAGCATCATGAAATCCATGGGGGGCGCCATAAACGTACAAAGCATACCGGAAGTGGGCAGTTCCTTCACGATTTCACTGCCCCTTCAACCCAAAGAAAGGAAATGCCATGCACCAACGTCAGACCCAGACAACTGCCGAGAAGGCAAAGATGCCGTTGATTCTCCTGATTGACGATGAGGACCGTTTTCGCCAATCCCTGGCACGACAGCTCAAGGTTCGCAATTTTCTCGTTTTGGACACAAACAGTGGCGAAGATGCCATCAAAATTGTGCGTCATGCCAATCCGGACGTCGTCATTCTGGACCAGAAGATGCCGGGAATGGACGGTGTTCAAACACTGCAGGAAATCAAGAAGGTGCGGCCCGAGGTCCAGGTCATCATGCACACCGGACACGGCAGCGTTGATTCCGCGCGGATAACCGGCAAACATGATGCCTTTGACTACATTGAAAAGCCGTGTGCGGTGGACGACATGATCGGAATCATCCAAAGGGCCCTGGAAGAGCGTAAAAATGCCATGGCCCGTCATGAGATTCCTGATGTCAAACGCGGAGGGTTCAAGGACTGGTTTGTGGGTGTGCATAATGCCCGCCCGGGTATTATTCTGCTGGGTGTCCTCCTTTTCCTGGCGATTGCCTTTCTGCCTAACCCCAGGGGGTTGATGGACATTCTGACCGCTGAGAAAACCGGGAAGCAGGGGGAGTCCATAGCAGGCTACGCCGAATATCACCGCATGCAGCCCGGGCAGACCATTTTCGAATACTATGTTCAAAAGGCAAAACTCTCCCGACATATCACCCTGGCAGACGGACGGGTTGCCAAAGCACCGTTGACAGCGTCTCAGGCAGCCCTGCGCACCAAGGTCATGGTGGCCATTCTTTTCCTGGCCGCCCTCTTCTGGGCCACCGGTGCCATCCCCATCGGCGTTACCGCGCTGCTGGTGGGTGTGCTCATGTATTTTTTCAATATATTTCCAGCCGACCAGGTCGCCAAGGCTTACGCCAAGGATGCGGTGGTTTTTATCTTCGGTGTGCTGGCGCTAGCCGCCGCCATCAGCAAAACCGGCCTGGACCGCAGAATCGGCATGCTGCTGCTGGGCACGAGCACGAATCTAACGCGGTTCTGCCTATTTTTCGCCCCCCTATTGGCGTGCACGGCCTCTTTTCTGTCTGAACACGCCCTGGTGGCCTTTATCGCTCCCATCCTCATGCTGGTGTATATGGGCGCTATTAAGGCAGCCGGATTGAAACGAGATAAGGGGCTGGTGGTGATGATGATGCTGATGTTGACCTTTAGCGCCAATATCGGCGGTCCGGGATCGCCGGCAGCCGGCGGGCGCAACGCTGTCATGCTGGGCATTTTTGCGGACTACGGCGTTGATGTCACCTTTGGCCAGTGGATGAAAATGGGATTGCCCTTTGTGCCGGTCATGGCCCTGGTGATTGCAGCTTACTTCCTGGTCATCTCCAGAGGGAAAATACAAGTGCCGTCTGTCAACATAGCTGCCGAGGTACGTCGCGAATCCCAAAAAATCGGTAAAATGACCTCAGCGGAATACAAGGCTGCCCTGGTCCTCGTTCTGGTGATTGTTTTATGGATCACGCTTTCCAGCCGCTTTGGTATGGGGGGACCGGTTCTGCTGTGCCTGGTTCTCCTGAACGTGATGGGAGTGCTGCGCTGGCGGGATATCAACAGCATCCACTGGGATGTGGTCGCCCTGTACGCAGCAGCCAGCGCCATGGGCTACGGACTGGCAGTTACCGGCGCAGCCCTGTGGCTGGCCAGCAGCCTCATCAACCTGCTGCCCGACATGTTGAAACACGGTATCGGCCTCTGCATGTCCACCAGTTTTATCACCGGCATTCTGACCAACTTCATGAGTGACGGCGCCACGGTGGCTGCCGTGGGTCCCATCACGGTCCCCATGGCCACGCTTTCGGCCACGTCACCCTTAAAGGTCGGCCTGGCAACGGCCTTTGCCTCATCGTTTGCTCACATGCTGGTGATCGGCACCCCTAACAATGCCATTGTGTTTAGTATGGCCAAGGACCCCGATACCGGTGAACAACTGCTGACCATGAAGGATTTTTTCATTCATGGATTCGCAATCTTTTTATTGAGCCTGCTGGTGCTCTGGGCATGGGTATTCCTGGGTTACTGGCAATGGATAGCCATATAACCAAACAAAAGAAAGGAGCAATGAACATGGAAAATAAAAATATAAATCTTTTGATTGTGGATGATGAAGAAGCGTTCCTGGAATCCATCAAAAAGAGTCTCGAACTGCGCGATTTCAACGTAACCGCCGTAAACCGTGGGGAAAAAGCACTGGAAGCCGCCCGGCAGCATTCCATCGATATTGCGCTCGTTGATTTAAAAATGCCCGGCCTGGATGGCGAAGAAACACTGAAACGGCTCAAAGAAGAGCATCCCTGGATGGAGGTTATTATCCTCACCGGCCACGGCACCATTGATTCCGCAGCAGAGTGTACCCGGAAAGGCGCCTATTCCTATCTGCAGAAGCCCTGCGGCCTTGAGCAGATACTTGAAAGCCTGATCGACGCTTATAAAAAACGGGTCATGAACAAGACTAAAATGGATGAAAAGAAAATGGACGAGCTGTTGAAGCTCTCGTTGTCAGCTTCACCCAGGGGAATCCTGAAAAAGCTGAAGGAGATGGAGAGGGCCTTTTACTAAAGCCCTTGGCGGATAAGTGTCCTAGATGCTTTAGCCTAAGTCGAGCTCAATTTAGGTTTAGGTGATATCAAGTCATCACATGCAATGATCCGCCTTAGAAATATTGCGAAATCCCGCTTCGCAATATTTCTAAATCAGGGACGGCCCATGCTAACATCCCCAAGCCTCTGAGGCCCAACAACTTGTTAATATAGTAAATATAACCCTACCAGAAAGATGGCACATTTGGTGCTAACTTGAGAGTGTAACAGGCTATTTTTAGTCCAACCCATACGAGCCATTAAGGAGATTATACTGGAATAAAACACATTGGCATAAGAGGGCGCTCCAGAGCGGGTAAGCTTATCATATGATCAACCGATCACCATGTGATTCTAATTCTACCCCGCCCCATACTCACCTCACAATATGCCCCCTGGAAGCGCCTTCCATATGCCACTGCTCTTGTAGTTCAAGGCCAGACCGGGTTGACCGGTTGGTGTAGTGAACTACATATAACCAAGCAAGCGAAGGGAGAACTAAAAATGAAGATCGCAATTTCATCCACAGGTCCGTCCTTGAATGACCCAATCGACGCACGTTTCGGCCGCTGTGAATATTTCATTATCGTCGACCCGGCGACCATGGAGCACGAATCCATTCCCAATCAGAATGTGACCACCACCAGCGGCGCAGGGATCTCATCGGCCCAGTTGATGGCAGATAAAGGCGTCGACCTCGTTTTAACCGGTAACCTGGGTCCCAAAGCAGCCGGCGTGTTTGATGCCGCAGGTATCCGGGTGGTCACGGGTGTGAGCGGTACGGTGGGAGACGCAGTCAAGGGGTATGCCGATGGCGGTAATTTTCCCCAACCGGCATCGCCCGGACAGATGCCGGCAGCTGCCGATGCAGGTGGTTCCGGTCAGGGCTTTGGCATGGGCTCCGGCAGCGGCATGGGTGGTGGACGCGGTATGGGTGGTGGACGCGGCATGGGCGGCGGAGGTGGCTGCCGGCAGAAAGGCGGCAGCGGAAGGGGCCTTGGACGTAACAGCCGTATGGGCGGTGGCCGTGGTATGCGCAGCGGCCGATTTTAATGGAGAGAAGGAGTGATGGGAAAAAGGGTTTCGGATGTCAGGTGCCGAGTAACAGCCGAAGGTGTGAAGGTGAGCCGTAGTCGGTAGTCGGTGATTGGCAAAAAAAATGAATCACGAAAACACGAAATCTAAAAAACACGAAATGCTTAACTGTCAGCAGTATGCTTGAAACCCTCTCGTGGTGACCGTCCCTTTCGCATAATTCTGGTGCCATCCCAAAGGAACCGGGATTTCATCATAAAGCGTTTTTCTTTCAGCCTCGAGAAGGTGGCGCGGCACTCTCATGAAATCGGCTGCACAGAGGACCTGACAGCCGGTTTCGGCTGAAAGTCTGTCCAGCCACTGTAACCCTTCACGGTTTCGCATCAGGTGATGGTCGAGAATCAGTACGTCAACCGAACGAGCCAACCGCACAGCGTTTTGCCATGCCCGGATACGCAACATTGAACTCAATTGTTCAAGATAGAGCGGCGGGCCGCCGGCCAGCAGTATATCCGGCTGCCACTCGAGAATGAGATCAACGGCGTTGTCATCCAGAAGCTGAATGTCAGAGGCGTGTACAAAAACAGTGCCATCCTCGATCCGGGTCATCATCACGCTTTCGTTGCGTTCTGTTTTCTCTCCATGGGGCACGGGCCTTGAAAATCGCAGAGGCTCGGCTCCCCGTGTCCCCTCTCGCCATTGGGCATCCAGCTGTTCTTTAAGGGCTGCTGATCTTTCTTGTTCCTTGACTGATAAAGATTCTGGTGATTTCGTCCAAATCCGGACCCCGGGATTCAAATCCGCCACCCTGGCAACATCCAGCTGGTAAGGATTTGCATCCACCAGGGGAACATGGTCACCATGAAAATGACTGAAGACAATGTCCGTGGCCAACCCCCAATCCTGGATGATCTTTTCCCGGATCACTTCGCCCGCCGCTACCTGAACCGGGTGCGGTGTCTGGCCATGACGCAGAAACCCCAAAGCGACCCCCGGATCGATAAGAACATTTTGTTCACCGGCAATGACAAGACAACACAGCCCCCGGACACCAAGTGTTTCAGCGCCTATAATCTTTATCTGCATGTGAGAGCCGCTTTTTTCTACCCATCAATAAATGCATCATTATCTTTGCGACGGCCTATTGATACGCTTATAAAGCCTTGCGGCAAGGGTCTACCCACCAAAATTACCCGCACCAAGGCCACGCATGGCTTCCTCTGCAGATACGCGAAGCTTTGACAGTGACTTGTCGAACTTTTCCTTGTCGGTCCTGATATCTTCGATACCGGTTTCAGGCGAGCAGTTTATACGGATCTGGTCAATCCGATCATCCATTTCCGCAATGAGTATGTGAAGATCCTCGATATTGGGAAAGATTTTTTCCCTTTCAGCTCCGGAAATTTCTTCCATTTTTCGTACTATATCGTAGACATTCGCTTTCCAGGCGGTCAACTCCGCCTCCATGGTTTTACAGCAGTTTAATGCCAACATCATGTCCTCCTTTCGTTAATATTGTAATGGTTTCTATCACAGCTAATCGCTAAAAGGTGATGCAAACGCTTCCTGATTCAACGTCTGCTAATATTTACTACAGCAACTATAGTGCCAACAGGATCAATGAATTTGGTATTTCTGTATACTGGCGGCATCCTACTTAGGGAAAATCCCGCCTACCAGTGCTTCATACACTTTGTATTCTGTTCTCTCCTGAGTAACGGCATCTATTTTCTTTTGAATTGCAGCCCTTTCACGGCTATGCCACCATTTCTTCCAATCTTCCTCAGATCGCCATGAACTCCTGATGAGATATTCCTCATCACCGGGTGGATCGATACACTGAAGAGATTCACTTGATAGGTAACCCGGCTGTGCGCGTGCAAGGGAACGTAATTCTACCATGAGCTTTGCCACTTCTTTTATTTCTTCTTTTACTATTTTACGTCTTATCAACACTTGAACAGCCATCAGCTTCTCCTTTCAATATAATTGGTTTTCGTGCATTGCATCGGTTGTTTCCTGGAATAGCACCTTCCTAAATAGGCCGAATTCCATGGAGTATCCATTATACGTAATAGCAATAATGGTGCCAAATGAAGTGGTTTAAGCGATGACAGGTTGTTCTTCCAGGTGAAAGACCAAAGTATCTATCCTTGGTGCCACCTTGAACCGGAATCTGTGTTAAGGCAGGCTATTTCCTCAAACTGCAATGGGTTTTTTGTGGATGGACCGTATCGATGGATGAAATGGGCATTCTGGCGATACGCAAAGAGACAGACTATGATTGCGATGTGCAATGCTACCGTTTTCGGCTGCGCCCATCGGTGGGAGGTGTTTCAATTTCTAAGCTTTTTATTTTTCTATAAAGCGTGCTACAGTCAATGCCCAGATCTCTTGCAGCTTGCTTGCGGTTACCTTGGCGCCGGTGCAATGCCTCAAGTATCATGGCCTTTTCCATGGATTTAAGTGATATTGTATCTGTGAATTCACCCTTTTTTATAGCACTAGCCACGCAGAGTTCTGATGGTAAATGGTGCATTTCAATCAGGCCGCTTTGACACAACACAAATGCGTGCTCGATAATATTTTCCAACTCTCTGACGTTGCCGGGATAATCATGCGCCATCAAGCACTGCAGCACTTCCTCCGATACCCCGGCAAGATCCTTATCCTTGAGTTTATTAAACTTAGCTACCATGTGATCGATTAGAATGGGAATATCCATCCGCTTTTGCTGAAGATCGGGCAGTTTTAATTGAACCACCCGGATTCTATAGAATAGATCTTCCCGAAATTTCTTTTCACGCACCAAAACCTCAAGGTCCTGATTGGTAGAAGAAATCACACGCACATCGACTTTGATCGGTCGGACTGAGCCCAAAGGCTCAATCCGCTTTTCTTGAAGCACACGTAAAAGTCGAACTTGCATTGCCGATGAAATGTCTCCGATTTCATCCAGAAGAATAGTGCCACCTTGGGCTATCGCAAATCGCCCAGGTTTATCTTTTTGGGCTCCGGTGAAGGCACCTTTTTTATAGCCAAAAAGTTCGGATTCCAGCAGTGTATCGGGCAAGGCAGCGCAGTTAACCGCTACAAACGGCTCATGTTTTCGATAGGATAGGTTATGAATAGCCTGGGCGAAAAGCTCTTTGCCAGTCCCGCTGGCCCCTGAGATCAAAACGGTGCTGTCGCTTTCGGCAATTTGAGGTAATATTTGGAAGATGTTCATCATGACCGGACTGCGTCCGATAATGTCCTCGAAGGTATAGCGCGATTCCAACTCTTTGCGAAGCTGTTCAA
>Ga0180436_10005200_pt1 | contig 11554 bp, 11 predicted proteins | sample SS_ome_2_FD_132434 | JGI IMG/M metagenome (GOLD analysis project Ga0180436, IMG submission 132434) | Hypersaline lake sediment archaeal communities from the Salton Sea, California, USA - SS_3_S_2 metaG | ecosystem: Environmental > Aquatic > Non-marine Saline and Alkaline > Hypersaline >...
AGATTACTCGCCGGCGAATTATCTCGCGCCATGGCATTTCTCGGATAATAAAAACCGGCTGGATCTCGAATTTGTTCCCTTTACGGAAAGGGTTGCTGAGACCCGTTTGGCCATCATAGATAGTGAAGTCCATCAAATATTTGGTGGATATTCAGGCCATGTGATCAGTGATGAAGGTGAGAAAATCGAGATCGATGAACTGATCGGATTTGCTGAAGATCACAAAGCCAGATGGTGATATGGAACTAGTAAGAAGTAATTAGTGATCCAGGCGTTTTTAGAGACCTGATGGGCGAAACCTGGAAGTAATTCATAAGTTTTATATAAAATCATAGAATATTATGAAATAAATTTTTCAGCAGCGGGTATAGTAAAGTCTGATAATGGTGTTTATGTGAGGAGAGATTGATATGAAAATCAATGTAGGGGACCTGGCTCCAGATTTTACCCTTCAGAGCCATCTCGACAAAGAAGTGACATTAAGTGACTTCCAGGGAAAAACAACCGTGCTGGTATTTTTCCCGCAAGCTTTTACCCCTGTTTGAACCAGTCAAATTCCGTCCTATGAAGCGGAGTACGCTGAATTTGCGGAATTAGATGTCCAGGTTCTGGGCATAAGTGTTGACCACGTACCGGTTTTAAAAGCTTGGGCTGAAAGCCTGGGTGGTATTTCGTACCCCCTGATCAGCGATTTCTGGCCCCATGGAGAAATCGCTAAAGAATATGGCGCGTTCAGGGAGCATGAAGGAAGATCTGAAAGGGCGATATTCATCATTGATAAGAATGGCATCGTTCAGTATGTGGATATCCATGATATTGACGATCAGCCTGATAATCAGACCCTTTTCAATGAGATCCGGCGGATCCAGCCGGATCAGAAGCCCGTTAAAGCCGCAGGGACAAAGGAAGTTGAAGAAGAACTTGAGCTGGAAGGCGTTATCTTGTTCTGCAACAAATGGTGTCCTGGCTGCCGCCGGGCCCGGATCTGGTTTGAAGATAAAAAGATCGAATACACAGAATATGACGTTACCAGGAATCCGGCCGCAGCCAAACAGGTAAAAGAGTGGACTGGAGGAAATCTGACCACTCCAACTTTTTATATTCATGGCGAAGTTGTCGTGGATTGGAAAATTGAGGAAGTATCCCGACTGCTGCAGTAATAATATTTTTGATTATTCCCACAAATCTGATTAACCAGTTAGAATAGGGGAATACTAAAAAACTCCCGGATCCTTGACAGGGTCCGGGAATGAATTAAATTTATTCAGTATCTGTATAGTCAATATCTGAATAGTATGGCAAAAAAATCATCGGCACATACCCTTGAATATATCTTGTTGGGCTTGATCAAGGAAGAACCTGCTCACGGTTATGCCTTGTTTGAGAAGCTGCGCAGCACCAAGGAGCTTTCCTTGATCTGGCAGACCAAGCGCAGCAAGCTCTATTACCTGCTTGATAAACTGGAATCGGATGACCTGCTGGTATCTTCGATCACCAGCCAGGGACCCTATCCCGATCGCAAGGTCTATCAGATCACCAGCCAGGGCGATCAAATCTTGGAAACCTGGATGTATTCACCGGTTATGAGCAGCCGATATGTGCGTTTGGCGTTCCTGTCGAAATTATTCTTTGTGCTACGGCAGGACCAGACGCGAGCGGCTGAGTTGATCGATGCTCAACTGGGTGTTTGCCAGGATTGGTTGGCAAACCTTGAGCCGCAATTCCAGGGTTTGGCTGATGAGGAATTTATCAATGCCCAGGTATTCTTGTTCCGGATCGGCCAGATCGAAGCAATGCTTAACTGGCTCAGGAACCTCCGGGATACGATTTCTGGATAATGTCTTAATATAATCAAATCAAAGGAGATCATCGCATGAAAAAAGTCTTATTGTTGATCACACTACTGTTAATGGCAGGGTGCAGTGTTATCCCTGCTTTGAATCAACCGCTAGAGATCACGGATTCCACTGGGCATACGGAAATCCTTGATGGGGTTCCGAACCGGATCGCAATTGCCGGAAAGGCGACTATTATGGTTCAGGACGCGATTTACCTATTTCCGGAAGCCCGGGAAAAAGTGATCGCCCTGGAGAATCGCAGCCAATCCGTGTACAGTTTTTTACCTCTTGTCGATCCCGGCCTTGATGGAAAAGATCTCTTTGAGAAAAATGTCGGGCCGGAACAAATCGCGGCGGTTCAACCGCAATTGGTTTTGATGAAGAGTTTCATGGCCGAAAAAATGGGTGAGCCTCTCGGACAGCTCGGCTTACCGGTTCTATATCTTGATCTGGAAACCCCGGAAGCTTTTTATCAGGATATTCAGACCCTGGGTCAGGTCTTTGGGGATCAGAAACGTGCAGAAGAGATCACGGAATTTTATCAATCCCGGGTCGCCGCGATAGAAGAAGCTGTTTCTGGTGTTACCGCTGACCAAAAACCTGATGTGCTTGTCCTGCAGTATTCCGATAAGGATGGTGAAGTGGCGTTCAAGGTGCCCCCGGCGTCATGGCTGCAGACCCGCTTGGTGGAGATTTCCGGAGGAAATCCGGTCTGGAAGGATCTGGATTCCAGCGGCGGCTGGGTAGTGGTCAATCTGGAGCAGGTCGCGGCTTGGGATCCTGATCAGGTCTTCATCATCAGTTATAATGGCGATGCTTCTGAAGTGAAAGTATCGCTCCTGGAGAATCCAATCTGGAGCAATTTCAGAGCTATCCAGAACGATGAGCTTTTTGCTTTTGCCTATGATTTTTACAGTTGGGACCAGCCGGATTCCCGTTGGATACTGGGTTTAGAGTGGTTGGCAACAAAGATCCAGCCTGAGTTAACAACCCATATTAATATTTTGGAAGAGGTGAAGGAGTTCTATTCCGTTCTTTATGGAATGGATCAGGAGTCGATTGATTCGGCAGTGATGCCGCTTCTGACAGGAGATATTCCCTGATCGATAATGACTAAAGCTAAGTACAATCGTTTTATTCTGATACTAAGTTTGGCCATCCTGGTGGTCTTCCTGGGATCGATCTTCATAGGCCGATACCCAAGCCCACCAGGTATGCTTCCAGGTACTTTTTTTAAAGACCGCCTGGCACAGCAGCTGGTCCTTAACTTAAGACTACCGCGACTGCTGGTTGCATTCTTGTTGGGGATGATCCTATCTGCGGCTGGGTCAGTATTGCAGATGATCTTTAGGAATCCACTGGTTGAACCTGGATTCCTGGGCGTTTCACAGGGAGCAGCCTTCGGAGCAGCAGCTTCTATCCTGTGGTTTGGCAGCCATCCTTTGTTGGTCGAACTAAGCGCAACTTTTTTCGGCTTGTTGGCACTGGGAGCCTCCTATTATCTTTCCACACGGATAAAATATGGCGGATGGGTATTGAGGTTGATTCTGTCCGGAGTAGCCGTTTCTGCCTTATTCTCTTCTGCAGTAGGAGTTTTGAAATATATAGCAGATCCTCTCACTGAGCTGCCTGAGATTACCTTCTGGCTTTTAGGAGGATTGTACAGTGTTACCTGGCGGGATTTGCTGTTTGTCCTCCCGTTTGCCCTGGTTGGTATTGTGGTTGTTTATATCATGCGCTGGCGTGTGAACCTGTTATCCCTGAACGATGATACGGCATTTTCATTAGGTGCGTCCTTAACGCGAGAGCGATTGATCTTGTTGATCACGATAGTGGCGGCAGCGGCGGCCATCACGGCTATCAGCGGCGTGATCAGCTGGGTTGGATTGATTGTGCCTCATATCTCCCGAAGAGTCTTTGGCGCCAGCGCGGAAAAGTCCATTCCGGCTGCTATGCTGCTGGGCGGCGGATTCACAATGATCGCAGATGACCTGGCCAGGACATTGCTTGCTGGAGAAATCCCGCTGGGAATCTTGACCTCTGCAATCGGAGCCGGGTTATTTATTTATTTGATGATCAGTATGAGCATCAAGGTCAGGCGAGATGGATAAGATACTTTCTTTGGAGGGTGTTCATTTCAGCTATGGAGAAGGGGATCCTGTAGTTCTGGCTGACCTTTCTCTGAAGATTCCGGCCGGGAAAGTAACCGCGATCCTGGGACCCAATGGTACCGGAAAGACAACCATGCTGCATATCATGCTGGGGTTATTAAAACCATTTCAGGGTATGGTCACAGTGGCGGGAAGCCCCCATAAGAGTTATTCCAAACGCGAATTGAGCCAGATGATCGGACTCGTACCCCAGTTCGAATCGATCCCGTTCAATTTTTCTGTGATGGAATACGTCCTGCTTGGCAGGTCGCCATATTTAAATCCCTTCCAGCTGCCAGGTGAGATGGACCTGGAAATCACTGAGAATGCCCTCAAAGAAGCGGGAATCAGCCACCTGGCAGAAAAGCCAGTGACCGAGATCAGCGGCGGAGAAAGGCAGCTGGTCCATATTTCCCGCGTATTAACCCAACAAACCAAGATCCTGCTTCTTGACGAGCCTACTGCGCATCTGGATCTCGAAAATCAGAATCGGATCCTGACGCTATTAAGGAAAATGGCTACTCAGGGTGTGACAGCTGTATTCACCACTCATGATCCGAATGCGGCAATTTTTGCCGCGGACCATTTTGTTCTGATGGATCAGGGCAATATAGCGGCTAAAGGGGAGCTTGATCAGGTGATCAACCCTGAAAATCTATCCAAGATCTACAATACTCCCATCAGGGTGGAAAAGAATAATGGTTACACGATGGTGGTGATGGACAAAATGGAAATCCATGGGTGAGATCATTCTCCTGACCGGTGAATTTCAATCCGGAAAGACCAAACTTTGCCTGGAAATTTATCAACTGGCTCTGGAGGCCCGGGTCCAGCTTCGAGGCTTGATATCCCCTGCTGTCTTTGAGGGAGATATGAAAACAGCCATTGATACCCTGGACTTGAAAAGCGGAACCAGGAAACGCCTGGCAGAGCGGCGGAGTTCTCAGGAGAGAGGCCTGGATACTCTGCGCTGGTCTTTTTTTCCAGAGGTTGTTGAGTGGGGGAATAGCATACTGCTCGAAGCAGTTCCCTGTGATCTGCTGATGATCGATGAGTTAGGCCCGCTGGAATTTCAAAGGGGAGAAGGTTGGCTGAATGGTTTCACTGCTGTAGACAGCGGTGATTATCAGGCAGCGATCCTGGTCATCCGGCCTTCCCTGATCGAGGAAGCAACTCAACGCTGGAATGTGTCCCGGATCTTGGATCTTGACCAAACGGCCCCGGATCCAAAGCTGATCGCTGAGTTAATTGGCGGAATAGATCCTTCTTGATCGCTGTTCACAAAAAAAAGTAAAAAAGGATTGGCAAGCGGTATAATATAGCTGAATTATTCAATGGTTATGGAGGTTTTTTATGTTTGGGTTAGGACCTACTGAACTAATTATCATCCTGGTAATTATCGTAATCGTCTTCGGTGTGGGCCGAATCAGCAAGATCGGTGGTGAACTTGGCAGCGGCATCAAGGCATTTAAAGATGGTTTGCAGGGAGATGAGGAAGAAGAAGCAGAAGAAAAAGAAGTAGAATCTGAAGAGAAATAAATCCCCTTTGGGAGTTTAAGGTATTGTTCTTGAAGGTTATGAACAAGTAACATTTCGACTTGGCCGCTGATTTCTGGCGGTCATTTAATATCGTAAACAAAAGAAGATAATTGAGGCGCAAGTGGGAAAATTAAAAAAGATCTGGAAATCGACCTGGACCGCGATCGTGAAACCTTTCAGGATATTGGGATCCTGGATAGCAAAACCTTTCAAAGGTATTGCTGCGTTTTTTATGGAAGAACCTGAAGACTCTCCCATGACGGATAGCCTTCAAATGGCTTTCGAGGAACCAGCCAGTTTCCTGGAGCATATTGGAGCCCTTCGAAAACACCTGGTACGGGCTTTTCTGGCATTGATAGTATGTGCGGTAGTAGCATTTTTATTCCTGTCGCCACTCCTGGAGTTCATTTCTCAACCGATTGATGGGCTGGACCAATTAACTGCAGTAGATGTAACTGAGCCTATCAGTGTAGCTATGCGAGTTGTGCTCCTGGCAGCTTTTACCGCTGCGCTTCCTTATATTGTGTTCGAGATCTTCTTGTTCATTGCTCCTGCTTTATCCCGCAGGATCCGCTTCATAAGCTTAATCTCCATTCCTCTCGTAGTGATATTTTTCTTTGGAGGGATGGCTTTTTCATATTACTTGATCCTCCCGGTAGGCTTGCCAGTATTATTGAATTTTCTGGATATTTCCACGCAGATTCGACCCTCTTCCTATATCAAATTTGCCACTAATTTGCTGTTCTGGATAGGGGCTCTTTTTGAATTCCCCCTGGTGGCTTACCTGCTATCTGTCATGGGAATTCTCTCGCCACAGACTCTGATCAAAAATTGGCGGATAGCTGTTGTGGTCAGTGCAGTCCTGGCAGCTGTGATCACACCCACCATTGACCCCTTGAATATGATGCTGGTGATGGTGCCCTTGATCCTTCTATATGCTTTGAGCATCTTCCTGTCTTTCCTGGCAGGTGGAGGACGGAGCGAGCAAGATGATGGAGAAGAGTAGAGTAGAGTAGAGTAGAGTGTAAGGTGTAAGGTGTAAATTCGATTAAAGGATCCACTAGTGGGATAAAAAAACGCCTGGACAGGCGCCTCTTAATTTCGTATTACTCTAACTAAATTACTCTTTACTCAATACACCTTACAGCGTTTTTACTCCTTCGGTACCCAGGCGATCACCTTGGTGCCGTTGCCGGGAGAAGAGTCTATCTGGATACCTCCGCCGGCTTTGCGGGTCCTGCGCTGCATATTGGCTAGACCGTGTCCCAGATTGGCTTCAGTCTTATCCATATTAAATCCCTCTCCGTTATCGCTGATTTCCAGGTAGATCTGGGAGTCTTCTTCCCAGAGCTTCAGTTCAGCATTCTTGGCCTTCGAGTGCCGAGCAGTGTTGGAGAGTGATTCCTGGGCGATGCGGAACAGGGTTAAAGTGTTCTGGTAATTAAGATGCAGGTGTCCGTCGATTTCATCTTCAATGTCAGCTGCAATTTGCGAGTTTGTGCGGAACTCGTGCAGAAGAACTTCCAAGTTTTCCTTAAAACTCAAATTCTCCTGCATTTGGCGCGGACGAAGATCGGAAATATAGGTTCGGATATCAACGATCGTGCTGTTGATACCATCAGTGGCATTATTCAGCTTTTCCATACTTTCAGCAGAGTCTTCTTCCAGGATGGCTTTTACATAATCGAGAGTCAGTCCCAGTGAATAAAGAGACTGGATCACTCCATCATGCAGGTCCATTCCAATGCGTTCCCGCTCTTCCAGCACCGCGATATGTTTGGTCTGCTGCTGAAGCTGAGCGTTCTGAATGGCTGTGCCAGTCCACATCCCGATGGTTGTCAATAAGTCCAGTTCGCGGATCGAATAAGCCCGGTCAGATTTACTGGATAAGGCCATGACGCCTACAACCTCTCGGGTGGCCTGGAGTGGTATCACTGCCTGGCTTTTAAATCCGGCTTTGATGATGGCTGGACGCAATATGCGTGGATCGCTGTCCATGTTGGTAGCCACAAGGGCTTTTTTCAAACCGGCTACCTTGCCGATCACGCCATCACCGAAGTGGAAAACGGTTTTGCTGTAAAAAGCTTCAAAATCATCACCTCTTAACAAAGCCAGGCGAAGATCCTTCTCTCCCCGGTCCTTCAAAAAGATCTCTCCGGTTTCCACCTCAAGATAATGGAGAACTTTTTTAAGGGTCAGGCTCATGATCTCTTTGATATCCCATGAGCTGGCAATGCCCTGGGCGAGCTCATATATCAAGGTCAGATCTTCATATTGCTGGTTAAGAGCTTCGTCCTGCTCAAGAATATTGGTATAAAGCTGGGTGTTGTTGATGGCTACTGCCGCATAAGCGGCCAGGGTTTTCATCAGGCGCTCATCATCCTTGGAAAACTCGGCACCATCAATCTTGTTGGTCAGATAGATCTGTCCCAGAATTTTCTCACCAGTAGTGATTGGAACTCCAAGCATCGAAGTCATGGAAGGATGATATTGCGGGAACCCGGAATAGCGCGGATCCTCGCTGATATTCGCGATTCTGATCACCTCGTGTTTTTGCTGCAATACTCCCAAAAGACCTTTCCCTTGAGGGGGATGAGGCATGAGATGCAGTTCTTCCTCCGACATGCCCGAGTGAATGAAATTCACTACTTTTCCACTCTCGTCCCGGATCGCCAGGGCGGCATACTCGGCCTGTACCTGGGCTTGCGCCAATCTGACAATACGTGTCAGGAGAGTTTCCAGGGAAAAATCACCTATCAGGTCTTTACTGGCCTGGTAGAGGGATCCTATTTGATCTTCGAGTTCTTTCTTGGATTTACGAATCATGGTTTCAGGAACATTTTACCTTATACATTCCGATTTTGATAGTTTTTGCTAGTCCAGATAGCTTATCTTATCTAGGATAATGTTTTTTAGCCATCTTTTTCTTTGAAAATTGGGCAATTATGGAAAAAAAAGATCACAGCTCCAGAATAAAGGGTTTTTATAACCTGTCACTAGCAAATAGACGACAGGAACTGATAGATCTCGGTTTTTCTTCAGCAGAGAACCTACAAAATTTCAACCCTGAGGTTTCTTTACCCCTCGATATTGCGGAGAATATGATCGAGAACGTGATCGGCACTTTTAGCCTGCCGGTAGGCATTGCCCTGAATTTTCAAGTAAACAGCCGCGACGTATTGGTTCCGATGGCAATAGAAGAGCCATCTGTCGTCGCTGGGGCCTCCTATATGGCTAAGCTTGCCAGGGAAGGTGGAGGATTTACGGCGGAGATTTCCGATCCGGTCATGATTGGCCAGATTCAGATCCTCGATGTGCCTGACCTGGCCGCTGCCCGAGATGAAATCCTGGGAAGAAAAGAAGAACTCCTTGCCAGCCTTGATGATTTGGATCCAATTCTCAAAAAATTGGGCGGTGGGCCCAAAGATATTGAGGTGAGAATCATCAATAACTCTGCTATTGGCCCGTTCCTGGTCGTTCACCTGCTGGTTGACGTCCGGGACGCCATGGGCGCAAATGCTGTGAACACAGCTTGTGAGCGAATAGCTCCCCCACTAGAGGAAATCACAGGAGGGCGGGTTCACCTGAGAATCCTCTCTAATCTGGCGGACCGGCGCTTGGCTCGAGCCAAATGTATCATCCCGGTCGAGAAATTGGCTTTTGAAGATTACTCCGGTGAGCAGGTGAGGGATGGAATTGTTGAAGCCTGGGCTTTTGCGGATTCGGATTCATACCGGGCTGCGACTCATAATAAAGGAATCATGAATGGCATCGACGCTGTAACTTTGGTGACAGGTAATGATTGGCGAGCTATCGAGGCTGGAGCACATGCCTATGCCGCCCGTTTTGGATTTTATCGTTCGCTCTCGACCTGGTTCAAGAATCAAGATGGCAATCTGGAAGGTGAATTGGAACTCCCGCTGGCTTTAGGAATCGTTGGCGGCGCAACCCGGGTCCATCCAGGTGCAAAAGCTGCCCTGGAGATTATGGGTGTGAAAACCGCCCAGGAACTGGCAGAGATCGTAGTCTCAGTAGGACTGGCCCAGAATCTTGCTGCTATTCGAGCTCTGGCTACGGATGGCATTCAAAAAGGTCATATGCAGCTGCACGCCCGACAGGTAGCTATTGCGGCTGGAGCAGAGGGTGATCGGATCAATCATCTAGCAGAGATTCTGGTAAATGAGAATAAAATCCGTGTCGATCGGGCCCAAGAGATCCTGCAATCGTGGAAACAAGGCTCCTTCAAAGATTGAATATTATGGATAATACAACCAAAAGCAAATTGATGAAACCATCCCGCTCTGTTGGGATAATTGGCTACGGCGCATATGTTCCGCGCTACCGTCTCCCGGCAACTGAAATATCCCGGATTTGGCGAGGAGGGCTGCAGCTAGAGCCCATCCAGGAAAAATCCGTTCCAGGAATCGATGAAGATGTAGTGACCATGTCAGTAGAAGCTTCTCGAAATGCCCTGATGCGGGCAGGGATCGACCCTGGAGAGATCCGGGCAGTCTGGGTTGGTTCTGAATCCCATCCTTATGCTGTTAAACCCACATCCACTATCGTTGCAGAAGCTCTGGGAATCACACCTTATACCCAGGCAGCTGATTTTGAATTTGCCTGTAAAGCTGGATCTGAAGCCATGGTTACGGCTATGTCACTGGTCGGCTCGGGAATGGGGGAATATGCGCTGGCAGTGGGCATGGATACTGCTCAGGGAAAACCAGGCGATGCCCTGGAGTACACGGCAGCTGCTGGAGGAGGCGCGTTCATCATTGGTCCCGCGGCTGATTCGTTGGCAGAGATTGAGGGAGTGCTGTCCTTTGTCACTGACACACCAGATTTCTGGCGGCGTGAAAACCAGAAATATCCTGAACACGGCGGACGTTTTACCGGGCAGCCGGCGTATTTCAAACATATTATCAATTCGGTGACCGGACTTTTAAATGAGCTTGAGAAAAGCCCAGAAGATTATGATTATGTGGTCTTCCACCAACCCAATACCAAGTTTCCCCGCAGGGCAGCGAAGGAATTAGGTTTCACTGCCGTTCAGCTCGAAACAGGACTGTTAGCGCCTCGAATAGGAAATACCTATGCAGGTTCTTCTTTGATAGGGTTAACTGCGGTACTGGACCAGGCAAAGCCGGGAAACCACATCCTGATGGCGTCTTTCGGTTCCGGGGCTGGTTCTGATGCGTTTTCGTTTGTAGTAACAGACCGAATCCTGGAAAGAAAAGCAAATGCTCTCTCCACTGAAGACTATATTGGCCGGCGGACACAGATCGATTATGCGGAATATGTTCGCATGCGTGGAAAGATCACTCTTAAATAAGCACTTCCGAAGTCTTCAGGAAGTGATTTTCTGAGAGCTGTCCTTATCCTGACCTCGGAAGTCTGGCGTCATCTAAAAAGAAATCCGAAGTTAGATAGATTCCAGAGTGACAAGGCGCTCCCCTGAAAACTTCGGATTTCGACCTGGGCATAGCACTTCCGAAGTCTTCAGGAAGTGATTTTCTGAGAGCTGTCCTTATCCTGACTTCGGAAGTCTGGCGTCATGTAAAAAGAAATCCGAAGTCAGGGAAATTGCAGTGGTACATGGTGGTTTCCTCAAGACTTCGGATTTCGATCTGGGCATAGGACTTCCGAAGTCTTCAGGAAGTGATTTTCAGAGAGCTGTCCTTATCCTGACTTCGGAAGTCTGGCGTCATGTAAAAAGAAATCCGAAGTCAGAGCAATTGCAGTGGTTCATGGTGGTTTCCTCAAGACTTCGGATTTCGACCTGGTCATAGCACTTCCGAAGTCTTCAGGAAGTGATTTTCTGAGAGCTGTCCTTATCCTGACTTCGGAAGTCTGGTGTTACGAAAAAAAGAAATCCGAAGTCAGGGAAATTGCAGTGGTACATGGTGGTTTCCTCAAGACTTCGGATTTCGACCTGGGCATAGCACTTCCGAAGTCTTCAGGAAGTGATTTTCTGAGAGCTGTCCTTATCCTGACTTCGGAAGTCTGGTGTTACGAAAAAAAGAAATC
>Ga0180436_10005201_pt1 | contig 11553 bp, 9 predicted proteins | sample SS_ome_2_FD_132434 | JGI IMG/M metagenome (GOLD analysis project Ga0180436, IMG submission 132434) | Hypersaline lake sediment archaeal communities from the Salton Sea, California, USA - SS_3_S_2 metaG | ecosystem: Environmental > Aquatic > Non-marine Saline and Alkaline > Hypersaline > Sediment...
AAGTTATGGCTGGAATCTAAGGTGGACGCGGGAACTACGTTTTACTTTTCAATTCCTGTGGATATTGTGGATTCGGATAAATCTGTTCAATCTACCGATAAGCAAAGTGGTCCCTATAAGTTTGCCGGTAAAACCATTCTTGTGGTTGAAGACGATCATTATAATATGAAATTCATTAATGAAATACTTTCCCATACCGGTTTAAACATTCTGCATACCGAATACGGTGAGGAAGCGGTTCAAACAGCTATTTCGCAATCGCCTGATTTAGTATTGATGGATATTCGTTTGCCGGATATCGATGGTTATGAAGCTACCCGAAGGATTAAAAAGCAGAAACCTGGTATCTGCATTATTGCCCAGACTGCCTTTGCAGCGCAGGATGACAGACAAAAGGCTTTGGAGGCCGGTTGTACCGAACATATTAGCAAACCCATTGATCGGGAAGAGCTATTAGAAATGATTAAAAAGCACATCGGCTAACAAAACTCGGTTCATATTCTAATATGTCCTCTGTGTTGATATTGCCTTATCGTGCTTAATATTGGCCTTAAGGCATGATTGGGAGAGTATGTTTGTTTTATGTATATGGATCGCTATATTGCATAAATGACAGGCAGACCCTATTCTAAAATTTTCATATTCTGCATTTTGCATGTCTGTTTCCTGGTAAATCCTAGGTACGTTTCAGGCCAGGACGATAAACAGGCACGGGTGGATAGCCTTCTTCGGTTGGTGGAAACCACCGACGTTCTGGAGCTTAAAAAGAGTGCCCTCAACTCGCTCTGTGTTCATTACAGGTATGAAGGCGATTGGGAAACCCAGAACCAGATCATTGAGCAGATGTTCCTTTTGCAGGAAGAAACTGGAGACAGTGCTTTACTCTCGGATATTTACAACCAATTAGGAATATCCAGTAGCCTGAAAGGAGAAAATGAAGAATCGCTCAATCATTTCCAAAAAGCGTTGGAAATTGATATTGCTCTCAGGCATATGTTCGGGGTATCGGCCATGTATGAAAATCTGGCCCAGATTTATACCGAGATGGGTGACTACCAATCCGCAGTTGAGAACCTTTTGAAATCCATTGAAATAAAAAAGGAGCACAATCTAGAAAGGGTATTCAATGTTTATATCAAGCTGGCGTCATTGCAAAATATACTGAAAACCGATAAAGTGGACTATTACATCGGTCTCGCCAGGCAGGAGCTTCAGAAGATGGATAGCATCAGGCCGGCTGACCGGGTGGTGTTCTATCACGAACTCGGCAACATATACAGGGACCGGGGAATGTATGACAGCAGCATTGTATACAACAGAAATGTAGTGCAAATCTCAAGAGAGATTAACTGGAGGGCAGGAATTGCCGCAGGGCTTGGCAACCTCGCCGATTTATTTCAGGAAATGGGTGAGATCGACAGCTCTATTATGTACCACAGGTATTCGTTGAAGCTCTCTGAAGAGCTTTCAAATAGTATGGGTGTCGCTGAGGAATACCTGAGCATGGCCAAATTATACATGGAATTGGACAAGAATGATTCGGTCCTGGTCCTGGCCAACAAAGCCCTGGAACAGGCAGTGGAATATGATTTTATACTCCTGCAGAGCGAGATCCTGAAATTTATGGCCGATTATTATAGTTCCCGGGGTGATTTTGAACAAGCATATCCTGTTTTACAGGAGTATTATGCGATTCAGGATTCCATTTCCTCCACGGAAGTAAAGAACAATATTGCCGAATTGGAAACCAGGTACCAGACCCAGGTGAAAGAACAGCAGATTGAGCTGCTGACCTTTGAAAATGAACTGAGCAGCCAGCGACTTCGTATCAGTCTTCTCACCGGGGCAATTCTGATTATTCTTCTGCTTCTGATAGTATATGTGTTTTTCATGCGAAGGCGGCAGCAAAAATGGAAGGAAGCCAATTTGAAGCAACAACTTTTCCTTTCGCAGATGAATCCGCATTTTATTTTTAATGCCCTGGGCAGTATTCAGAATTATCTGTACAAAAATAAGCCGGAATTAACCGCAGGCTACCTGGCTCGTTTTTCATTTTTAATGCGTTCCATTCTAAACAATTCCTCAAAAAAGAGTATCAGCCTTTCTGAAGAAATTGAGATGCTGAGAAATTATATTGATCTGGAACAGATGCGTTTAAAGAATTCCTTTGTGTATGAGATTCAATATCCCGATGATTTGGAGACCGAACTCATCGACATTCCCCCCATGATGATACAGCCTTTTGTGGAGAATGCCATCAAACATGGATTAAAGGAAGGAAAGGATGATGGAAATCTCACAATTTCGTTTAACGACAAAAATGCGTACCTGGAAGTACTGATAAGCGATAATGGAGTAGGTATTGATACAGCGATAAAATCCAAGCAGGATGGCCATAAGTCCATGGCCCTTTCCATATTCAACAGGCGGATGCAGATTTACAGAAAACACTCTAGTAAAGTGCCATTGCCCACTCTCAAAGACAGGTCTTTATCGGGTGATCAGGGAACCAGGGTACAGCTTTTTTTACCGGTATTGAATTAGACTGTTATGATAAAAGCGATAATCATAGAGGATGAACCGGAATTAAGAGAATTAAGCCGCAACATGATACATGCCAATTTCCGGGAGATTGAAATTGTTGGAGAGACCGATTCCGTGGATGGGGGAGTAGAATTGATTAAAAATACTCAGCCCCAACTTGTGCTGATGGATATCGAAATTAAAGGAGGGACCGGATTTAATATTTTGCAGAGGGTTAAGCCCTATTCTTTTAAACTGGTGGTTGTTACGGCCTTTAACCAGTTTGCCATCAAAGCCATTAAGTTTAGTGCCATCGACTACATTTTGAAACCCATCAACGAATTTGAATTTGTCGCTGCCATCGAGAGTGCATTGAAATTGATCGAACCTGGGCAAATTGAACAACAGATGACACAGCTTGTGGATATGTATGAGAAAAAGGCCCAGGCTAAAAAAATAGTTCTTCGCACCAGCGAAGCCATACATGTGGTAAATATATCTGAAATAGAATACTGCCAGAGCGACAATACTTATACCACTTTTTACCTTTCCGGAGGAGAGAAGATACTGGTGTCAAAACCCATGAAAGAATTCACTGGTATTCTGGAGGAATACGACTTTTTTCGCCCCCATCAATCTTATTTAGTTAATCTTCATGCCATCAGCCGGATTGATAAATCCGATGGGGGATTTGTGATTCTGAAGAACGGTATGGAAATCCCCATTTCATCGCGAAGAAAGCAATTAGTTTTGGAGATGCTAAACAGAATCCAGCTATAATTCCCCCCTTATTTGTGTGAAGCTCCATCTAAGCTGACAATTAATAACTGTCAGAATTAGAATGCTTTATTTCGCTTCTTACAAAAATTCATACGCTTTCAAGAGCAAAGTACTCAAATTCAAGTTTACCTAACTATTGTGGCTACAGGTATTTATATTGATTACATAACCTAAATCCACATAACGATGAAAAGAAAGACTGTAACAATCGTACTAGTTCTAATTTCCTGGGCGATGTTGGTTAATGCACAGACATTTACCTTAAGCAAATTTGAAAGTGAAAGGGATCAGTTAGCTCATAAACTGGAAATTTCTGCTTCTAAAGCACACAAACTTGAGAAATCCTTTGATCTGCTTGACAAACAACTGTTGAAATTAAATACTGAGATGAAAGGCAAATCCAAGAGCCAGGTAAAAGGATTGATCGAGAAAAAATATAAAAAGGCAAGCGAATCCATGAGCTCCTTTTTGACTCCAAGCGAATACAAGCAAGTTCAGGCATTGAATTCAAGACAAATGTCGACTATCACAAACCACCTAACGGGTAAGAACGGTGTATTTGGCAAAAACGCGGAAAGCAGTACTGCCATAGTTGTAGGCACATGTATAGTTATGGATACAGCTAAGAGGTGATATAAGTATTCCTACTGAGTTTAAAATAAAATTCCATCAAAAAATTCTTCAAATGAAACAAATATTTCTTTTGCTGATGATTGGCTTATTTATTCATGCAACAAGTCCTGCGGAAGCCCAGGTTTTGAAAAAACTAAAGAGCAAGGCCGGTGAGAAAACCGAAAGGGCAAAACAAAGGGCAGATAATAAAGTCGATGATAATGTTGATCAACAAGTCGACAAAACAGTCGACAATGCATTTGAAAAAGCGGGCAGTCTTTTTAAGAAGAAAGATCGCGATACAGATGCGGATAAGGCTTCGGATCAAGCAAATACCGAAGATGCAGATACAGAGCAGGTGTCTGAAATCCCTGCTAATAATGAGGTTCAGGATGTCTGGTCTAAATATGATTTTGTGCCCGGCGACACAGTCCTGTTTGAAGACCTGCTGACAAACGAACAGAACGGGGAGTTCCCCTCTAAATGGGACCTGAAGTCGGGCAATGTGGAAATTGCTTTGCTGGGTGATCAAAGAGTAATTAATTTCCCCGACACTAAACTTGCTGAAATTGTTCCATTAATTAGCGAGAAGAAGGATTATCTGCCAGAAAAGTTCACCATTGAATTTGATGCTTATTTCAGTGAGTTTTGCACCAGGTACACGATTAATCTATACGATAAGGTAAATCAAAAAAAGCCAGCCAATTTGCCTGAAATTATTATTTCGCCCAAAGATATTTTTGTGTACGGCAAGGGGAAAACCGAATTCGACGAAAACGAAAACTATCCCTATTGGCAACGCGTTGCGATTTCATTTAATGTCCGTTCATTAAAGATATATTTCGGTGAAAAACGTATTACCAATATCCCAAATCTCGGGGCTAATCCTTCTGGTTTTTCTATTAGGACCAAGCAATGCCACAGTGGCCAGGCTGCACTTTTAAAGAACATACGAATTGCAAAGGGTAGCATGAATCTGTATGAAAGAGTAGTTACCGATGGCAAGTTTATCACAAATGGTATTCGTTTCGATGTGGGCAAAGCCACCCTCAGGCCCGAATCTATGGGTGTTATTAATACAATAGCTAAATTATTGAATGAGCATAAGGATTTGAATTTCAGCATTGAGGGGCATACAGACAGTGATGGTAATGAAACGGATAACCTTACACTATCGGAGGAAAGAGCGCAGGCTGTAAAATCGGCTCTGACAGTATCCGGTATTTCTGCCGATCGTCTTACATGCAAAGGCTTTGGTGAAAGTATACCACTCGATAATAACAGCACCCCGGAAGGAAAGGCTAATAATCGCAGGGTTGAGTTTATAAAACTGTAACAGCCTTAATCAATTATATAAAGCTCAATTATTCGCTTAAAAACAACTACTGACATGAGGAACCTTTTACTATTTCTGACAACCCTTGCTATTATGTTCTCTGGTGAAACTCTTGCTCAGGACATACAAACAATTTTTAATAACAAGCTGACCCTGGATAATAATTTAAGTAATCAGACGAAAGCTGCAGATGGCTTACTGTCAATCTACGGTAGGGTACAAACCAAGGTTTACAGCTACGGAGGTTCTTTTCAGGAAGCTGTCAATACTATGAAGGCTCCGGATAATGCAGTTGTCAGCACTGTTACTGATCAGCCCCTGGGCAACAATATTAGTGTATTTCTTCTGTTTACTGAAAACCTTGATTCAAAACCAATGAATGAGGCCTGGTACGAAAAAGCCAGGAAAAAAATGAATGAATATGAAAATACGATGGGGAAATCGCTGTCAATTACAATTAATCCGGGCCAGGCTCAAAACCCTGAAAATCTGAGTGTAGGTGAAAAAATAGAAATGCGGTTTATTTCTTTAAGCAGGCCATATTTTGATTTAGATAATTTACAGCTTATTGAGGGTACCTGGGTAAGTGAGACGGTTGCTACTATCGTAGTTACGCAGGATATGCTGGATAATGATTCTGAGAGCTTTGAAGACGGATGGGATGAGGAAGAGATGGACATGGATGTAGAACTGCCAGAAGGAGCTCACTTCGTGAGTTTTGATGATGTGGCAGATGCTGAATGGCTTCAGGGAGATGTGAATTATCTGGTAGAGATGTCATCGGATCAGGCAGTAAACTTCTTTAAGAAAGGCCAAAAGCGCTTTGTAAACAGTTTTGAACAGTCAGAATCCTATTCTCAGGAAGGGGATATGATCATGATCAGCTATTTCTATTTATTAAAACATCAGGGTGATCTCAAGGTTGGCGACGATGTAGTATCTGTGACTATTCAACCGGCTCCCAATAGTATATTAATTGATGCATTAGATCGGAATCAAGGAACCTGGACATTGATTTCTCTTAGCCGCTGGACTGAAGAAGACTATTGATGCAAAAGTATAACAGAGAATGAGAACTTTCCTTCTTGCTTTTCTATTACTGGCTTCCATTGGGCTGGACATTCACGCACAGGACAATTGCCCGAAACCACGGGTTAAAGTCACTAATGACAATGCTTATTTCAGGCAAAAAACATTTGCAGAGGATATTATATTAAACTTAAACAATACTGTCGCCAATAGCATCATTGCTCAAAACAGGAATGATATTGATTTTTATTCAATAACTGTTCCGGGTGGTGAAATGGATTATTTCTTAACCCTTGGTAATGATTTCATTAACGACGGCTTACAGGTGTGGATTAAAATAGTAGACAATAACAAGCGGCTTGTTTTACATTTTCAAAGTGAAGCGTATGATTCTGTAAACACCGAAAACCTTAACGGTATAGCGCAGGCAATAGCGAAGGAGATTTCACCTCTAATTAATAAAATCAAAGATCATCAATACCTGATTCGGAATACTTCCCAGGCAGCCATTAGTTCAAAATTTGATCTGGAAAAACGATCTTATGCTGTTAAAGTGAATCAGAAAAAGAGAATCACTTTTATTCTTAAAGACTGTGACGGTGTTGTTTTGCCTGGGCGTACTGTTATTCTTGAACTCGAGGGAAGTGGAAAGATAAACAAAACGACCTGCACTGTGGATGAAAACGGAAGAGGCGAATTCACCTACTCTGCCCCAGAAAATAATGGAACAGCAACTGTAACCCTGGCGCACAAATATGAAGATGTTGCCGGTAACGACAATCGATTCTCGGTGGATGCTATCAAATTCAATACCACCGGAAAGTTATGGTTCTTGGTCAATCATATGACAAAAGGAGCTGAAATCATTATTGTGGGGGAACATAATGGGGAACTCGAAATGGATTGGAACGCTGATAATACCCGTGGTGGAATTATTGCTGCTTTCAGTGCGGATCCCGATGAAGAAATCTGGTCGACCAGTTTAGTCGGATTCTTCGAGATGACTGTTACAGCAGCAGGTGATGATGTCTGGACGGTATCCAACACCTGGTTTCCGGGGTCTGCTAAAATCACTAGCAGGCAGCAGGGAGGTTATAATATAGAAATCCTATGGCCAATTGAAGACGGAACTTCCATGCCGGTCATAGGTACAATTACCAATGAAAAACCTGAATTATTCGATCAGGCCCGAAAAAAATACCTGGCTGCAAAAAGAGGTAGCTAATATTCTTACTCTTCTATCTGCTGAACCTTCGGGTTTTCAGGATGAAAATACATGACCATTAAATCTATCTTCCATTCATCAGCAATCTTGACCATATGTAAGATTCTTCTCATTTTGAGAAGGTTTTCCTCTTCCTGTATTTTGATCGTATGGTTGCTGTCGTGGAATACCACCGCAGTATTTCCGTATACGTTAATGGTGTAATTTTCGTATTGCGTAGTTTCCTCAATCCCGTTCCGTTGTCGTTGAGATTCTTCAATGTTGTGTTGATGAATATCGGTCCAGCCTATAAGTTCTGTCATCCCATGTGGGGTCAGGAAAAATTTATGTGATGAAGGGTCCTGGATCCAGGAATCATCCATTCCGGCCAGGTCCTGTTGGAAATAGGCTACTTTTTCTTTTTCAATAACTGCAATAATGGCTTTCTTTTCTTTTTCGAAGCCACTTTCATCCTGGCAGCAAACGCCCGCTAATAAACTGAATCCAAGTAATGCAAACAATAGCTTTTTCATGGTCGGTAAGGTATAAGGGGTTAGAATATATTCAAGACATATAGGTCAGGCTATTTGTTGACGTCTAACAATTTACAAAAAAAACCAGTGTGAATAGAAGGAATTTATAGATCGGAATTCGAAAATCACTTCTACCATTATTATTCCAAACTTCGCCTGGATACCGGACTCTGAACGGCGAGAGCCTATTTCACCTGTTTTGCCCTGTTGCCATTTGGGAAACGGGCATTCGAAATGAACTTGACTTGTGTCAGTCTGCAGCTTATCTTTGGAAATGGAATTGACTGGTAACTAATTTCTTAGAAGGACTGTTGCGATGAGATAAGGTCATATTTTTTAATCTGTTCAGGCGAGTAATTAATAAATACTAACCCTATTATTTAACCTAAAACCTGGCATGATATGAAAAAGATCCTCACACTTCTGACAGGAATTGTATTTGCAATTCTGCTGGCCGGTGCTTGCTCAACGCAAAACACCGACGATGATTCCACCAATGCAGAAGACTACCCCGAATTTGTTACTATCTACTTAAAAGCCTATGAAGACGGTGCAGAAATGAAGCTGCAACTGTCTGAATCTTTGGATGGGCCATTTACAGATGCAAAGCGACATTATGCAGATGTTGGACCAGGGACCAAGGTTGTCTGGATGAGGGCAGAAAACAGTCAAATTCGGAGTTTAAAGGTCGTTGCCCCCTTAGTAGAGGACGGACCAATATTTCCTGGCAAGGCCAAAACAATTCTCCTTAACAAAAGGCGCAGGATCAAAGTACCTGATACTGCACCAGATGACACTGAAGAGGCGTACAAAATTGTATTTAAGGACGCAATAAATGGCACTAAGTGGCCAGTTGATCCCTATTTAAGGATTAAAGATCGATAAGCAAATCCAATCAATTCGTCATTGAGTTTATTCGGCTATTCCTGTTGCTCTTGTTATATGTGATCCAGAATGGATGAAGCTGCTTTTCCAATACTCCTGTTTGTTGTGAGAAGTGGTACATGAGCAATACTCTGTTGACTTGACTTATGTTTGGCTAAAGGTTATCTTTGAATTTGGAATTGGCTGTGAATTAATTTATTACGGGGGGAGGCTTTACTCATCAGGTTTAACATTTGATTAACTCAGTTCAGGCGAATTATAGCGATATATAATATCCATTATTATTAATTTAAATCCTGGCATGTTATGAAAAAGAACCTCACAGTTTTGACCGGAATAGTATTCGTAATTGCAATGCTGGTTTCTGATGGTTGTGTACAAAGCACAGATTCAGAAAGCGAGAATAAAAAGGAATACTATTCGACAGATCTTGGGCCTGCGTCGAAAGACGTTGATATTTTCCTGAAAGAAAAATTAGTAGATGGGAGAATGCATCTTGAAATGTATGATTCAAGGGACACAACAAAGAAAGTTGTAGATAGTCTTGAGACTGTTGTTTTTTCAGGATCCACTATTCAATGGAAGAAAGCAGCTAAGAGTGAAATTGAAGCCGTACATCACATCCGCCTAATAGAAGCAGATAGCATTTTTAGTGTTACCAGAGATAGTATAGGACTTATGAGTTTACATAAACTAATAATACCTGACTCTGTAGCAGTTGACACCATAAAGTATGAAATAGTGTTTACTGTTAAGCACGATGGCGGAACCTGGTGCATAGATCCTTATTTGAGAATTGAAGATTGAGTGTCCATATTGTAGACTATGAGTCATCGTATTATCTCAGCTATTCTTGTTGCCCTATTAACGGTAGTCATTTCTCCGGACCTTATTAAGGGGCAATCCATAGACAGCTTGTTGTATCTAATAGACAATGATCTTGTAGAAGATGATTATGAGAAATACGATTTATTAATCCAGATTATCGGTGAGATAAATGATGCTGAAGGCGAAATACGATATTGTGACCAGGCCATAGAACTGGCACAGAAGTTGGAAATTCAACCTGCGTTCCCGTTTCTTAAGAAAGGCGAAGCATTTCTTGATATCGGGGGACTTGCAATGGCCCTTGAATGTTTTTTGCAGGCAGAGAGCTACTACAATGAAAATGATGATAGTTCAAATCTTGGTCGGGTATATAATCTTATTGCTGAAACATATAACTACTCGCTGGGATTTCGTGAAAATGAAAAGTTCTACCTTCAGAAAGCTATCGATATCTTTGAACTGGAACAAGATACATATCGCCTGGCTGTTGCCCTTAATAATCTTGGATATGCTAATTACCGTATGGGGCAATTCGACACAGCCTTGGCGGTATTCCCCAAAACCCTTGATTTATTCCAAGAGTTAGACAATACCCCTTATTATTTCGTCTGTCTTGGCAATTCGGGATTGGTTTATTCTGAGCTATCCGAATTTGATAAAGCGGAGGAATACCTTCTCACGGCCATTGATACCCTTCGAAAGTTAGGTTATGAGTGGTACACTGCTGAGTTCGTGATTGAATACGCAAATATCCTTCGGCAGAAAGGAGAAAATGAACAGGCCATTGTCCATGCTTCTAAAGCTTTAAAAATTAATGATATGCCTTTTTATCAACGAGAGGCATCAAGCTTACTTGCTGGGATTTATAAAAATTCCGGCCGCTTTGACAGTGCTTATTATTATCAATCTATATCAACTGTCGCAAACGACAGCCTAAACAATATTGATAATGTACTTAAAATGGCTGAACTACTTTCTGAAAATAAAGTTGGCAAAAAACAGGCAGAGGTTGATTTACTGGAGAAAGACAGGCGGAGAAACAGAATTATTAATATTGGCTTAGGGGTAATCATAATTTTAGCCATTTGGCTGGTAAGCTCGTATTATTTCAACCTAAAACGCTCACGGAAGCTTACGAAAGCCCTCGAAGAAAGAAGGATCCTGCTTGAAAATCAGAGTACGGAACTGAAAGTAAAGAATGAGAAAAATCTAAAAGCAAATGAAGAGCTATCCAGTTTAAATAAGGCCATCAGCAAGCAAAATGCACAAATAGTAGAAGCGAATGAGGAGCTGACTGTTTTAAACGAGGCGATCAGTAAACAAAAGAATGAAATTCTCGATAGCATCACCTATGCAAAAAAGATACAGGCTGCGATGTTGCCCCCTGAGCAGTATTTTCATGAGATCTTAAATGATGCTTTCATTTTGTTTAAGCCCAGAGACATTGTGAGTGGAGATTTTTACTGGATAAAGCATGTGAACCAGTATGTGATCCTGGCAGCGGCCGATTGTACGGGGCATGGAGTGCCGGGTGCCTTTATGAGTATGCTTGGGATGAGTTATTTGAATGAGATTGTACACACAAGAGGGGTCACGCAGGCGAACCAGGTCTTAAATGAACTCAGGAGGCAAATCAGAAATACCCTCAGACAGCATGGAGAGGCAGAAGAAACCAAAGATGGGATCGATATGGCCCTGTGTGTAATTGATGAGAAAAACAGAACCTTGCAGTATTCCGGAGCAAACAATCCTCTATACCTCATTCGAAATAATAATGGAGCTCCTGAACTGACAGAATATAAGGCTGATAAAATGCCCCTGGG
>Ga0180436_10005203_pt1 | contig 11550 bp, 10 predicted proteins | sample SS_ome_2_FD_132434 | JGI IMG/M metagenome (GOLD analysis project Ga0180436, IMG submission 132434) | Hypersaline lake sediment archaeal communities from the Salton Sea, California, USA - SS_3_S_2 metaG | ecosystem: Environmental > Aquatic > Non-marine Saline and Alkaline > Hypersaline >...
CGAGGGACCCGCCGGCTCGTGGGGCAACCGCCGGCAACCCGTGCGCCTCGACAACCTCCTCGAGGCCTGAAAGAACCTCCGGCGGCTTTCTGTAATTGACATCGGTTCCCGGAGCCGCTTCCAAGCGCCCCGGAAAACCGCCATCCCACGCGGCAAATTGAGCAAGCCCTGCGGAGCGCGGAATTGATATCCATCGCAAATTCCCCCCTTCACTTCCAAGACAACAATCCATGAGCACCGAATCCAAAGCCGCCGCCGACTTCCAGCAGCAAACCGCCCTCACCTTCGGCGCCATCCTCCTGCGCCTCTGGCTGGCGGTGCGCGCCCTCCAGACCGGGATCGAAAAATTCGCCGGGACCACCACCGAGGGCACTGCCGTCAAGATCGACAGCGAACCCAACGAGTACGGGCTCGAAACCGTCGAGAAAGTCAAGGAATACAGCCTTTCCAACTACCACGGCGTCCCCGAAGCGCTTTACGACACCTTCAGCAAGGAACCCCTCATCCCCGGGTTCTTCCTCAAGGCCTACGACTGGGTGCTCGGACCCGCCCTCCTCATCCTCGGCCTCACCATCCTTCTGGGCATCGCGAGCCGCGTGAGCGTCTTCCTCCTCGGCCTCCTTTACGTCAGCCTCACCTGGGGGCTCATCCTCCTCGGCGCCCAAGGCGACCCCGGCGTGGCATGGCTCGGCGTCCACATGATCATGATCGTGATGCTGCTCATGCTCTCGGAGCACAATCGATTTTGTATCCTGAAGAAATGGTGATAATCTGACGTAGAACGTGTCGCAGGCCATGAACGAGAAACAAACCTCCCTCAATCGTCGCGATTTCCTTGCCAGGGCGGGAATCGGAACCGGCGGGCTGGTCCTCGGCGCCCCGGGAATCCTGCGGGCCGCCAACAAGGGGCCCTCCGACGCGATCCACGTCGCCCTCGTGGGTGTCGGCAAGCAAGGCAGCGTCCTCTTCGAGGCCATGAAGAACATCCCCGGCCTGCATTTCCAAGCGGTGTGCGACATCTGGGACTACAGCCGCAAGAAGGGCATGGGCAAGGTCCGCGCCCAGCAAGGGGAACTCCCCAAGGGATATGTCGACCTCGACGACATGCTCGCCAGCGAAAAAGGCCTCGACGCCGCCATCATCGCCACCCCCGATTTCTGGCACGCGCCCCATACCCGGAAATGCCTCGAGGCCGGACTGCACGTCTATTGCGAGAAAATGATGTCCAATACCATCGACGGCGCCCGCGACATGGTCCGCGCCATGGAAAGCACCGGCAAACTCTGCCAGATCGGCCACCAGCGCCGCAGCAATCCGCGCTACCGCTACACCCTCCACGAACTCATCAGGCGCCACAAGCTCCCCGGCCAGATCGTCAACATCAACGGCCAGTGGAACCGCTCCGTGCAGTCCTCCCAGGACATCGCCTACAACAAGAAGCTCACCATCGACGCCGCCACCCTCGCGAAATACGGCTACAGGGACATGCACCAGTTCATGAACTGGCGGCTCTATCGCGACCTCTCCGGCGGCCCCATCTCCGACCTCGGCGCCCACCAGATCGACATCTTCAACTGGTTCCTCGGCGCCGTTCCGAAGTCGGTTTTCGCCTCCGGCGGCAACGACTTCTTCAAGGATCGCGAGCACTTCGACAACGTCATGACGATCTTCGAATACGACACCCCCCAGGGAGCGGTGCGCGCCTTCTACCAGGTCCTCACCACCACCAGCGCCGGCGGCGGATTCTACGAATCCTTCATGGGAACCGAGGCCACCATCACCATCTCCGAGATCGCTTCCTCGACCGCCATCTACCGCGAGGACAGCGCCCCCCTCTGGGACGATCTCGTGAAGCGCGGCTACCTCGCCAGAAAGGCCGTCGCCCCGAAACCCAAGTCCGACGATGTCGTCGCCTCTTACGAAAGCCCGCCCGCCGAGGCATACCAACTCCCGGGAGGCATCAACAAGCCCGCCCACCAGCCGCACCTCGAGAACTTCTTCAATGCCGTCCGCGGCAAGGGGAAACTCTACTGCGACGCCCGCCATGCCTTCGAGAGCGAAGCCCCCATCTACTGGGTGAACCCCTCCGCCCTCGAGCGCGAACTCATCACATTCACTCCCGACCAACTCTCCGTATAAGCATGAAAATGAAATCGATTGGAGCAATCCTCGTCACGTCGTCCGCCCTCCTCTTCACCGGGTGCAATGACAAGTCCGAAAATGGTGACGGCGCCGCGGCCGCGGCCGCGGGCGCCGGCCCGCGCGGCACGGAAGGGGGCGTCCCCCTCAAGACCGACATCCCGCCCGAACTCATCGAGGGGACCCCGAAACCGATGAAGGTCCCCAACCTCGTCAAGGCGCCCACCAAGGCCCCCGAGTTCCTCGTCCCCGAAGGCGCCAAGCTCCTCTCGGCCAAGAAGCCGGTCACCAGCAGCGACGACTTCCCCATCATCGGCGAACTCGAACTCGTCACCGACGGCGACAAGGAAGCCGGTGAAGGATACTTCGTCGAACTCGCCAACGGCCTGCAGTGGGTGCAGATCGACCTCGAACAATCCGCCGAGATCTACGCCGTCTGGATCTGGCACTTCCACTCGCAGAAACGCGCCTACCACGACGTCATCGTCCAGGTCTCGGACGATCCCGAGTTCAAGGAGGGCGTCACCACCCTCTACAACAACGACTACGACAACTCGTCCGGCCTCGGCAAGGGGTCCAACCGCCCCTACGTCGAAACCCGCTTCGGCATGATCGTCGACGGCAACGGAACCAAGGGCCGCTACGTCCGCCTCTACAGCAACGGCAATACCTCGAACGACATGAACCACTACATCGAAGTCGAGGTCCACGGCATCCCCGCCGCCTGAGCGGCCACTCTGGAGTGCGGTGGCAAGCGCAGCAGCTTGCCCGTCGCAGCCCGCAGCCGTTCGACAGGCTCAGGCCCTGAGCTGCGTCGAAGGGGGCGAAGTCGGGCGACACCGCTTTGGAATGATCACCCGCGCCCTCCCCTTGCCCCAAAGCGCCGTCGCCGCCCCTTGCGGGACTCTGCCGGCGCTCTCGAACAACGAGCGCGACACCGCTCTGGCAGCGGGTCACTCCTGATCCACACGCAGTTCGCCTCCGCGCAACCGCCGGCGCACCCTCCACAGCGCCGCCAGCATCCCCCACGCATCCCGCAGCGGGCGCACCTTGCCTCCCTTCTTCTCGAACCAATTCACCGGGACTTCCGTCCAGGTCGCGCCGTTCTCGTTCAACGCCGTGAGAAGCTCCGAATCGAACGCCAGACCGTGTTCGGCAAGGAGCGGCGCCACCCGCCGGTAGTCGGCGGCCCGCAGGACCTTCGCCCCGCACTGCGGGTCCTCGCCCCGCAGCCCCAGCAACACGTGCGCGATCCACAGGAAGGCGTGATGCGCCAACCCCCGCCAGGGACTCTCGACCACCGTCGTCTCGCTGGTCTTCTTGCGAATTCCCATCACGGAGACGTCCTCCCGGATCGCCTCCACGATCAGATCCAGAAACTCCTTCGCCGAGACGCTCCCGTCGGCATCGACGAACGCCAGCCAGTCCGCCCCCGGATCGAGCCCCCACGCCTCCCGCACCACCGCCCCCTTGCCGAGGTGTCGCTCCGCAAAATGCAGCTCCACCCCCGGATACACCCCTGCAAATTCCGTCCGAAGCTTCTCGAGCCTCGCCTCTTCCCCCGGGTCCGACCCGTCATCCGCGATCACCCACCGCACTGGCATGGCGCGCACCGCCAACTCCCGCGCCAGTTGTTCTCCGAAGTCCGCAAGGCGAGCCGAGTCATTCCAAACCGGCGTGACGAGCAGGATTCCGGAGGTCGCGTCAGGCATCAATGACAATCAAACATTGCGGGACCACCGTTTCTTTCATCCCATCCCGCCACGTCTTGATCAAACCAATCGCCATCATCGCGGCTTGGGTTGTCGTCCTCGCAACGGGCGCCGCCTTGCGCTTCGCACACCTTTCGGCGCGTCCGTTCCACGCCGACGAGGCCACCGGCGCCCGCATCGCGGCCGACCGGATCGAATCCAACCGCTACGTCTTCGACCCGCTTCACTACCACGGGCCCACCCTCAGCAGCGCCGCCGCAGCGCTCGGCAAACTGCGCGGCAAGCAGAGCTGGGCGGAGTTGGACAAGCTCACCCTGCGCCTCGTCCCGGCCATCGCGGGGACGCTCCTCGTCCTCGCCCCGCTCCTCGGCCGCCGGCGCTGGGGCGACGGGCCCATGCTCCTGGCGGCCGCCTTCCTCGCCACTTCGCCCCTCCTCGTCTACTACAGCCGCACCTTCATCCACGAGATGCTCCTGACGCTCTTCGCCATGCTGGCGTTGATCCTCCTGCTGAGGCCGCCGCGCAAATTGCTGAGCGGCGTGCTGACCGGCCTCCTGCTGGGACTCATGTTCGCCACCAAGGAGAGCATCGCCATCACCGCCTTGGCATGGACCGGCGCGGGCCTGCTGCTCGCGGTTGAAAACCGGCGCCTCCTCACCCGAAAACACCTGCGAACGGCATGGGTGGAATACCGGTTCGCCGCCCTCGCCGCAGCCGTCGTGGCGGTCGTCACCGGGGAGTTCCTCTACACGAGCGGCTTCCAGCACCCCAAGGGCGCGGTGGACGCGATTCGCACTTTCTTCGTGTACGACACCGTCGAGGGCCACGACAAACCCCCCCTCTACTACCTCGATCTGCTCGCCTTCCCGAAACGTGCCGCGGGCCGCTGGTGGTTCGAGACCCCCGTCCTCCTCTTTGCCGTTTTCGCATACCTCTCGACCTTCCATCGCAACTTCCGCTCCCCTGCCACCAAGGCCGCGGTCCGCTTCACGGCTTACGCCGCCGCCGGGCATCTCGTGATCTACAGTCTCATCCCCTACAAGACGCCGTGGCTGATGTGCCTTCCGTGGAGCCACCTTTGCCTTCTCGCCGGGTTCAGCCTCGCCGGGCTCTCCGCATGGCGCCCGTCGACGGGCTTCGCCCGCCGGACCGCCGTCGCCGCCGCCCTCGTCATCGCCCTCACCATCGGCTGGCAATTCCGGCAGACCCGCCGCGCCACCGGCCGCCTCGCCTCCGACGCCCGCAACCCGTACGCTTACGTCCCCACCAGCCGCAACCTCGAGTCTCTCGAAACATGGCTCCGCCAACTGCACGACGAACTGCCCGAAGGATCACTGGACCCGCTCGCCGTGGTCGGCGCCGGCTACTGGCCGCTGCCATGGTACCTCCGAACCTTCGAGCGCGTCGGATACTGGCCCGAACCGCCCCCCAACCTCGAGAAAATGCCCCTCGTCCTCCTTCCCGCCTCCTCCGGCGGCCTCGTCGAGTCCCGGCTCGCCGGTACCCACATCGCCCTCCCGCGCGGACTGCGCGCCGACGACCCCCTCTACCTCTTCCTGCGCCTCGACCTCTGGGACCGCTGGATGGATTCCGACACTTCGTGATCGAACCCGCCTCACTCCCCGACAGCCACCACTTCGAGCACGAGGCGATGCACACCACCTTCAGCCTCCGGCTCGTCGCGGAAAGCCGCCACGCCGCCTCGGGCCTCGCACGCGAGTGCTCCGAATTGCTCGACTCCCTCGAAGGCAAACTCAGCCGCTTCATCGACGGCAGCGACGTGGACCGCATCAATCACATGCAGGCCGGCGAAACGCTCTACCTCAGCGAAGCGTGTCACGACTGCCTCCTCCTCGCCACCCGGATGCACGTCGAAACCGGCGGACTCTTCGACGCCGCCCTCGGCGCCCGCATCGAACACCTCAAGGCGCAGCACTCCTCCCCCCCGCCCCCCCTCGAAGGTCAGCTCGTCATCCACCCCGACGTGCCGGCCGTCACCTGCCAGTCTCCGGGCCGCCAAATCGACCTCGGCGGCATCGGCAAAGGCTTCGCCCTCGACCAACTGAAAAACCTGCTCCTCGAATGGGAAACCCCCGGCGCTCTCCTCACCTCCGGCGCCAGCACCATCCTCGCCTGCGGCCCCCACGCATGGCCCGTCGACCTCACGAGCGAACGCGACGCCCACCGCATCACCCTCTGCAACCGCGCCCTCTCCGCCTCCGGCACCGGAATCCAGGGCAGCCATATCGTCGATCCCTCGATCTCCCACGGCCACCCCCACTACCGCTTCCGCCGCGTCTGGGTCCTCGCCCCCGCCGCCGCCCCTGCCGACGCCTGGTCCACCACCCTCATGCTCATGCCCCCCGAGCAAGCCGCCGAGGCCCTCGCCAACCCCGAAAACTCCCTCGAAGCCGCCTTCGCCCAACAAAACGACACCATCCAACCCCTCTGAAATCGTTCCCATCCAAGATCGCGAAGCACTGTCCCCGTCCCTCCCATCGGTCCCATTCCTCCCACCCGCCGCAAAGCCCCCCGGAATCCGGAAGCACCCCCCTTTCCTGAAAGCCGCCCTCTCGCCCCCCGGTATTCTCCAAGGACATTCACAATCATCCCGATCGCACGATGAAAAGACGCGAACTCCTCACCACCTCCGCCAAGGCCGGCGCCGGCCTTCTCATCCTTCCGAGCGGCCTGCGGGCCGGTCCGAACGCCCCGAGCAACAAGCTCAACATCGCCATGATCGGCACGTGGGGGCGCGCCAACGCCCACTTCGGTGTCGCCTCGAAGGAAAACATCGTCGCCCTGTGCGACGTGGACGAGGAGCACCTCGCCGGACCCGCCAAGAAATACCCGAAGGCCAAGACCTATGTCGACTGGCGAAAGTGCCTCGAACAAAAGGACATCGATGCCGTCATCTGCTGCACCACCGACCATACCCACGCCTTCATCGCCAACTGGGCCATGAACCGCGGCATGCACGTCTACATGGAAAAACCCCTCGCCGACTCCGCCGAGGAAGCCCGCGTGGTCCGCGCCACCTACCTCAAGAACAAGGACAAGCTCGCCACGCAGGTCGGCACCCAACGCCACGCCAACGGAAACTTCGCCAGGATCCGTGAACTCATCAAGGACGGCGCCATCGGGGAACTCAAGGAAGCCCACGCATGGGGCAACCGCAGGCTCGGCCGCAAGGGATATCCCCCCGCCGCCGGCGACCCGCCCAAGCACCTCCACTACGACCTCTGGATCGGACCCGCCCCCTTCCACCCCTACAACCCCGAATACTTCAAGGGCGGCTCGGGCGCCAACTGCCTCCAGTGGAACATGTACTGGGACTTCGGAACCGGGCAGGTCGGAGACATGGGCAGCCATACCATGGATCTCGTCTGGAACGTCATCGACGCCGCCCATCCAACCTCCGCCGAGGCCGAGGGCGACCCCTACAACCCCGAAGTCACCCCCGTCAAGCTGCGCGCCACCTTCGAAAACCCCGCCAACAACTGGCGCCCCGCCATCAAGGTGAGCTGGCACCAGGGCGGCGCCATGCCCGAACCCCCCGTCGAGCAGGCCTTCCGCGGCATCGGCCACGGCGCCCTCTTCACCGGCTCGAAGGGATGGCTCGTCTCCGACTTCGGATCGCACGCCATCATCCCGAAAGACGCCCCGCGCGACACCCGCGTCAACCGCAAGGGCGTCAAGGGCGGCTTCCACTTCCAAGGCGAATGGATCAACGCCTGCAAGGGCGACCTCAAAACCTCCTGCGACTTCGACTACGGCGCCCTCCTCATCGAGGAAATGCTCCTCGGCCTCGTCGCATACCGCGCCGGCGAAAAAATCGCCTACGACGGCAAAACCGGCCGCATCCCCGATAACAGCAAAGCCGAAGCCTTCCTGAAAAAGGAATACCGCAAGGGCTGGACGCTCAACGGGTAGCGCAACCGCGGGCTTCTCAACCCGCATCGGCCCCGGCAGGTTTGTCAGAGCCGTGCAGGTCTCCTGCCTGCAACAGTCCCGTCTGGTTTCCAACCCGGCGGATGGCTTCCGTGCCGCCCCGTTCAGCCTCTCCGGGCCGGGAAAAACCCCGGCCGCCTCCCGCAGGTTGCCAACCTGCACCACCCTCCCTCCCAAGGCGTCGCGCCGAAGGGCCTCCTCCGGCACACGAACCGCCAATGGCGCACAGCGGCCACCACAAGGCGCGCTCCGCAAATCCGGTCATTCTCTGCGCGCATCTTGTCCTGCGGCCGTCCGCCGGCGCATCTTGATTGACGCTCTTGATGACGAAACAGAGAGTGATAGATGCCCAAGCAAACAACCCCGGGCATCTTTCATGAAACAGGCTCTGGCAACGGTGGTGGAGGAGATTTGCGCCCGCTGCGGCAATGACAAACGGCGCATGATGGACATCGTGATCGCGGTCCAGCGACGCTTCGGGTGCGTCTCGCACGAGGCCATGGAGATCATCGCCGATGCCGTCAACAGCCATGCCGTCGAGGTCGAAAGCGTCGTCACCTTCTACGATTTCCTCACCGTCGGACCCACAGGAAAGGTCGTGATCCGCCTCTGCGACGACATCGTCGACTGGATGAAGGGCTCCGAAACCATCGCCGACGCCATGGCCAAGGAACTCGGCGTCACAATGGGCGAAACCACCGACGACGGCGCCATCACCCTCACCCGAACCCCCTGCATCGGCATGAGCGACCAGGCCCCCGCGGCCCTCATCAACGACACCGTCGTCACCAACCTCTCCCCCGAACGGGCCCGCGCCGTGGTGCGCGACCTGCGACGCCACCTCGACCCCGGCCAACTGGTGACCATGGTCGGCGACGGCAACAACGCCCATCCCCTCGTCAAATCGATGGTGCGCAACAACCTCCGGCGGCGCGGACCGGTCCTGTTCGCGGACTTCGAGCCCGGAAGCGCCCTCCTCCAGGCCATGAGCCGCAACCCCGACGACGTAATCCGCGAAATCCGGGAATCGCGCCTGCGGGGACGCGGCGGGGCCGGCTTCCTCGCCGGACTGAAATGGGAGTTCTGCCGCGCCGCGAACGGCGGCGAGCGCATCGTCATCTGCAACGCCGACGAAGGCGAACCCGGAACCTTCAAGGACCGCGTCCTCCTCACCGAAAGCGCCGGCCTCATGTTCGAGGGCATGACCGTCGCCGGCTACGCCATCGGCAGCCAAACCGGCATCCTGTATCTGCGCGGCGAATACCGATACCTCCTCCCCTTCCTCGAACACGTCCTCAAGGAGCGCCGCGAGCAGGGCCTGCTCGGCCGCGACATCCTCGGCCGCGACGGATTCCACTTCGACATCCGCATCCAGATGGGCGCCGGGGCATACGTCTGCGGCGAGGAAACCGCCCTCATCAGCTCCTGCGAAGGCCTCCGCGGAGACCCCAAAAACCGCCCCCCGTTCCCGGTCTCCAAGGGCTACCTCGACCAGCCCACCATCATCAACAACGTCGAAACATTCTGCAGCGCGGCCCGCATCATGATCAAGGGCGCCGAGTGGTTCGCCGCCATGGGCAGCGAGGGCACCACCGGCACCAAGGCCCTCTCCATCTCCGGCGACTGCCGCAAACCGGGCGTCTACGAAGTCCCCTTCGGCATCCTCGCCCGCGAAGTCCTCGAAATGGCCGAAGCCGACAACCCCGGCGCCATGCTCATCGGCGGACCCTGCCGCCAGATGATCGGACCCGAACGCTTCGACGGGCGCATCTGCTACGACGACCTCGCCACCGGAGGCTCCATCATCATCTTCAACCGCGCCCGCAACAAACTCGAAGTCGCCAAACGCTACCTCGACTTCTTCATCAAGGAAAGCTGCGGCCACTGCACCCCCTGCCGGGTCGGCCTCATCCTCCTGCGCAACCTCGTCCAAAAGGTCGTCACCGGCGCCGGCGAGCCCGCCGACCTCGACGAAATGCGCCGCCTCTCCCACATCATCATCGGCGCCAGCCGCTGCGGACTCGGCCAAGCCGCCCCAAACCCCGTCCTCGGCGCCCTCGAAAACTTCGAGGAACTCTACGCCGAAATGGTCACCGAGCGCGCCCCCGGCCTGCTCTCAACCTTCGATCTCTCCCAAGCCGTCGTCGACGCCGAACTGCGCGTCGGCCGCCAGTCCCACTACGTTTAGTCACACCATGAGCGAGATCACATTCACCATCGACGGACGCGAAATCACGGCCCGCAAGGGTCAGTCGGTCCTCAAGGCCGCCGAGGCGGCCGGCATCTACATCCCCCACCTCTGCGCCTACAAGGACCTCGTCCCCCACGGCAGTTGCCGGGTCTGCTCGGTCCGCTGCAACGGAAGCATCCAGGCCGCCTGCGTCCAGAGCGTCTCCGACGGCATGGTGGTCGAAAACGACACCGAGGAACTCCGCGCCTGCCGCCGCGCCATCCTCGACATGCTCTTCGTCGAGGGAAACCACTTCTGCATGTTCTGCGAGAAGAGCGGCATGTGCGAGCTGCAGGCCCTCGCATACCGCTTCGGCATCACCGTCCCCCAGTTCCCTCTCCTCACCCCCGACTGCGACATCGACCTCTCCCACCCCGACGTCTACCTCGATCACAACCGCTGCATCCTCTGCGGCCGCTGCGTCCGCGTCTCCCAGGAACTCGACCAGAAAAACGTCTTCCAGTTCATCAACCGCGGCCACCGCAAACGCCTCCAGGTCAACGGCCAGGCCCTCTCCGAAACCGACCTCCGCGTCACCGACGCCGTGGTCGCCTCCTGCCCGGTCGGCGCCCTCATGAAAAAACGCGTCGGCTACCAGATCCCCGTCGGCCAGCGCCCCTACGACGAGAAACCCATCGGCGCCGAAATCGAATCCGCCGCCGCCACCACCACCGATGACTGACATGAGCACCGAAACCGCCTCCAAACCGCGCCTCGCCACCGTCAGCCTCGCCGGCTGCTTCGGTTGCCACATGTCGATCCTCGACATCGACGAGCGCATCCTGCAGCTCGCCGAGGTCGTCGATTTCGACCGCTCCCCGATCAACGACTACAAGGAGATCACCGCCCGCTGCGCGGTGGGTCTCATCGAGGGAGGCTGCTGCAACGAGGAAAACGTCCACGTCCTCGAAAACTTCCGCAAGAACTGCGACCTCCTCGTCTCCCTCGGCGACTGCGCCCTCAACGGCGGCATCCCCGCCCTCCGCAACCACGTCCCCCTCCGCGAGTGCCTCGAAGTCGCATACCTCGACTCCCCCGGCATCTACAACCCCGGCGGCATCATCCCCAACGACCCCGAAATCCCCCTCCTCCTCAACCGCGTCTACCCGTGCCACGAGGTCGTCAAGATCGATTACTTCATCCCCGGATGCCCGCCCCCCGCCGACGCCATCTGGGACACCCTCACCGCCCTCCTCGGCGGCAAGACGCCCCACGTGGCATACCGCGACCTTAAATACGACTAATCCAGTACCCATGAGCACCGTCCTTGAAAAGACCCGCAAGTTCACGATCGAGCCGGTGACCCGCGTCGAGGGCCACGGCAAGGTCACCATCCACATGAACGACGACGACGAGGTCACCGAGGCCCGCCTCCACATCGTCGAGTTCCGCGGCTTCGAGCGCTTCGTCCGTGGCCGCCCCTACTGGGAGGCGCCCGTGCTCGTGCAGCGGCTCTGCGGCATCTGCCCGGTGAGCCACCACCTCGCGGCGGCCAAGGCCATGGACGACATCGTCGGC
>Ga0180436_10005204_pt1 | contig 11550 bp, 10 predicted proteins | sample SS_ome_2_FD_132434 | JGI IMG/M metagenome (GOLD analysis project Ga0180436, IMG submission 132434) | Hypersaline lake sediment archaeal communities from the Salton Sea, California, USA - SS_3_S_2 metaG | ecosystem: Environmental > Aquatic > Non-marine Saline and Alkaline > Hypersaline >...
CGAGTGCTTGTCGAGCTTGACGCCGTCGATCGCGGACAGATCCACACAATCACCTGAATCCCTGATCGCCGTCGTCAGATCAGCCGTTTCCCGCTCATCCATCTGCTTGAACCAGATCGCCATAAGCAGGGCCGCCGCCTGGTAGTCCGGTACTTTCCCGGCACTATATTCCCGCACGAAATAGTCAATTTCGGCGGTGCTCAACCTGTCACCGTTGCGTTTTTTCAGTATGATATCCTGGATCAGCACCTTTCTTCTCTCTATATCGTGACGTTCGTACGTTGCGAATTTCTTCAACTCCGTAGTACAGTTATTATATTGTACCGGTAATCGAGTCAAATTTCTTCTTTTCGGAGCAGTGGATGGCAAAACTCTTTTTTCGCTTCGGCGCCATGAACTGCGGCAAGTCGACGGCGCTGATCCAGGTCGACCACAACTACCGCGAGCGCGGGATGAACACGATCCTGATCAAACCGGACAGCGACCTCAAAGGCGACGATACGATCGTCTCCCGCCTGGATATCACCCGCCAGGTCGATATCGTCGCCCGCCGATCCGACAATCTTTTCGACCTGGTCAAGGACTGCAGCCGCAAAAAACCGGTCCACTGCGTCCTCGTCGACGAAGCCCAGTTTCTTACGGTCAAGCAGGCGGATCAACTCTTCGAAACAGCCGTGCTCCAGGACATACCGGTGATCTGCTATGGGCTGCGCACCGACTTCAGGCTCGACGGCTTTCCCGGCTCCGGCCGGCTGCTGCTGCTCGCCCACAGCATCGAAGAGCTGAAAACGATTTGCACGTGCGGAAGAAAAGCGGTGGCGAACGGCAGAAAGATCGGCGGTACGTTCGTTTTCGAAGGTGACCAGCTCGCCATCGACGGACTCGACAACGTGACGTATGAATCGTTGTGTGCCCAGTGCTATTTCAGGCTCAAGGAAAAAGCGGAACACAAATCATAAATCCAATCGATAACGGGGAGGCAGGAATGGAAATCATCAATATCGATCAATGGCCCAGGCGTGATCTGTTCCGTTTTTACCGCGGCCTCGACTATCCTCATTTCAACGTGTGCGCGGATGTCGACATTTCCAGGCTCCACCGGCAGTGCCGCCAGGGCGATGTTTCACGCTTCAATGCCGTTTTGTATGGCGTTTCCAGGGCGGCCAACGCGATCGAGGAATTCAGGCTGCGCATCCGCGACCATGACGTGGTGATGCACGACGTCGTGCACCCTTCATATACGCTGTTGACCGGCGATAACACCTTCTGTTTCTGCGAGACGAAATATTGCAAGGAAATCGGCGAGTTCTCCGAGCGTACCAACAACGCAACTGCCAGCGCCAGGGAGAATCCGAGCCTCAAGGACGACCCCGAACGGGACGACTACCTGTTCATCTCCAGCCTGCCGTGGCTGAGGTTCACGTCCGTATCGCACCCGATCCACATGCGCCCGGTCGACTCGATACCGCGCATCACCTGGGGAAAATTCGCCGAGTCGCACAAACGGGTCGTCATGCCGCTGTCGGTGCAGCTGCACCACGGCCTCGCCGACGGCTATCACGTCGGCCAGTTCTTTGACCTGTTCCAGCAGTGGGTTGACCGTTTTGAGCTGGACAGCGCGGCAGATGACGGGGAGAAACTCGAATAGCCCGACGGGGACATGCTTCAGGGTGTCCCCCGCAGGGTGGTTAATGCAGGTCAGGTCATTTTCGACTTCGCAAAAGGGGACACGCTGAAGCATGCCGTCACCGCCTTCCCACGGAAACTCCGCAGCAGGGCACCGCACTGAAGCATTTCTCCAGCAGACTGGTTGATTCAGGTCAGGTCATTTACAACTTTGCAAAAGGGGACAAGCTGAAGCATGTCCCCAGTGGCGCCAGTGGCGGGTACAGCCGGCTCAAGCAGCCACCATCTCCATAAACTCGTCCTCGAACAGAACTTCTTTCTTCAGCAGCTCTTCCGCCACCTGCACGAGCTTTTCCTTCTTCTGCTCGAGCATCCGGAACACGTGCTTGTGACGCTGCTCGAGGATCTGCCGGGTTTCCTTGTCGATCAGCGCCGCGGTTTCGTCGCTGTAATCCTTGCCGCCGGCCATCGCGCCGTCGCTCTGCAGAAATACCGGCGAGCGCTGCTTCGGGTAGGTTGACAGTCCGAGCGTATCCCCCATCCCGTATTCAACGATCATCGCCCGGGCAATATCGGTCGCCCGCATCAGGTCGTTGCCGGCACCCGTCGTAACGCTGCCGAACATGATCTCTTCAGCGATCCTGCCGCCAAGCAGCACGTCTATTTTTGCCAGCAGTTCCGACTGGGACATCAGGTAGCGGTCTTCGGTCGGCCGCTGCTGCGTATACCCGAGTGCCGCGAGGCCGCGCGGGATAATCGATATCTTGTGAACCGGTTCACTGCCTTCCGTCAACGCGGCGACCAGGGCATGGCCGACTTCGTGATACGCGACAATTTTCTTTTCTGCGGGATTGATTACCCGGTTCTTTTTCTCGAGCCCGCCGATGATACGGTCAACCGCTTCGTCAAGATCCCGGTTCGAGACCTTTTTCCTGCCGTTGCGCACCGCCAGCAGCGCCGCTTCATTGATCGCATTGGCCAGGTCGGCCCCCGAAAATCCGGCTGTTTTCTGGGCAACCACCTCGAGATCGACATCGTCTTCCAGTTTTACTTTTTTCGCGTGGATATCGAGGATGGCCCGGCGTCCCGCCACATCCGGCCGGTCAATCAGCACCTGGCGGTCGAACCTGCCGGAACGGAGCAGGGCCGGATCGAGCACTTCCGGGCGGTTGGTGGCGGCCATAATGACGATGCCCTTCTCGGTTTCAAAGCCGTCCATCTCCACGAGCAGCTGGTTCAGCGTCTGTTCGCGCTCGTCGTGTCCGCCGACCATGCCGCCGGCACCGCGCGCCTTGCCGATGGCATCGAGTTCGTCGATGAAAATGATGCATGGAGCCTTTTCCCGAGCCTGCACGAACAGGTCCCGCACCCGCGCCGCTCCCATGCCGACGAACATCTCCACGAAATCCGAACCGCTCAGCGAGAAAAACGGCACCCCGGCTTCACCCGCCACGGCACGGGCTATCAGTGTTTTACCGGTACCCGGGGGGCCGACCAGCAGCACCCCTTTGGGCATCTGGCCGCCGACTTCGAGATACGTTTGCGGGTGTTCCAGGTAATCGACGATCTCCTGGAGTTCCTCTTTCGCCTCATCGGCTCCGGCCACATCGTTAAAACGGGTTTCGATATCCTTCTCCCCGACAATCTTGGCTTTATTTTTGCCGAAGTTCATGATTCCGGCCTGGCCGCTCTGCATGCGCTTCATCAGGAAATACCAGATCCCGAAGAAGATGAAGATCGGGATCATCCACGACAGCAGCGAGTTGAAAAAGGTGTTCTCCACCCGTCCGGAAAATTCAACGTCGTGCTCGGCCAGAACCTGTGATAATTCATTCTCGACCCTGACGGTCGTAAACAGGATCTCGCTGTCGTCCTCCGCTCTCAGTTTTCCGGCAATCCGATCGGTGCCGATGGAGAGTTCCTGGACCCTGTCCTGCTTCAGCGCGTCAATAAACTCACTGTACGGTATGATTTCGGGGCGCAGCTGATCGAAAATCAGGTTCTGCAGCAGCACAACGCCCCAGATCGCCGCCAGCACGTACCAGATATTGAACTTCGTGTTTTGTTCCATGGATATTCCTTTTAAGGGAGACTAATTCACCAATCCGGAGACAAGATCAAGCCCGTCCCCTCTGTTTCCGTTGTTTGCGCCTCGGGTCAAATCAGCCGGCGGCGCCTGCCTGAACGCGATCCGGGCTTGAACATAGCAAAAACGATGCAGAATGCAATGCCGGCGGCAAAGCCTACCCCGAGCATGGTCAGGTCACGTCCCCATGAACGCTCACCGGCTTGTTCCTCCTGTTCCGCTTGAGCTGGCTGATCGGCCTGCGCCGGAACCGACTTCTGCTCCGCCGCCGGTTGCGGCTGCGGAGGCGCTGCCGCCGTTGTCAGCGCCGGAGCCGACTCAGCACGCGGCGGTACTTTTGCAAACCCGATTGCCAGCATCTCGGAGGCTTTCGCATCCCGGACTTTCCGATCGACGCTGCCGAGCACCACGGCAATGATACGAACGCCTCTGCGTTTTGCGGTCGCGACAATCGAAAAACCGGCCGCCTTGAAGTACCCGGTTTTGAAACCGTCGCAGCCGTCGACGGAGCCCAGCAGCTTGTTGTGTGTGCGCATGATAAACTCGCCGCCCCTGAAATCACGCTCGCGGGTACCGGTATACTTGAAGACTTCCGGGTTCTTCGCCAGTTCCCGGGCCAGGATGGCCAGGTCCCGAGCCGTGGTAACGTCAACCTTCTGCCCCTCCGACGGGGGCAGTCCGTGCACCGAGTAGAAGGTCGTCTGGGTCATGCCGAGCGCAGCGGCCTTTTCGTTCATCATGTCGACAAACGCGTCCTTCGTACCGGCCGTGTGCATCGCCAGCGCCACGGCCGCATCGTTGGCGGACTGGATAATCAGCGCATAGAGCAGGTCGTCGACGGAGAACTGCTCCTTGGGGTCGAGGTAGACCTGCGATCCGCCCATGTTTGCCGCTTCTCTTGTAACCTGGACCATGTCGTCCAGACTCAGCATGCCCTGCTCGACACGGTCAAGAATCACATAGAGCACCATCAACTTCAGGACCGACGCCGGGTACGCGCGCGCCTCGGAATTCTCATCGACGAGGATCTTTCCGGTATCGGCGTCGATAACCAGCGCTGAAATGTAGGGGTCCCGGGAAACGGTATCGATTTTGGCGCGCGCTCCCCAGCAGGTCTGGGCGGCGAGCAGCAGTAATGTGACCAGAATAATTATGCGTTTCATGCTGTTCAGTTTTTTGTGAGTTACGTTTTTATGACCAGCATGCGCCGGCCATATCTCCTCTGGTACTTTGCAGAACGGTTTACACCAGTTGTCAGCCTGAATCATCCCCCGTGCCGGCGTCGGACACGGAGGATCTGCGCCGTGGAAAAATCATCGGTGCCGCACGCCTACTCAGGCACCTGGTACTCCCATTTTCTCAAGTACGATTTGCGCATCTGGTCTTTTTCCGCGGGCGAGGCCCCCCAGTTGCCGGAATAAACCGATCCTTCCCACTCTCCGTAAGTGGGGTTCGGCAGGACAATGAACCTCGTCCCCCATTGATCCCTTACCTTATCGGTTTCGGCGAACCGTTCAGCAACGCTTTTCTTGCTGAATGCGCTGGTAAAGTCATTCAGGTTGTCGCCCAGCAGCAGCGCAACTTCGTAACCCTCTGCAACGATGTCCCGGCGCGCCTGCTTGTCGCTCGAATCGGTGCGCAGCAGCAGGTGTTTTTCATCCACATTGGGGAAACCGAGCGCTTCCAAATTCTTTTTGGTTCCGTCATAGCCGACCATTTTTCGGTTGGTGACATAGAACACGTCCACGCCCCTGGCGGCAGCTAAATCGAGAAATGCTTTGGCCCCGGGCATCGCCTCCGCCTGCCCCGCTTCCATCCACGGGGTCCAGGTTTTCGACGAATAACCAAAATCCTGGCCGATCAGAAAGGCTTGATAGGCGCTGTTGTCGATCACGGTCTCATCGGCATCGACGATCACCGCAACCGGTTTACCGCCGGTGTACGACCCGAGAAATGCATCGAGATTCATCGCGGCCAGGTTGAACGCCTGGTAGCTCAGCGCCCTGAACTCGGCCGATGCCTGCATCCACAAGGTGGCCATCACCAGCTGCTCGTTCAGGTCTCTGGTCGAGTATGCGTCTTCTTTCTGCATTCCCCTGCCGGCGCAGCCGGTGAGCAGCGTGATCAGCAGGAGTAAGGGTATCAGTGATTTCAACGTACGTGTGTTGTTCTCCGTCATAGTCGCCCCCTTGTTAATTTGTTGTATTTCAGGCCCTTGCTTAATGGTGTAACCAAAGGTGAAGACCTTCCGCTTCTCTGCCGATGAGATTTACCCTAACCATATCCCGTTATCTCCACAAGGCTTTTTGATGCATGCCGCGGGCTTACGGTAAAAGTCGGGCAGACGCTGAAACGCGCAGCGAACATCTGCGAACTGGCGGCTGCCTCTTGCATTTACCGCTCAGTTCATGAATAGTAGCAATGAATACAGCATCGCGAACTACTCACCGTTTCCCAAACCTGCAAGGAGCCAGCCATGAAACAGGTACCTCGACTGACACTTGACGACGCCAAACTGATGCTTGCGGCCGCCGAGAAAAAAGCCACCAAAATAGGTGTTGACATGGATATCGCCATTGTTGACGACGGCGGCAACCTGCTGATGTTCCAGCGCATGGACAACGCGCGTATAACATCGATCACCATCGCCATCGACAAGGCGTTCACCGCCGGAGCGGCGCGGAAATCTACGCGGGATTACGGCAATGTCAGCGGCCCGGGCCAGCCGGCATTCGGCATCAATTCAGCCATCCAGGGGCGTTTTATGATTTTCGCCGGCGGCCTGCCGATTGTTATCGACGATCAGCCGGTCGGCGGCATCGGTTGCAGTTCGGGGACCCCCGATCAGGACGAAGAAGTCGCACAGGCCGGCATCGACGCGCTGCTCGCCGCGCGGTAACGCAATACCCGAGGAAATCGCGTATATAGCGGTTCTTCTATTGAAAAGACCGGACAGAAAGAGTACCTTCGGTCAGGTCATCGGCAAAAAATCGCATGAACCGTAAACCCCATTGCCCGGAAGCTCAGCTCTATCCGGCTGATCGGGTTTATTTTTTTTATTCAGGTACGCTAATAATCTTCCCAGCCCGGAGGTAGACATGTTTAAAATCGTTAAACGAGAAGAGATGGCGGAAGGAACGGTAATACTCAACGAAATCGAAGCACCGTCCATTGCCAGGAAAGCGAGGCCCGGTCAGTTCGTAATCCTCAAAGCGACCGAGGACGGCGAACGTATTCCGCTGACGATGGCGGAAACCGACAAGGAAAAAGGAACCATCACCATCATCTATATGGTTGTCGGTAAATCCACCGCCATTTTCCGGGACCTCCAGCTTGGTGATGCGTACCAGGACGTCATCGGACCGCTCGGCAAACCGACCCACATCGAGAAGAAGGGCAAAGTTGTCTGCGTCGGCGGCGGAACCGGTGTTGCCGTCCTGCATCCGATCACCCGGGCAATGAAGGAAGCGGGCAACGACGTCACCTGTATTATCGGCGCCCGCACCAAAGACCTGCTCATCATCGAAGACCTGATGAAAAAAGCCTCGCACGACCTGCGCGTCTGCACCGATGACGGCTCTTACGGGCATCACGGGTTCGTTACCGATGTCTTGAAAGACGTGCTCGACCAGGGCGACGTCAAGGAAGTCGTCGCCATAGGGCCGGTGCCCATGATGGCGGCCGTGTCCCGGCTCACCCGTGAATACGACGTACCGACCCTGGTCAGCCTCAACCCGATCATGGTGGACGGCACCGGTATGTGCGGCGGCTGTCGCGTATCGGTGGGCGGCGAGACTAAATTCGCCTGTGTCGATGGTCCCGAATTCGACGGCCACAAAGTCGATTTCGACGAGTTGTGGATGCGGCTTCAAGCCTATATCGAAGACGAGAAAAAATGTCACAACGACTACTGCAAGCTACACAAAGAAGCACAATAAACGATCGAAGCGGACGCATATCAATACGCGGTTTCCAGACGGAGGCAATAATGGCAGCAAAACCAGCAAAAAACCCCAGAGTTCCCATGCCGGAGCAGGACCCCCAAGTCCGTGCCCGCAACTTCCTCGAAGTACCCACCGGATATACCCACAAGATGGCCCAGGAAGAAGCGGCCCGCTGTCTTCAATGCAAAAAGCCGGCCTGTGTCGAGGGGTGTCCGGTCGGCGTCGATATCCCCGGTTTCATCGACCTGATCGCCCAGGGCGAGATGACCAAGGCCATCCGTCACCTGTGGACGATGAACGCGCTGCCTGCTGTCTGCGGCCGGGTCTGTCCGCAGGAGATCCAGTGTGAAGGCCGCTGTGTGGTCGGCCGCAAGGGGGAACCGGTCGCGATCGGCAACCTCGAGCGTTACTGTGCCGACTACGAGCGCGAGCACGGCACCGGCGAACTGCCGCCGAAAGCCGAACCGACCGGAAAAAAAGTCGCCGTGGTCGGATCCGGCCCGTCCGGCCTTACCGTTGCCGGCGACCTGATTGTGAAAGGCCACGACGTCACCATTTTTGAGGCGTTCCACAAAGCCGGCGGCGTCCTGGTGTACGGTATCCCCGAATTTCGCCTGCCCAAGGCGATCGTCGCCCAGGAAATCAACTTCCTCGAGCGGCTCGGCGTCAAGCTCCAGGTCAACGCGGTCGTCGGCCGCACTGTTACGGTGGACGAATTATTCGAGGAGGAAGGGTTCGACGCGGTCTATATCGGCGTCGGGGCCGGATTACCGCGATTCATGAACATCCCCGGCGAAAACCTGGTCGGCATCCTGTCGGCGAACGAGTACCTGACCCGCGCCAACCTGATGAAAGCCTACAAATTCCCCGACGTGGACACGCCGATCCCGATCGGAAAAAACGTGGTCGTACTCGGTGCCGGCAATGTGGCGATGGATGCCGCCCGCACGGCGATGCGCCTCGGCGCCGAAAACGTCAAGATCGTCTATCGCCGTTCGCGCGAAGAAATGCCGGCCCGCGCCGCCGAGATCCATCACGCCGAAGAGGAAGGCATCGAGATGTACCTGCTGACCAACCCGACCAGATATATCGGCAACGACAAGGGACGGCTGACCGGTATGGAATGCCTGAAAATGGAACTGGGCGAGCCTGACGACTCGGGCAGAAGGCGGCCGGTTCCGATCGAAGGTTCGGAATTCGAGATGGACTGCGATCTCTGTATCGTCGCCGTCGGCTCCGGAGCCAACCCGCTGCTCACCAGCGATACGCCCGATATGAAACTGAATAGATGGGGCAATATCGTCGCCGATGAAAAGACCGGAAAAACCACGAAAAAGGGAGTCTGGGCAGGCGGTGACATCGTCACCGGCGCCGCCACGGTTATCCTGGCAATGGGAGCCGGCCGCGAGGCGGCAAATTCCATGCACGATTACCTGACGCTCGGCTGGTAACGGCTGACTCCGGGAGCACCAGGCAGAAAAAGGCCGGCCATGGATTCATGGCCGGCTTTTTTTCTGCAGCAGGTGCTCAGCTGCAGGCAGGCAACTTGTGCTCTTTTCTGATGTTGCGCAGGCCCTGCAGGGCTTCTTCTGCATGATCCGTCACATCTGCTGTCGTATTGCAGCTGTCGTCGGCGTCGATAATGGCCGGATAGAGCGCTTCGGCCCTGACCGTATCCCCCTGGTCGAGGTAACTGACGGCTTCCAGCCAGAGTCCGGTCAGCACGAATGTATCGTTGCTTCCGTCCTGCGCCGATTGGGCATAACTGATCGCAACCTTGTGCTTGCATTTGGCGAGTGCGGTCAAACCGGCAAACCCGTCTTCCCCCAGTTTCTCCCGCAGCTGTTTCTCGGCTTTCGCCCGCTGCTGTTCAGATATCCTCTGGTCCTGCTGGCTGCCCACGATCGCCCCCGACACCGCTCCCGATGTCGCGCCCCAGACCGCACCCCGGGCGGCGGCCTCGCCAACGTTGCCGCCCCAGATCAGGGCACTGACGGTACTTGCCGCGGCACCGCCGATTCCGCCTACGGCCGCGCCCCTGCCGGCCTGCTTCGCCGCCTGGGGGCCGCAGGCGGTCAAGATCAGCAGGCCTGCGCATGCCACAAACAAAACGATCGATTGGGTCTTCATATAAGCTCCTGTTTGTTAATTTCACGGCCTCCAGACCGGTTTACGGCCGGTATGTTCGTACAGCGGCTTGTTGAACTTGTCCCGTTTTTCACTGAAATAGCAGACATCGTCCGGCAGGTATCGCCCAAAATCCGGGAACAGCTCAGCAAAGCGTTCCCGGCACGGTCCGCGAAAATCTTCCGGAACAAGATGCGGAAAGCGTTGAACGCAGCATTCCACCACCCGTTCGAAGAAGTGGCTCCCCATGAACATATCGTATGATATGGAAGCGAATTCACCGTTGTCCATCCGGTTGTAATTGTTCAGATGATCAGCGTTCAACCCGTTGTCCCGCCGCCGTCTCATGTCGATGCCGACACTCAGGTCACGGTGAACGATCCTGGCAATCTCGCTGTCCGCATCAATTTCAAGCAGCACGTTCTGCCCGTGCGGTTCGAGCATGAAGCCGAACGCCCGGTAGCACGCTACCCACTGCTGCACAATCGGCAGCATCAGGTTGTCGAGGACCCAGCGCAGCGGTTCGCGCTCACCGATCAGCTCATAGAGCAACAGCTCCTGCCCCGGATCGAAAAGATCCTTGCCGTACAGCGCAAACCCGGGAATCAATGGGCGCGATCCTTGTGCCTGCGGAAACGGCGTCATGTCCCGGACCAGGTATCCCCAGTTTTCTCCGCGCTGCGCCGCCTGCTCCTTATTTTTGAGTGATACGCCGATAACCTCCCGCAGAAAAGCGAAGCTCCGGTCAAACACGTCGACGCCGCGCTCAAGTTCAAGCGATACCGCTACCGCCTGCTCGATGACTTCATCGCGCATTTTCCGCCCGTAGCGGGAAACCCGGAAAGGAAAGTGCAGCTTCAATGCATGGGCAACGCCGCCCGGCACCGTGAGGGTCCTGGTTGACGAGGTCGGCTCCACCGGTATCGGATCCGCCGGCGTCCCCACCGCTTTAACTTCCGCAATATATGGATCGTCCTGGCAGGTTTCGATTACCTGGGGGTGAACGCAGAACAACGGATTTTCTGGCTCCAGGTAGCGCCGGCGCACTGCCTCGGTGGGGTTGGCTGCGTAGATATTGACGCAGCGGCGGGGAATCCTGAACGCTGGAACGGCAAATCCCGGGTGTTCAGAGGCCGGCTGATAGGGGGCGGCCGCCTCCGAATAATCGGAATGTTTGCTGTAGGTCCTGGTTCCTTCGTTGCGATATCGTTCGAGATATGAAAGCGATGGCAGTTTTATCATGCAAACAGGCGGATCAGGTCATATGTAAGGGTGCGCTCGCAATCTCAGAGCAAGGGCGCAGCGGAATCGATGTATAGTGCCATCGAACGCTAGTTGATCGCACTCGGCACTCTCTTCGGCGAGGTGTTCGAATAAATATTTCCCTTCAGCTCGGGCTTTGGTTTCGGCACAACCTCGATCGGCGGAACCGGCTTGGGACGATTGTAGATTGGCGGGACGGGTCTGACGATTACCGGCGGCCGCTGCGTTTCACAGTGCTTGTAATAGCTGCCGCTGAAATAGGTCCCGCCGCAGTAATAATAGTCGTTATAGCTGTCTGAACGCCGTCTGGCGGCTTCTTTTTCCGCTTCGGCCTCGATCTCGGCAAGCTCCTTTTCGTGGCGCTGTTCTTCGGCCCGCACCCGATCCGCGTATTGACGATCACGCCAGTATTCGCTGCTTCTCGTCGTCGTACGCTGTCGACTCTGGAATTGCTGCTGCTGGATGGCCCGCAGCTCTTCAGGCGAGCACCCGGCATAGGTGGTC
>Ga0180436_10005207_pt1 | contig 11548 bp, 10 predicted proteins | sample SS_ome_2_FD_132434 | JGI IMG/M metagenome (GOLD analysis project Ga0180436, IMG submission 132434) | Hypersaline lake sediment archaeal communities from the Salton Sea, California, USA - SS_3_S_2 metaG | ecosystem: Environmental > Aquatic > Non-marine Saline and Alkaline > Hypersaline >...
ACGTCGGGCCGTGCATGAATACCCCGGGATCTCCTGAAGAAATTCCGTCACTGATTTTTTTCGTGGTCAATGTGGCGGCAAGCGTCATGTAGCCCCCCGTGAGTGCTTTGCCGATGCACATGATGTCGGGTGAAATCCCGGCATGTTCGCAGGCGAATAAAACCCCCGTTCTACCAAAGCCGGTGGCGATTTCGTCGTGGATCAACAAGACATCGTATTGATGGCAAAGTTTTCTCGCCGTTTTCAGGTACTGCGGCGAATAAAACCGCATGCCGCCGGCTCCCTGGACAATCGGTTCGAGAATCAGTGCGGCCATGGTGTCGTGGTGGGTCCGGATCAGGTTCTCGAGGCTTTCTATGTCCTTCGGGTCCCATGTGTCACCGAATCTTGTCTGCGGAGCTTGTGCAAAATAGTGACTCGGCAGAACGCCTGTAAACAGGTGGTGCATGCCGGTTACGGGATCACACACGGCCATGGCACCAGCCGTGTCACCGTGATAACCGGATCGTATGGTCAGGAGCTTCTGTTTTTTCGGGTTCCCCAGGGCGTGCCAATACTGGATGGCCATCTTGATCGCCACTTCCACCGCCACGGATCCGGAATCGCAAAAAAAGACTTTTTGAAGCGGCTCGGGGGCAAGGTCCGTGAGGAGAGAAGCCAATTCAACGGCCGGTTTATGGGTGAGGCCACCGAACATGACATGGGACATTCGGCGGATTTGTCTTGTGGCCGCATCGTTTAAAATAGGATGATTGTATCCATGAATAGCGGCCCACCAGGAAGACATCCCGTCTACAAGTTCCCGGCCGTCGGTAAGCTTGATGCGCACCCCACTGGCGGAGTCCACCGGATAGACGGGAAGGGGGTGGGTCATGGAGGTATAGGGATGCCAAATACGGTCTTTGTCTATGGCCAATAGGTCTTGTTCTTCAATTGATCCCATTTTTTTACTCCTGCATCGGTTAACGCCCGTTCTATCACTTGATATTGGGTATCCTCCGGGACCGTAAAATCCCCGATATTCCCGATTACGCCGGCGGGGGGGATTCCGGAAAAGGTTTCAATGGCTTCTATATTTTCTCGGACCAGATCCTCAGGGGTCTCTTCAGGACCCTCGTCCACCATTACGACGCTTTTTGGAAAGATGTCCCGTTGTGCCAGGGCTTCGAGAGATAAGAGGGTATGGTTAATGGTGCCCAGCCCCGCTCGAGCGACAAGGATCACTTCGGCCGTCACCGTCCGGACAACCTCCACCAGTAGGTGGTCGGCGGTTACCGGTACCAATATGCCGCCCGCCCCCTCGATGATCAGATGTGTGGTTGTGTTGTCGTGCATTAGCCGCTCGAGCCGCTGGAAGACCCGGTTCAGGTCGATCTGCTTTCCTTCATCCCGTGCCGCAAAGTAGGGGGCTTTGGGATGCCGTAAGCAGTATACGGCGGAGATCCTGTCGGCTTGCCACGGGAAGTCGCGTAGATGCGTCCGAATGAAGCGCGCGTCCGACCCAGGTTCACCGACATCCGCGCATCCCGTCTGGAAGGGCTTTACATAGGATGGCGTAAAACCGTTTCGACATAGGAACTGCATACACAGGAGGGAAACCACCGTTTTACCCACACCGGTATCCGTGCCCAGTATGAAAAAAGATTTCGATGTCATGGCATGTGTCCCATCGTCTCTTTTAAGGTGTCCACAAACGTTTCAACATCCTTTTCATCGTGAAGTGCGCTCATGGTGATGCGCAAAATAGCCCGTCCCAGGGGGACAGTGGGATACCGGGCGGAGAATACGAAACATCCCTTCTCAAGTAGGGTTTTAGAGATATTGGCGGCCGTTTCTTCGTCTCCGATTTCAAGGCGAATAATGTGGGCGTCGCCCCCGACTTTGAACCCGCTTTGTGTCAGCTTTTCTTTCATGATGCGGCTTATATCGTCCAGGGCATTTCGTGCCCCGTCACTTTCTTCTATGAATTCGAGCAGGTCTATTGCGGAAGCCGCATGGGCCGGTGGCAAGGTGGTTGAATAGATGAGCGCCGGGGCGAAATTGATGAGATAGTCTTTCATTTTTCGGGGTAATAAAATAAACGCACCAAACAGACCTAAGGCTTTGCCGAAGGTCCCGACCGCCACGTCGGCCACACGTCCGGCGATACCCCGTCCCCCTTTTCCCATAGCCCCCAATGCATGGGCCTCGTCGACTACGGCGAGAAATCCCCAGACTTTCTTTAACTTTTCCAAGGCGGATACATTAAGCAGGTCGCCGTCCATACTGAACAGAGATTCAGTGAGGACCGCTGTTTTGTCGGTCTTCTTGCTCGCAAGCCGCTTTTCCAGGTGAGATATGGCATTATGGTTATATCCAAACCGATCGGCCGAACTCAGGCGAAGTCCGGTTACCACACTGGCGTGGATGTGTTTATCGTATAGGACGGTATCTCCCTTTTCGAATAGCGTGGAGATGAGCGCCATATTGGCCTGATAGCCGCTGGGGAAGAAGAGTGCCGCTTCATAGCCGAAATACCGGGCATAAGCCTCTTCGGCACGGTTGATCACATCATGGTTGCCGCAAACCAGCCTGGAAGAGGAGGCGGAGCTTCCGTAGTATTGAAAATGTCTTGCCACCCGTTTGGCCAGACTTTCGGAAGTGCCCAGGCCCAAATAGTCGTTGGCGGAGAAATTCAGGACCGTCCTGCCTTCGATACGCAGATATTTGCCCGTTCTTGACTCTATTCGGGGCGGATCCCGGTACAAACCTTGTCGCCGCTTCAGCGAGAGTTTTTCGTCAAATCTTTCGTCAAACATGCAAACATCCTTTGATAGTGATTTGCCAGGTGTTCCCGTCTAAAACGCTCATCATAGTTCAAGGTGCCAAAGACCAGTCGTCCTTTCAGGCAATCCCGGTTTCTGCTTGTTGCGCGTAGGGTATAGGAAAAGGCCCGTTTGCTCTCAGCTGTGAGTGATCCGTAGAGTTGACAGGATCCGTGTAAGGGAGATGTTTCTAAAACCTCCAGGTGAGGGATAAGCAGCAAGAAGCAGTGCTTTTTGAATGCCGTGATAAACCGCACGTGGAGGGCACCCAACTGAGCCAGGGATTCGATCGCCATGGCGACGGGACAGCCATCCAGAGTCTTGACGCCCTCAATGTGTCGACTATCCACCGCTGAGATGCGATCAATCATTTTGAAGTCGTCGCGTTTTGTCCGGACATTTAAATTGATATGTAAATTCATACGGATTCGGATGAGGTCGGGCGGCCCAGACTCTTCCCCCGGTGGTGCACGACCAGCGCACTGTTTTGTCCCCCAAAGCCGAAGTTTTGGACTACCACCCAGCGGGGCACCCAGCGGGGAGACCCGGCGGTCGGCTTTCGAACGAAACGAACGCCTTCGTGGCATGATTGTGACAGGTTGCGAATTTCCGGGATGTGGCTTGCCTTCAGACAGGCCAGCAGGATGGCCAGTTCCACGGCCCCGCAGGCAGCAGCGGCGTGGCCGATCCAGGATTTCAAAGCAATGACCGGGGGGCGATGTTTTCCATACAACCGATGAATGAGCCCCGCTTCCATATCGTCGTTTAGTGGCGTGCCCGTCCCGTGTGCCGAGATCAGATCGATTGCCTCCGGAGCCAGTTCCGCCTCATGCAGAGCGGACAGCACGGCCTTTTCCGGCCATCGACCCTCCGGGGCGGGGGCGGTCATGCTGTGACCGTCCAGGCTGCTTCCGTAACCGCATATTTCCGCCAGGGCGGGGACACCGCGCCTTTCGGCATGGTCACCAGCCTCCAGGAGAACAAAGGCCCCGCCCTCTCCGGGAATAAACCCGGTTCTTGCTTGGTCAAAAGGGGCGTATTCTCGCTTTGGATCGCCCGGGGAGCGAAACAGTGCCTGGGCTTTTTTATAGGCCAGGATGCCGCCGGGACTCAGCCGGGAATCCCCGCCCCCGGCAAGGGCGACGTCCAGGTAGCCAAGGCGAATCCTGCGAAATGCTTCACCGACGGCCTGAAGCGAAGCGGTGCAGGCGGTGCCTAACGTCAGGCTTTCCCCGTGAATGCCCGCCAGAGAAGAAATAACGGACGTTGCCGTGTTGGGGAGAAAGCGTAGAATCCATAAAGCTTTGAGTTGGTCGGCCTTTAAATGACCTGCCTGAATTTCCGGACACTCACCGCTCAGATCCAGGTTCGGACCGGCACCGACAAAAAGCCCCATTCGGGATATCGTTTCCGTGTCCAGTCGGCTCTCTTCCATGGCCTGTAGCGCAGCGGCGACTGAAAAAGCGGCACCGCGGTTCAGGTACCGGAGGTTCTTGAATCGGCCGGTGAAATCCCTGGCCTCAAACCCCTTTATCGGGCAGGTGGCAACATCTGGGTCCATGGGTGGCTCCATGGGCGACCGTTCAAAGGCGACGTGATCCTGCTTCAGGCGGGACACGATGGTGTCCGGTTCGAAGCCCAGAGAAGAGACTATCCCTATGGAAGTGATGACTACTGGACGTGGCATTGATAGGTCACATAGCTGACCAGGTCTTTAACTTTCAAGACCGGTCCTTGATCCAAATCCTTGAGAATTTCCGCTATCCGGTCCGCGTCCAGGAAGGGATATTTTTCCGCGAGCAACGCCGTTTTGTCGGTTGTTACTCCGGCGGTTTCCAAGTGAAGGCGAAGGTCCAGGAGAAAAATCTCCTCATCGTCGACCTCAATCTGAAAGGCCCCACTCAGGGCAACGGCAAGTTCGAGAAAATCAATCGATTCTACGCCCAGATCTCGGATGAGATAGGTCTCCTCGGTGATGATTTCTCGATCCAGGTCAAGGATTTCTGATAAATAGCTTTTAATCGTGTGAAGTATGTCCATTCATGCACTCACTTTGCGGCGCCCCGTCCTTTATCCAGTGTTACTGCGGTAGCATTGAACCCTGTCGCACTTTCAGAGAGATAAAACAAGATGGTTTCGGCTACCTCCTTTGTTGTCAGCGGTGTCGTTAAAGATTTCCGGGAAGATGTCTCGGACCGAATATTGCCGACTTTATCCAGATAGGCCTTGCCCCGTCCCGCATCGACGTAACCGAGACGCAGACTGACCGTTGTGATATCGTGACGGGCAAGCTCCAGGCCCAGGTTTCGATACAGGGCTTCAGAGGCCAGTTTTGAGGCCGCGTAAAAGCCTTGACCCGGATTGGCTCTTTCCACGGCTGCCGAGGAGACATAGACCAGGCGCCCGAACTTGTTCTTGAGAAACATTCGGGCGGCTTGCCTCAAGGCCTGCGCGCGGGCGGAAACATTTTCTGCAAAGTACCGCGCCATCTTTTCCGGATTGCCGGCGCCCACCAGAGACTCAAAATGCCCGTGGGCGAAGTCGACCCAGTAATCGACATGGTTCCCCATATCTGAGACGGCGGCGTCGACGGATCCCGATTCGTTCAGGTCGAGGTAAACGGTTTCATATCTGTCCGTATGTTTTCCCAGATGCGTGTGGATCCGATCCAGGCCCCTTTTGTTTCTGAAAGTGAGGCGGGGGTAGAGCCCGCTTTCCATCATGCAGTCGGCCAGGCATAGCGCCAGGTCACAGGTGCCCCCTAAAAGCAGGGCCGCATGTCCGGCAAATCGAAGTCTCACGGGAGGAGCCTCCCGGTCACCGACCGCACACCTTGGGCGTGAAGGGTGCAATCCAGGACGGTCCCACCTTCTCGCGATTCGATGCGAAAACGGGTTTTCCCGGGCGGCACGAACCGGGCGAATCGAAACCCTTCGATCCGGCAGGCTCCCTTTATCCACCCCTGAGTGGCCGCAGTCTCCAGGAAGGCATGGACGATGAGGCTGCCCGGTACCGTCGGACATCCCGGAAAGTGGTCCTCGTAGATGGCATCTTCCGGGTCAAAATAGAAGGTCCCCGCCAGTGTTCGGGATGGGTTTGAGGTATCTGCAGGATTAGCCATGAGAATGCTCCATGTCTCGGATCATGGCCATGTCCGCCTCGATATTCCGGCCTTGGGTGGTCAGATAGTTGCCGATCATGAGCCCGTTGGCACCAGCGAAAAAGACCCAGGACTGATAATCTTTCAAGGTAATCTCTCGGCCGCCGCAGATGGTGATATCCGTTTTCGGATTGATAAGCCTGACCAAGGCGATAGATTTCAGGGCTTCCCAGGGCCGAAGCGGTTTTCGGTGGGCCAGTTTCGTTCCGGGTATCGGATTGAGGAAGTTGACGGGTATGCAATCGACGTCGAGCTCTTTTAGGGTAAAGGCCAGTTCCAGCCGTTGCGCCCAGCTTTCTCCCAGGCCGAGTATCCCGCCGCTGCAGACCCGTAACCCCGTAGATTTGGCCATGCCGAGGGTTTCTATGTCTTCGGCATACGCGTGTGTGGTACAGATGTGGCCGAAGAAGCTTTCCGCTGTCTCCAGGTTGTGGTGATAGGTGGTTACGCCGCTTTTTTTGAGTTTCCAAGCCATCGATGGCGTAAGCGTTCCCAGCGATGTGCATACCGGGAGGCCGGTCCGTTTTCGAATGGCCGACGTGGTGTCTGCAATACGGTCCAGCTCCGAGTTTCGCAAGCGCAGGCCGCTGGTGACCAGGGAGTATCGGGAGGCACCGGCTCGCCGCATCGATTCGGCGTCCGCAACCATGGCGTCCGTTTCCAGCAAAGGGTGGGGCGTGATGCCGGTTTGGTGATATGCGGACTGGGCACAAAAGGCACAATCCTGCGAACAAGAACCCGACTTGGCGTTGATAATGGCGCACGTAAAAATGTCGTTTTTCTTAAATCGTTGGGTAACTTTGTGGGCGGCAAAAAAAAGATCGATGAGATCGCTGTTTTCGGCATGGGCGATCTGATCGGCCGCATCATAGGAAAGCCCTTCCTCGTCTCCGTTGACAACCGCCTCGGTTATGGTAGCTATAGTGGAATTTCGCATGGTTGTTTTTCGATATCCAAAAAAATCCAGGGGCGCCTTTGATCCGCCTTGTGATCGGCGCACTCGGGGCAGAATGCCTCCAGGCAGACGTTTTGTCAACCCAAAAAGTCATGTAGGTTTACAATAGAGCGGAAGCGTTAGGTATGTCATGGATACGACGGATCGCCTGTTGGGCTATTTGAAACAAGCAGAAGGCCGGTTTGTTTCCGGCCAGGTCTTGAGTGGTGCTTTGGGGATGAGCCGGGCGGCGGTGAGCAAGCACGTCCGGAAACTGAGGGCGGAAGGGTATGGGATCGAATCGGCGACGAAAAAGGGGCATCGACTCACCGCAATTACCCCGCGGTTGGTTCCCCGGGAAATCGAAGCGGCGCTGAAGACAAAGGTATTCGGACGCCCGGAAATCGTCCATTTTGACCGGACGGACTCCACGAATTGGCGGGCAAAAGGGCTGGCGGTTCAAGATGGCGCCGAAGGAACGCTCGTCGTTGCCGAAGAACAACTGGCAGGAAGGGGGAGAAAGCAAAGGAGCTGGTTTTCCCCTGCAGGAATGGGTATTTACGCCTCTTTGATTTTGCGCCCCGCCATTTCTCCCAGCGGTGCTCCCCGGATGACGCTGATGACGGCGGTGGCGGCAGCCGAAGCGCTGATCCGGGCCACCGATCTACCGGTCAGAATCAAATGGCCCAATGATCTCCTGGTCGGGGGTAAGAAACTCGGGGGCATTCTGACCGAAATTTCTACGGAAATGGATGCCATCGAATATGTCATCATCGGGTTGGGTATCAATGTCAATACTCCCCGAGAGTCTTTCCCTCCGGAACTGCTGCCCATCGCTACATCGGTCCGGATCGAGTCGGGCCGGGATTTTTCGAGGAGCGATATTCTTGCTCAATACCTGGCCCGCCTGGAACAGGAGTACGAAATGATCAACGCGGGAAGGTTCGATCGCATTATTTCCCGTTGGAAAGCGCTTTCCCATATGGTCGGTCAACGGCTGATAGTGGAAGAGCTCGACCAGAGATATACGGGCCGGGTCGAAGACGTCGAGGACACGGGGGTATTGCTGGTCAGGGACGATAACGGCCGGTTGCACCGGGTCTACTCGGCGGATATCACACTGGTGGGGGGGTAAGGCTGAAGGGGGAAGGTTAAGAAAACGGTTCAGGGTTCCGGGTTCAGCCCCGCTGCTGGCCGGCGGAGGAAATTAGCCGCAGACACGCGCAGACGATAGCGCCGACAAGCCTGTCGGCTTAGGGCTCGCGCAAAATAACTTCACATGTTGCCATCTCGGCTTCCGCCCGTCTTTGCACGATACCTCACTCGCAAAACCTCGACATAGCCAGCTGTGCCTGCGATTTTGCTCAATCGGATCGGCCAAATCCGAACCAAATCCGAGCGCCCATTCTGTGAAGTTATTTTTGCGCGAACCCTTAGGGTGCCGTGCCCTTCGGGCAAAAGGGCAAGTACTTGCCCAAAAATAGTGATATAAGCCGCAGATCCGGATGTCAAATATTACGACTTTCCGGTCACCTCAGTGAGTGTCTCCGTTTCTGCGTCAATCTCTGAGTGGAATGTGCGAATTCGCTCCAGAATCTGGTCGAGTTCATCTTCCCAGACTTTCAACAGCCCTGTTTTCAACCCGCCCACCATCTTGCCTGCCCGTCTTTCCAAACGATTTTGATATGCCCGATAGAACCGGAACCCCAAAAAGAGGTTGAGGAGAACGAAACTGCCTAAAGCCGCCAGCCCTTTGGCACCAAACAAAGACGTAATAATGGTGAGGATCAAACGAATTGCGTTCGATATGCCGGGGGCGTCCAGAAAGGCTGTCCACGACGGGCGGCCGCCGACAGCAAAGAGAAAAAAGCCAAAAAGAAGTAGGTAACAGAGGCTCTGGACAAGCTTGAAGCCACGACAGGACCTTGGCGCGTGCCGGCCGATTAGTACGGTAACATGATCGGATAGCCGTGTCTTCAGACCCGCCATTTGTCGTTTCGTGTCGATGAAATTGTTAATCTCTGTGCGGAGAGTGTCGGGCAGCCTATGGCGAAGCATGAGATGGTGGATACGATCCAGAATCAGTCTTTGGTGGCCCTGGAATAGGTCCATTACAGAATCGGGAGGCTGGAATTGACCGGCAAGCAGTCCGGGAGCGGGTTCCGGTCGGTTTTCCCCTCGCCTCGACAAGAGTGTGGCGATGGGATATCCCGGTCCGATCAGACACGTGGGGTCTGCTTGAAGACTTAGAACCTCTTTTTTCAGATATGTATCCACCCAGAGGTCAATCGGCTTCACGGCCGCCTGACGCCACGTTTCCCGGCGATCTTCCAGGTCGGCGGTGAGGGTTTCCAGGACGGTGGACAGGTTTTTTAAAGTAGAGACCTCTTTTTGGAGGGAAGAAGACAAGCGGTCAATTTCAACGTCTACATTGGCCGCTTTGATGGCGGCAATTTGCTTGATGTCCCGTTGCTGGAAAACTTGTTGGCGAAAGGACGGAAACTGATTCCAGGCGGACAGGTTCTCCCCCTCTTCAGCCTCACTGGCAGCCAACGGATAGAAAATGATGGCGGCGGGGTCCATCTTTTCCTTGAGAAGGTCGACAAACCGCCGGGTAACGCTGTCGAGTTGTTCATATCCGGTTTCAAGGGGTTTTCCCTCGAAGAGAAGGTCTGCTTTGTTGAGAACAAAATAGAAATTCTGCTGTGCCTTGGGGACCGTTGCAAGGAATTCATGGAAACGGCGATCGGCGTATTTCTCCGGGGATGTGACCCACACCAGGATGTCGAGGTGCTTCAAAAAACGTAACACGTTTTGTCGGTGCTCGCCCAGCAAGCTGTCGAAATCGGGTAAATCACACAGTAAAAATTGTTGGATGGTGTCGCAGCGGTGAGTAATCTCCCGACTGGGTACCGACTGTAAGTGTTCCTTGGAGATCCCCTTTGCATCTTCGTGTTTATAGATGAGGATGCGGTCTGTGTGGGGTCGGCGATAACTGGTAGAGGCAATCGAGGCGCCTGCAAGGGCATTCATGAGTGTCGATTTCCCGACACCGGTGCCGCCGAGAAGGCCGATGGTCAGCGGAATGCCTTGGGCGGAAACCAGCCGTTCCGAAAGCCCCTGTGCCTCTGTGAGCAGGCTCTCTTTGTCCGTATCGTCGAGAGAATAAAAGGATCGTTCCTGAAGCAGGTTAACGATCGTATCGAGTTTGTCCTGCAATGCGTGAGGGGTTTCAGTCATCGGTTCTTACCGCACGGCCTCCATTTCTTCCTGAAGGGCTTTCAAGGTCGCCAAGTCCTCGGGTTTTGTCAACAGATCCAGAAGGGCCTTTTCGTAACGCTGTTTTTGCCGTTCCAGTATGGAACACAGGGCCTCTTGATATTGTTGGGCGAGTGCTTTGGCTACGGCCTTAATCTCCCGATAAGCAAACAGTTCCATGGACCCTTTCGTAATAAAGGGTGCAAGTACGGAATCGAGTATGGCATCCAGGCCTGAGAATCCGCCGCCGACCACGATTTGAAATGAGAGAATCAGGGTTCCCCACAAGATGGACGTGGAGTAAATGCCCCACCGTTTGTGTGTGGGAAGCCTCCGTGAGAGATCCTTGAATTTCTTTTCCAGCCAACGATCCAGCTTGTCATGTTCTTTCGACATGGCGGATCGTATTTCGGTCTCGGTGAGGGGCATGTCCGGTTGGTGAATCGCTTTCAGAAGTGGCGAATCCTTCCTCTCCGGCGAAAGCCTTTCCAGAACGAAACGATTGAATCGCTCTGCCGATGCCAAAACCGGGGTGAGGTCTATTTGTCGGCGAACCTGTGACAGAGCGTCTTTCCGCTTTGGGCGACGTCCCAAGGACATCCCCGCGAATTGGAAGGGTAGGGAGATGATCCGTCGGATCACCTTCCTGGGCTTGGATAAGGGGTCATATCGTTCAAACAGCCTTCGTATTTCACTTTGGAGATGTCGGCGACTTTCTGAGGTGAACCGCTCTTTCTCAGCCTCAATTAGGTCGGCGCAGGCGGCATCGTAGAGTCGACCGAGCTCGGTCACCCATTTTGTGGCTTCCTGCCGTTCTTTTCCAATGAGATCGGTAAGCGCTTCGGCCTTTTCAGCGATAGCCGTGGATCGTCTTGTTTGTTCCTCTGCATGGAACTTATGCGCACGTTCCGGGGAAAGATCCTCGGACAAGGCTTGGGCGAATTCGGAAAACCCCGGATCGTTCAAAACGGATCCTTCATCTCCGGAAAGGTGATAGCCGATCAACCAGACGCGGTTTTCGGCAAGTATCGCACCGTGGCTTTGTATGGGGGAAAGGATTTCTTGTTTTGTGATCCCATGGGTCTTGTTTACCAATAGAAAACACGGTTTTTGGTCCTTCGATATGTTGAGTAGGAACTGATACGGGATCTCGTCGGCATATTTGTCCTGACTGGTAACGAAGACGACGGCATCAGAGAGGAGGTAGAAGGCATCAACCGCGGCGGCGTTTTGGGCTTCTACGCTGTCCATGTCCGGGGTGTCCAGGATGACCAGATGGGACTGTTCGTCCCGGTGATGGATGAAAAGGGCAAGGTGTCCGGGAGCCCCCCCGCTTCCACCGGGCGGAAAATCATATGCCTCCCGGGAGTCTATCGAAATATCCGTAAAGGG
>Ga0180436_10005208_pt1 | contig 11548 bp, 12 predicted proteins | sample SS_ome_2_FD_132434 | JGI IMG/M metagenome (GOLD analysis project Ga0180436, IMG submission 132434) | Hypersaline lake sediment archaeal communities from the Salton Sea, California, USA - SS_3_S_2 metaG | ecosystem: Environmental > Aquatic > Non-marine Saline and Alkaline > Hypersaline >...
AACTCTACCTGCTGCCGGCCGCCCAGAGTCGAGACAAGACCGCGGTCAGCCCCCAAGACATGGAACGGATCATGGAGCAACTGCGCGGCGAGTGCGACTTTATCCTGGTGGACTCGCCGGCGGGGATCGAGTTGGGCTTTCGCAACGCCGTCGCTCCGGCCGACGAGTTCATCCTGGTGACCACTCCCGACCCCGCCTCGGTGCAGGACGTGGATCGCGTGCTGGGCATCCTCGAGTCCGAGGGCCAGGAGCGGTTGCACCTGGTGATCAATCGCCTGCGCCCTGACCTGGTGCGCCGCAACAAGATGATGAGCCCCGAAGACATCCTGCGTGCTCTGGTGGTGCCGCTTCTCGGCATCGTGCCCGAGGCCGAAGAGATTCTGGTGGCCAACGCCAATGGCAATCCGGTGGCTCACGGCGATGGCCAGATGGCGAGCAAGGCCTATACCAACATGGCGCGCCGCCTGCTCGGCCAGGATGTGCCCTTTATCCCCTTGCTCGAAGGCAGGCGCAGTCTCTGGACGCGTCTCGGCCTTGGCTCTTCCTGAGCGCGGCGTTCGTTCATGGGGGCCCCAGCCATTTCCATCTCGGTCGTCGAGCAACCACACCGTGCCAAGCGTGGCGCCTGGAGGCGATTCGACTGGCTGTTGCAGCTGATCACCGTCCTCCTCATTGTCTTGGGCGAGGTGATGATCTATTCCTCCTACGAGGCCTCGTTCGCGGCCAGCGGCCAGCCGCTGATGGAGAACACCCTCTTTCGGCAGTCGCTGTTTGCCCTGGCCGGGATCGTGCTCTCACTGCTTCTGGCCATGGTCGACTATCACGTATTGGTGCGCTTGTGGCGTTGGGTGTACTTGGTGGCGCTCTTGTCGCTTGGCGTTGTCTTGGGCATTGGCTTTACCTCTTTTGGCGCTCAGAGTTGGGTCGATGTCGAGCTGTTCGGTGTCCAACCCTCCGAGCTGGCAAAAATGCTGATGCTGCTGGTATTGAGTCACTGGCTGGGGCGCGAGGGCAAGGGCCTGGAAGGCGCGGGACCCTTCCTGCTGAGCGGTCTGCTGATCATTCCGCCGGTGATCCTGATCTACTTGCAGCCCGACTTTGGGACGGCGCTCATCCTGACAGCCATGTGGGTCTGCATGGCCTATGTGAGTGGGGTGCGCTTTCGCCATCTGCTGGTGCTGGTGGTGGGTGGGGCGGCGCTGGCGCCCATGATCTGGTTCCAGATGGACGACTATATGCGCGAGCGGATCATTACCTTTTTTCTGCCGGGCGATGATCCCAGCGGCGCCAGCTACAACATCAACCAGGCTCTGATCAGCATCGGGTCGGGCGGATTCTGGGGTAAGGGGTTCATGCACGGCACGCAGAGCCAGCTGCACTTTTTGCGCGTGCGCCACACAGACTTTATATTCTCTGTGTTTGCCGAAGAGTTTGGCTTTGTTGGCTCGCTGCTGCTGATTGGGCTGTTCGCGGCGCTGATACTGCGTCTGTTCCGCATCGCGGCGCAGGCCCCCGATGCTCAGGGGCGCCTGCTGGCGGCCGGCGTCGGCGCCATGATCTTTGTCCAGGCCTTTATCAATATCGGCATGAACGCCAACCTGCTGCCCGTGACCGGTTTGCCATTGCCGTTGGTCAGCTATGGGGGCAGCTCGCTGATCACCACGCTTTTGGCTCTGGGTATCGCCCAGAGCGTCGCGATGCGCCGAGGCGGCGACGCCTCCATGTCGCTCGAATAGCTCGAATCGGGAGAAGGGTCCATGTCCAATAGCGAGACGGTTCGTGTGCGCTTTGCGCCCAGTCCAACGGGCTTTTTCCACGTCGGGGGGGCGCGCACGGCCCTCTTTAACTGGCTGTTTGCCCGACAGTGTGGCGGCCAGGTCATCCTGCGCATCGAGGACACCGATCGCACCCGCTACGAGCCGGACGCCCTACCCGATCTGCTCTCGAGTCTGCGCTGGCTCGGGCTGAACTGGGACGAGGGCCCCGAGGTGGGCGGCGCCTATGGCCCCTACTTTCAGTCCGACCGGTTGCCCCTCTACCATCAGTACGCGCAGGCACTGGTCGACTGCGGCGCGGCCTATCGCTGCTATTGCACGCCCCAGCGCTTGGAGGCGCTACGCGAGGAGCAAAAGGCCGCCGGACAGCCGATGGGCTATGATCGCCATTGCCGCCATCTGACCCAGGCGCAGGTTGCCGAGTACGAGGCGCAAGGTATCCGTCCAGTGGTTCGCTTGATGGCGCCTCTGGAGGGCACCACCACCTTTGAGGACGTCCTGCGCGGCGAGATCAGCGTCGAGAACCAAACCCTCAAGGACATGGTCCTGCTCAAATCGGATGGATTCCCCACCTACCACCTGGCCAACGTGGTCGATGATCATCTGATGGCGATCAGCCACATCACCCGCGGCGAAGAGTGGCTCTCGTCGGCGCCCTACTATCCGCTGCTCTACAACGCGCTGGGCTGGCAAGAGCCGATCCAGGTGCACTATCCGACCATTCTGGACCCCAGCGGCAAAGGCAAGCTGAGCAAGCGTAAGAAAAAGACGGCCGACGGCCGCGAGCAGCTCACCTATGTGCACGAGTTCCGCAAGGCCGGCTACTTGCCCGAGGCGCTCTTCAACTTTCTGGCGCTCCTGGGCTGGTCGGCGGATGGCGAGACCGAGTTCTTCCGGCGCGACGAGTTGGTGTCGCTGTTCAGCCTGGATCGGATCAGCACCTCGCCGGCGGCCTTCTCGTATGAAAAGCTGGATCACATGAACGCCACCACCATCCGTGGCCTGGGCGATAACGATCTGGCCGGTCGTCTTTTGCGCGTGCTGCTGGACGCCGGGTTCGATGCGAATCTGACGACGGTGCTGCAGTTGGTGCCGCTGATCAAGGAGCGAATCAAGACGCTGAACGAGGTCGTCGACTGGGTGGATTTCTGCTTTCAGGACGTGGCTCCCTACGATCCCCAGTCGCTCATCCAGAAAAAGATGGACCGTGAGAGCACTTTGACCGCGCTGACCTCGGCGCGCGAGCTGCTGCAGAGCCTGCCCGAGTATACAGAAGAGGCCATCGAGGCGGCCATGCGCGAGCAGTCGTCCGAGTTGGGCCTCAAGCTGGGACCCTATCTCGGCGGCGTGCGCGTTGCCGTTTCTGGCAAGCGCGTGGCCCCGCCCTTGTTCGGCATTCTGGCCATCCTGGGCCGCGATGTGACCGTGGCGCGCATTGGCCAGGCCATCGAGGCGCTGGCGCAGGCATAGCACGACGAGGAGCAGCATCGTGAGAACGCTGGTTCTGTACTATTCTCTCGAAGGCAACACGCGTTTCATCGCCGAGACGATCGCGGAGACCGTCGGCGCCGACCTGCAGGCGCTCGAGCCGGTACAAGAGATCAAGCTCGACGGATTCAAATACGTTCGCGGCGGGCGGCAGGTCGTCTATGGCAAGCGCCCAGATCTTGAACCGCTGACGCGCGACCCGTCCGAGTACGACCTGGTGTTCATCGGGACGCCGGTGTGGGCCTTTACCTATGCGCCCGCCCTGCGTACCTATTTCAAGGCGCATGCTCAAGGTGGCCAAGTGGCCTGCTTTTGCACCCACGAGGGAGGCCCCGGCAAGACTCTGGCCCGCATGGCCAAGGCCATGCCCGCCGCCGAGGTACTGGGTGCCATCGACATCTGCCACCCGGTGCGCTCGCAAGAGAACGTATCGCGGGTGGTGGCGTGGGCAAACGAGATGCTCGCGGCTGCACAGCAATAGACGCACCAAGGTGCGTCTCTACCGGAATCCGCGAACGCTCACCCGCTCGCATGGCGGTGTCCTGTAGAGCCGTTTCTTGAAACGGCTCCTCGCGCCGGCCCCGACAGCCAGTCTCCGGGAGCGCAGCGTGCCCAGTAGCCGAGCCATTCTGGCTCGCCGTTGCGCCGCGGGCGCAGCATCATGGCAACCTGGGTCGAGTGCTTTCTACCGCCATTCTCCTATAGGGCTGCCGAGCGATCCCTCGCTTCGCTCGGGATGACAGTGATGTTGGTCGCCTCTGCGTGTCGCGAGGCAGCGCCACTCAAGCTAGGAACGAGTGCCACGGTAGAGCCTCCGCAGGAGGCTTTATCGGACGCCGCACCATGGATCAGCCGGCGAGGACGCTCGAACGTACCGACGCCGAGCGTCTCTTAGCGGTTCGCTCTGTGCCCTCTGCGCCCTCTGTGGTTGCATTCCTGTCCCCCTGCCGCATCATGGTCTCGTTTTCGCGGGTCGTGGGCTTTTGACACACACCCCTAGGTAGCGTATAATCATAGATCGTCGGGCCGAGTATTGCCGCGTCGACGCGGGATGGCCTGAGATGGAAGGCACATTCTGGTGGGCCGCACGGACGCATGCGTTGGGGGCTCATCAGAGTTTTTGTGAGGCTCCTCGGAGGTAGAGGTCGATGTACGCAGTTCTAAAGACCGGTGGCAAGCAGTACAAGGTCGAGGTCGGCCAGATGGTCGACGTCGAGCGCCTGGAGGCCGAGATCGGCGATACCGTCGAGATCGATCAGGTACTGATGGTCGTCGACGAGGGCGATGTCCAGGTCGGCAAGCCGGTTCTCGAGAGCGCCGCGGTCAAGGCGACTGTGGTCGAGCACGGCAAGGGCCGCAAGGTGATCGTCTTCAAGTATCGGCCCAAGCAGCGCTATCGTGTGAAAAAGGGTCACCGTCAGGAATATACTCGGCTACGCATCGACGAGATCACGGTGTAGCGAGAGCCCAGGAGGACCGAGATGGCACATAAAAAGGGTGGCGGTTCGACCGCCAACGTTCGTGACAGCCGCTCCAAGCGACTGGGCGTCAAGCGCTTTGGTGGCCAGGCCGTTCGCGCTGGCACCATCATTATTCGGCAGCGTGGCTCCCGCATCAAGCCGGGCGAGAACGTCGGCTGCGGAAAAGACTATACGCTGTATGCCACCATTGACGGCTATGTCAAGTTCGAGTGGCATTCCAAGGGCCGGCGACAGGTGTCTGTCTACCCGGAGAGGGCCTAGTACCATGAAGGACAAGATCCATCCGAAATACTACCCAGAGGCCAAGGTGACCTGCGCTTGTGGCAACACCTGGACCACTGGCTCGACCATCCCCGAGCTCAAGACCGACATCTGCAGCGCCTGCCACCCATTCTATACGGGCCAGATGCAGCGTATCGTGGATACCGCCGGCCAGGTCGAGCGCTTTACGCGGCGTGTCGAGACGGCGCAGCGCTTGCGCACTGAGGGAGAGGCTCGCGCCATCGCGCGCGAGGAGCGTCGCAAGGCCCGCCAGTTGGTCGAGATCGTCGACGATGATGAGGTGGACGCGATCGAGTTCCTTGACGAGTCGGGCGAAGAGGAACAGGCCGAGGCGTAGGTTCGCCTAGGCTGTTTGGCTGTACACACGTATGATTGGGGCAGAGTGTTCGCACTCTGCCCCTTTTTGATTCCCGCCGCTATGTGGTTAGAATGACACAATGTGGTCCGTAGACAAGAGCCCAGCAGGGAGGGGCGGTGCTGAACCAAGGGTACAACGGTGGTTGGGTCGAAGTGATCTGCGGCTGCATGTTTAGCGGCAAGAGCGAAGAGCTGATCCGTCGGTTGACACGCGCGCGAATCGCCAAGCAACAGGTGCAAGTGTTCTGCCATCGGATCGACGACCGCTATGGCGCGCGCTGTATCGCCAGCCACTCGGGCGGCAAGCTCGAGGCGCGGCCCGTGTCGGCGGCATCCGAGATCCTCGATCGGGTGGCAGACGATACGCACGTGGTGGCTATCGACGAGGTGCAGTTTCTGGACAAAGGAGTCGTCGAGGTCGCCAATCATCTCGCACAGCGCGGGCTACGGGTCATCTTGGCCGGCCTGGATATGGACTTTCGCGGAGAGCCGTTTGGCGCCATGCCGCAGCTGCTGGCCGAGGCCGAGTCGGTCACCAAACTGACGGCGATCTGTATCCAATGCGGGGCGCCGGCCACGCGAACCCAGCGGCTGATCGACGGTCGGCCGGCCCGCTACGACGACCCAGTGATCCTGGTGGGGGCCAACGAGGTCTATGAAGCGCGCTGCCGAGGATGCCACGATGTGCCGGGGGGAGAATAGCATGAGCCAGTTCAACTATGGCGGCCAGGCCGTCATGGAGGGCGTGATGATGCGCGGCGAGCACGACTGGGCCGTCGCCGTCCGTCACCCCAATGGAAGCATCGTGGTGCATCGCGAAAAGCTGCCCAAGGTCATCTACCGCAGCAAGCTGCTCAAGCTCCCATTCCTGCGCGGACTGCGCATGCTCTGGGACTCTTTGGGGTTGGGGATGCGTGCCCTCACCTGGTCGGCGGACGTGGCCATGGCCGAGGAGGAGGACGTCAATTTCTCGGGACCGCTGGCCTGGGGCACGGTGGCCTTGTCTCTGGCGATGGGCGTGGGGCTCTTTTTCCTTCTGCCCATGTTCTTGGTCAGCCTGCTGGACAATGCCATCGGCTCTGCGTTTCTGAGCAACCTGGCCGAGGGCCTGGTCCGACTGGGACTGTTCCTGCTCTACTTGTGGGGCATAGGGTTCATGCCCGACATACGTCGGGTGTTTGCCTATCATGGCGCTGAACACAAGACCATCAACGCCTATGAGGATGGCGCTCCGCTGGAACCAGAGGCCGTCGCGCAGTACACCAGAGCGCACACGCGCTGCGGCACGGGCTTTATGCTGATCGTGTTGGTGATCTTTGTCGTCCTGGCCACGATCATGGGCCGTCCGAGCATATGGCTGCGAATCGTATCGCGCATCGTGCTGATCCCGGTGGTCTCGGGGATCGCATATGAGGTGATCAAGCTCAACGCCAAGTTCTATGACCAGAGTGCTCTGATTCGGGCCATTGCGGCGCCAGGGCTGGCTCTGCAGCGCCTCACCACCCGCGAACCCGATCGGGAGATGCTGGAGGTGAGCATCCGCTCGCTGCAGGAGGTTCTGGCCTCGGAAGGTTTGGCTTCTGAAAGCGCGATCTCCGCAGCCGACGAGTCACACGACTCAGCTCCAGAACCGATGCCGCAGCACGAGCCCCAAGGGGAGGCGATCTGAAATGACTGAGAGAACCAGCGTCGAGGAATTGCTCGCCAAAGCCAACGCCCCTTCGACAGAGGCGCTCCGACTGCATCCGCACTATCGCGGCAAGATCCAGACGGCACTAAAGTGCCCCGTGCGCCAGCTCTCTGATTTCTCCATCTGGTACACGCCCGGTGTGGCTGCGCCCTGCAAGGCCATCGAGGCGGACAAGGGGCTGGTCTACGACTATACCAACAAGGCCAACAGCGTCGCCGTGGTTAGCGATGGAACGCGCGTTCTCGGGCTGGGCAATATCGGCCCCGAGGCCGGGATGCCGGTGATGGAGGGCAAGGCCCTGCTGTTCAAGTACCTGGGCGGGGTCGACGCGGTGCCGCTCTGCCTGCGCACTGAATCGGCCGACGACATCATCAACACCGTGCGCCTGATTCAGCCGAGCTTTGGAGGCGTCAACTTGGAGGACATCGCACAGCCCAAGTGCTTCAAGGTGCTCGATACCTTGCGCGGCGACGCGTCCGTCGAAATCCCCGTTTTCCACGACGATCAACAGGGGACCGCGACGGTGCTGCTGGCTGGCTTGATCAACGCCCTCAAGCTGACCCATCGGGAAATCGAGAACACACGCTTTGCGCTGGTGGGTATGGGCGCGGCCAATGTTGCCACGCTGCGCTTGCTGGAGGCTAGCGGCGTCTCGTTGGAGCAGATCGTCGCGGCAGACAGCCGCGGCATCCTGCACCGCGAGCGGACCGATATCGAGGCCGTGCGGAGCGACTATCCCGACAAGTGGCGCCTCTGCTTGGGCAGCAATCCTGAGGATCGTCGCGGGGGCATCGCCGAGGCCATGCGTGGTGCCGACGTCTGTATCGCCTTTGCGCGCCCCGGTCCCGGCACCATCGAGCCTCAGTGGGTGGCCGCCATGGCGGACGACGCCATTGTCTTCCCCTGCAGTAATCCGGTGCCCGAGATCTGGCCCTGGGAGGCCATTGAGGCCGGCGCGCGCATCGTGGGGACGGGCCGCTCCGATTTTGCCAACCAGCTGAACAATTCGCTCGGATTCCCGGCCATCTTTCGCGGTGCGCTCGACGTGCGCGCGCGCACCATCACCAACGAGATGTGCTTGGCGGCCGCGGCCGAGATCGCCGTGTTCAGCGAGGAAAAGGGCATCGACGACGAGCACATCATCGTCTCGATGGACGACTGGGACATCTTTCCCCGCGAGGCGGTCGCCGTGGGCATGACGGCCGTCGAGCAGGGCATCGCCCGCCTGCCGATGGACCGCGAAACGCTCTTTGCGACCGTGGACCGCATCATGCGCGAGGCGCGTGAGCAGGTGCATCTGATGATGCGCGAGGGCGCCATCGCCCCCGTGCCCGAGGCCTAGTGTCCGATACAACAAGGAGGCGCAGCATGTTTGTTCCTGGGTTGGCCCTGTGTCGCTTTCGACAGGATGACGGCGCAACGCGCCTGGGTCTGGTGCGCAAGGAACAGGTCTATGACCTGACGGCCGGCGGATATGGTGACTTGGACGCTTGGTTGGCCAGCACTGTGGGGCGGATCGAGCAAGCCCGCCAGACACTGGTGGCGCTGTCCGAGTGCCTGGAGACGCTCTGCTCGACCGAGGCGCTCTTGGAGGGGACGGCCGGTCTCGAGTTGCTGGCGCCCATCGAAGCGCAAGAGGTGTGGGCCTGTGGCGTGACCTACGAGATGAGCCGCGAGGCGCGCATGCGCGAGTCGGAAGAGCCCACGATCTATGGGCGGGTCTATGATGCGCCGCGCCCCGAGATCTTTTTCAAGACCACGCCGCAGCGCGTGGTAGGCCCGGGCGAGGCGGTCGGCATCCGCAGCGATTCGACCTGGGACGTACCCGAGGCGGAACTGACCCTTTTGGTCAATCCGGCGTTCGAGCTGGTGGGATATACCATCGGCAACGACATGAGTTCGCGCGATATCGAGGGCCAGAATCCACTCTATTTGCCTCAGGCCAAGATCTATGACCGCTGTTGCGCGTTGGGGCCCTGGGTGCGCCTCGATCCCTTTGACGCCCTAGATCAAGCCGTGCGCTGCGACATTCAGCGTGACGGTGAGACTGTGTTCACTGGCGAGACCCATACCTCGACGATTCACCGCCCCTTTGAGGAGCTGATCAGCTACTTGGGGCGCTGCAACAGCCTGCCGCGGGGCGCGTTCGTGCTGACCGGTACGGGGATCGTCCCGCCCGACACCTTTACGCTGCAAGAGGGCGACGAGGTGGTGATCACTTTTGAGGGGTTGGGAACGTTGCGCAATCCGGTGATCGAGCTAGCCGCGCAATAGACATCGCGATCAGAGCGTGACACAGCGACGGGCCCATCGGTTGGCCCGTCGCTATTGCTATTCCTGCATCAGCAGCGCATAGCTTGACCGCCAGGCCTCGGGCTTGCGCGTCATCTTGACGATCTTGACATCGGCAAAGCGAGGTAACAACGCCGCCAGCTCGCTGGGCATCTGCTCCCAGGCGTCCTGGCGGATGACGGACTCTAGGCGCTCGGCCGCTTGGCCGGCCCATTCCCACTCGAGCCGAAAGCGGTCGGCCTTGACGAAATAGTTGCGTTTCTCCCAGGCCTCGGTCGTGGTCTCAATCGTACCGGCGATGGCCCGCAGTGCCAAGACGATGGCCGAGGCCATGTCCTTGCTCTCCTCATCCAAGCCGCGTTTGGTCATCAGGTGACGCAACAGCTCGGCGATGGTGCGACGCGACTGGCTACGAATCTTGCCGGGGCTAGCTGTATTGATGACACGGGTCATGGTCAGATTACTCCTCGGTTGAGCGATGGCCCCAGTATAGGGTTGCCGTTCGTCGGGTCAAGAACCGGGGCCCTATCGCAGGCCCTGGGTGGGCTACTGCTGCGCGGCGGAGGCGCTGGAATGGCAGCTGGGTCGGAGCACCAGTTCATAGGCGTTGGTCTGGCGTGTGACGTGCATGCCGGCGCGCTCGTACAGGCGGGTGGCGCCGGTTGCGTTCTGCGAGTCCACCTGTAGCCCCACGACCCGTTTCCCTCGCTCTCGCAGCGTTCGAAAGGCTGTCTGCAACAGACTCAAGGCGATGCCCCGACGGCGCCAGGGGCGCAGCACGGCCAGTCCGAACAGATAGGCCTTGTTGGGCTCGTTGCCCATGCTGGGATGGCAGGCGCAGGTGGCGACCATGCGCTCGCCGTCCAGCGCGACGTACCACAGTTCTGGGTCGGCGTCCGGATCAGAGGCCAAATAGTGGCGCCAATCGGCCAGCTCATCCTCCATGGGGCGTTCGACCCAACCCCAATGGTCGCGGAATGCGTCGCCAAGTGTGGTGACGACCAGCGGCAACTCTTGCGGGTAGTGCATCGGACGGATCACGATGCCGCTTGGTGGCTCAGTCAGCGGGGGCTCGATTTCCTGCAAATCACGCTCCATCCGCCAGCCCGTTCGGACGTGGCGGTACCCGCGAGAGATCAGCAGCACGATAGCGCCGCTATCGCTGGACAGGCGGTCCTGCTGCAGCACGACCTGCGCGCCGTCGGGCGCCAGCGGCACGGATTCGCGGGCGCGGCGCTCGAGCCAGTCGGCCAGAAAGGTCTCGATCCCCAGGCCCCGATGCAGGGGATGGACGACGTCCCAGGCTCTGAGCCGCACATGCGGGGTGGGGTCAAGGAGCTGGGACATGGCCACCAACTGGCCCTTGGGATCGCGTACGATGCGAGTGTCGCGCCGGGGATCGACCCCGGGGCGCTCCAGGTCAGCCGCGACCCACTCAGGCGTGGCCTCTGCCTCGCCGCCGATCTGCAAACTATGGGTGTTGATCAGGTCGGCCGCTTCTTGAGCGTCCGAGGCCCTTGCAGGTCGGGCGCTGTAGCCGGCGGCTAAGGGCGTGGGCACACTGATCCTCCGATGGGCTTGGTGTGATCCGCTGATGGCAGGGATCATAGCGGACTGCCCAGCTTCTGCCAAGAGCACGAAAAGGGGCCCGACCGGTCTCCGGGTAGTTGGCGCAGTGCAACCCATGCGCTAGAATGCCACTGCTCTAGAGCGCGCCGCAGAACCAGAGATCCAATAGGTACCATCCATGTCCATGACATCGCGCGAACGAGTTGTCGCTACGATTCGTTTTCAGCCAGTCGATCGTATTGCCCGTGATGTCTGGACGCCCCCAGCAGCCTTCCTGGGGCGCGAGCAGGCGCTGCGCGCGCTCATGGCGCAGTACCCGAGCGATTTCGGGCCCAGTGGCTATGTCGATCCCGTGGACCAGTCGCCCCTGTTCGAGCCTGGAGAGTGGACCGACGCGTGGGGTAGCACCTGGGTCAACATCCAGCGCGGGATGATCGGCGAGGTCAAGCAGGCCGCTCTGGCCGATTGGGCGTCGCTGGATACCTGGAAGCCGCCTTTCGAAAAGCTGGGCAAGGGGTTTGAGAACGTCAACCAGACCTGCGCCGACAGCGATAGGTTTATCGCGCTGGGTCTGCCGCGGCCCTGGGAGCGGCTGCAGTTTGTGCGTGGGCCGG
>Ga0180436_10005210_pt1 | contig 11543 bp, 12 predicted proteins | sample SS_ome_2_FD_132434 | JGI IMG/M metagenome (GOLD analysis project Ga0180436, IMG submission 132434) | Hypersaline lake sediment archaeal communities from the Salton Sea, California, USA - SS_3_S_2 metaG | ecosystem: Environmental > Aquatic > Non-marine Saline and Alkaline > Hypersaline >...
AGTAATGCCGATCGGGTGGGAGCCCTTCTGCGAACGGAGCAATCCCTGCCGACGTGGCGCGCAGCCGCGCCTCGAGCATCGGATGGCAGGGGATCAGCTGCTCTGACGACCAGGCGAGGAGGATCACCCGTCCGCCAGGCCGCACGACTCGTGCCATCTCTCGCACGGCCGAGAGCGGTTCGATGGCTGCGGCGTATCCAACACAGTGCGCACTCCACGCCCAGTCGAAGGCATCATCGGCAAAGGGGAGTTCCGTCACGTCTCCAACCCGGAAACCAAGACGATCCGACACTCCCGCCTCTCGCACCAGATCCTCTGCTGCGGTGACGGACTCCGCGGATAGGTCGAGTCCGACGACGTGGCCTTCAGGACCGACCGCCTTCGCGAGCATCAAGGCTTGGAGACCGACGCCACATCCGGCGTCGAGCCCCCGACTTGCCTCAGGCAGGGCGAGAGATCGGATGGCCTCGTCAAAGACCGGACGGATCAGGGGATCGAACGCCTTCGACGTCGCAATGAGATCGTGTGGGCTCGTCATCTGCTCTTCAGGCTCCTCTGCACTTCACTCCGTCCCCGGCAAGTCGTACGGCGCTCCGTACAGGATCGCAGCGACGTTGCGTCCCACGTCGAAGACCGGAACGGCTCCAGGACCTCGTACATTCATCAGCACGATCACGACGCGGTCCTCGTTGACATAGCTGTGCAGCCCTGCCCGGAACCCGTTGATGCTCGCCGGTCCCGACTCGAAGACGTGCGCTCTCCTCCGGCCGTTGCCGAGGGGCCGGTAGTCGACCTCGTCACCAAGAACGGCTCGCGTGTTCTCCGGATCGAGAAGTCGGCCTTCTCGAAGTGCTGCCTCGAACAGGAAGAGGTCGTGCGGCGTCGAGACGAGTTGCCCGTAGCCGAACACAAACGACATGTCGAGCGGAACGTCGATCGTCAGGGTCCCATCTTCTGCGAGCCAGTGCCCCGTCGCACGGCGCTCGATGATCTCCACCGTCACTTCCGGAAACGTATCCGTCATCCCCGACGGATCGCAGATCCGCTCCTGCAGAAGGTCTGCATACGTCTGCCCCGACGCGGTTTCGAGGATCGCGCCGAGGAGGTAGTAGCCGAAGTTGGAGTACAGGTAGAGGAGTCCCGGGGGAAGCACCAGGTCGAAGCTGGCGATCAACTCGAGCATCCGCTCCTGCGTGTAGTAGTCCCGCTCGATCAGTTCCAGGTCCTGCACAGACGACTCGCCGACGATGCCGGACCGATGATCGAGGAGATGAAGGATCGTGATCCGATGGGCGCCCGGTCCCGGGTAATCGGGGAGGACGTCCGCGATCGTATCGCCAAGGCTGAGGAGTCCTTCCTCGACGAGCTGCCGGATCAGGACCTGCGTGAAGACCTTCGAGATCGACGCAATGCGAAACCGCGTATCGACCGCGTTCGGGATTCCCCACTCCTGGTTCGCCATTCCTACGGCATGCTGGTGGAGGATCTCGCCGTTCTCCGCCGCCAACACGACGCCGCTGAACGTGCCAGCATGCTCGTACGCTTCCATCAACGCCGAGATCTCGGCGATCCTCGGATCCGCGTCCTCTGCGACCACAGCCCAACCCAGGGCCAATGCACAGCAGATGGCTACCGACAGGGCCCCGACTCGTCGGGTCAGTGCGTTCATCTCAAGCTCCCTTCCCGAGTTGCTCGAACTCTCAGGACTCAAGGCGAACCGAGGCGCGATCGCCGTCGAGAAAAGCGCTTCGGCAAGCGCCCACAGGGTACCCCGCAGACCGGCCCCATGCGAGGAGATCGTGGGGGAGTTGACTACAGGCCGATGAACCCGCCTCGGTCCTCTTCTACGGCCACTCGAGGATGAACTCGATGAGAAACGCCGCGCTCCAGGAAAAGCCGGCATCGCCCAGGCCCTTGCCGGAACGCGAGTCGTAGCGCTCGTAGATCGCATCCTCGTTGGCGCTGCACCAGCCAAGGATCGTGTCTCTGCAGGCGTCCGCCGTCGCATCGAAGCCGTAGTCCTTCAGACCGCGAAGCGCGAAGTAGGCCGTGTTGAGCCACGTGGGTCCACGCCAGAACCCGTCCGGGAGGTACGCGGAGTCGTCGTACGACACCGTGGGCATCCCGGGGAAGAACCGCTCTGGATCCGCCGCCAGCTGCGCCATTCGCTCCGCCCGTTCTGGGCTTGCCGTTCCCACGAACAGGGGCATGAAGATCGCCGGAGAGAGGACGCCCGAGAATGCCCCGTCGGATCGCCGTCGGTCGGCATATCGGCCGGACGCCTCATCCCACAGCTTCGCTTCGATCCGATCGGAGAGCGCTTGTGCCTTCGATTGCCACGACTCGATGTCAGCGTTCCGCCCGCACCTCACGGCGAGCGTAGACATCGCACGGTAGAGCATCACCATGAAGCAGTTCAGATCGACGGGCCACAGATCGAAGCTCGCCTCGTCGAACCGGACGGAGTCGTCCCACCCGGACTCGAGCTTTGCGTCATCGAGCCGCTCTGCTGGATCGTCCGAGTCACTGTCGTAATGGAAGAGGCCTTCCTCCTCCCCGCCCCGTTCTCGCCTCCAGAAGGCCTCGTAGTCCACGAACCGATCGTAGGCAAGGGCGAGGAAAGCGTCGTCCGGATCCCGCCGATCGACGAGCATCATTGCCCACGGCATCACGGGCGGCTTGCCGAACCGATCGACGATCTCGCCGTTCATGAACAGCACGTCGGGGAGAGCCCCCGACGGCAGCTGCGCGTCGAGAAGGATCCGAATCTGCTCGCGTGCGAGTTCGGGATCCCAACGGGAAACCGCCACCGCGTGGAACGCCGAGTCCCAGTTCCAGATCCCGTCGTACTCGTCGAGCGAGGGGCGGATGCCGCGTAGCGGATGCCACGGCAGCGGATCCACATGGCCTTCTCCGGGCATCGCGAGGTTCCCCTCCAGCGTCTTCCGCGCGCGCTCCAGAAGAGCGATCTCCTGCGCAGTCACCTTGCGATCCTCACGATGCATCCACGATTCCACGTGCCTCGCCTCCTTCTTGGCAGCATGGAGGATACCCGCCGTACTCGCCCGTTCCTACGGGTCGGCTTCGCCCCAGGAAGCCTCCCGAGAACAGCCCGCGTCATGGGCTCACGGCGTGGAGCTTGAAGACGCGATGCCTGTGTGATACATTTGTTCGAAACATCTGTTCGACATCCTGCAAGCCTGTTGAGGAGGGCGTGCGATGGGAACCGTGAAGGACTCCGAGAAGACCCGCGCAAAGCTGATCGAGGCTGCGGGCCAGCTCTTCGCCGAACGAGGCTACGACGGAGCCAAGGTCCGCGACATCGTTCAACGTGCCGACGTACATCTCAGCGCGTTGAACTACCACTTCGGCTCAAAGGCGGCTTTGTATCGAGAAGTCGTTCGCGAGGCCTGCCGAAGCGACTCCATCCCGGTCGAGGCACGGAACCGCCTTCTCGAGGTCAAACCACGCTCGGCGCTCCTCGAGCTGCTCACGGCCGCCATGGATGCCGGCACCGTGACCCCGGGCTCCGAGTGGAAGACGGCCGTTCTGACCTGGGAACTCTGGAAGCCTAGCCAGCTCTTCGATGAGATCGTTCGTGACTACTTGAAGCCGGATGCCGACATCATCGCCCGGCTCATCGCAGATGCGACGGGCTCGAAGCCGGAAGAGGAGGCCGTCCAACTCGCGGTGATCACTCTCTTCGGTGCGCTCGATGCCTTGCGCTACTACGGAAAGGCTCTCGACGTCATCGCGCCGCAACTGGCTGCTTCGCTTCAGTCCCCGCGCGAGATCGCCGCACGGCTCGCCGACGCCGTCCTCGCCGCAGCGAGAACCCCCGTCGAAGGAGAGGAAGGTGCAAGATGACGGGTACCGATTCCGCACGAACTGGGACAGCGGCGTCGGGGCCCCGTCGAGTCCCTTGGAAGACTGTGGTCGCGCTCGCGGGCCTCGGCGTGGCCTTCTTCTTCGAGTTCTACTGGGTGATGAGCCTGGTCTACCTCGCGTGGGCAGTCAGTGCGTTGCGCTATCGGACCGCCTACTTCGTCGAGGAGATCCCGCGCTCCCGTCATCCGATCATCTACTGGATCATCGTCCTGCTGTGGCTCTTCCTCGCGGTTTGGACTGCAGCCTTCTCGCCGATCGTCTCCTCGTCGTGGATGCCATCTGATCCCGCCGCGCGACAGCAGGATCAAGCATTCGATGTGCGGATGACCGAGGAGCGCCTGGCGCTCACATCGCCGATCACCCCCACAGCCAAGCCCGCGCCCCCTCCCGATCGCGGTGTCTTCGATAGCAGGGCCGACACCTCCGCACCGGCACCGCCCGAGAGGCGGGCAAGCGTCGAGGGGCTGGATTCCTGCGGCAGCTCCGGCGCTGGCAGTGAGACCGCGCGAACCGCCTTGGCGGACGCGATCGCGTCGTTCAATCCAGGAAGACCACGCGCCCCCAAGGACTAGACAGACAGGAGACCCCGCTCATGAAACCCATCTCCCTGTGCGCGATGCTGCGCAGATTCTGGAAGCGGACCTCGCTCACATGGGTGCTCGTGCTCTTGGAGGGCGCCTCCCTCGTGGCCATGCCAAAGGCGATCGGTTGGGCGGTCGACGATCTGCTGAGCGACAGCTTGGCCGGACTCCTCAAGCTCGGCGGCATCTGCCTGGCGCTTCTGGTGGTCGGGGCCGCGCGCCGGTTCTACGACACCCGCGCCTACGCAGGGATCTACCGAACGATGGCCGACGAACTCTTCCAGCAGGAGGAGAACCGCGGCAGCGGTTTGTCAACGATCGTCGCGCGGTCGAACCTTTTCACCGAGCTGATGACGTTCCTCGAGGATGACATCCCCGGGATCCTACTCCAGTTCATCGGCGTGGTCGGAACCTTGGCGATCATCTTGACCGTTGGGTGGCAGATCCTCGTCGCCTGTCTCATCGCGATCGCACTCATCATGCTGATCTACGCACTCAGCGGGAAGCGCATCTTCGACCTGAACAAGGGCGAGAACGACGAACTCGAACGTCGGGTCGACGTCTTCGCTTCGAGGAATCGCACGAGAATCCGAACGCATCTTCGCGATCTGATGCGTTGGGAGATTCGCCTCTCCGATCTGGAGACCATCAACTTTTCGCTAATCTGGATCGTGCTCGCCGGCGTGCTGATCTTCACGGTTGTCTTCGTCACGACCTCCGGCGGGGCTTCCTTCGGCCAGATCGTGGCGACAGTGATGTACGTATTCGGACTCACCGAAGGACTGATCGCCCTACCCCTGTACTACCAGCAGCTCGTGCGGCTGAAGGAGATCTCCGCCCGTCTGGCCCATTCGGGCCATCCGAGGGAGACCGACCTCGCGAGCGAAACCCTAGGGTTCAAGGAGGCACCATGAAGGTTTGCATGATCAAGGCCTCGGTCCCTGGACCGTACAAGACCTACAAGCAGCAACGCGGTGGGCCTCCGCAGAACATCTTCTCCCTCGCGGCGGCGACGCCGAGCCACATCGATGTCGAGATGATCGATGAGACGGCGAGCATGGAGGGAGCGGCACTTGTGACAGCCGATCTCGTGGTGCTGATGATGTCAACGCCGGATGCACCGCGTGCCTATGAGCTCGCCGATGGCTTCCGACGGCGGGGCATCCCCGTCGTCCTCGGGGGTCTCCATGCGACGTTCCTTCCGGAAGAAGCCCTGGATCATGCCGACGCCGTGATCCTCGGAGAGGCGGAGGGCGTGTGGAGTGAGATCCTCGAGGACGCCAAACGTGGGGACCTGAAAGCGCAGTACCGTGCGAGCGTGCCCGTCGATATGGAAGCGCTGAACCCATACCCGACTCGCCTGATCCGGCCGCACGCCTACAACGGATTCTGGTCCGTTCTCGTCTCGCGTGGTTGCCCCTTCAGCTGCTCCTTCTGTCTCGTGCATCGGTTCTTCGACGGCATCCGCTATCGTCCGGTGGGAGCAGTCGTCGATGAGATCCGTCGATCCGGCGCGGACTGGATCGAACTACACGCAGACAACCTCACCCACGACCGCGACTACGCGATGGAGCTGTTCACTGCGCTCAAACCGCTAGACATCAACTGGGTGGGCGAGACGACCATCCGCATCGCCGAAGATGACGAGCTCCTGTCCCTCGCAGCCGAGAGCGGGCTTCGCTATCTCCTGGTCGGGCTGGAAACGCCCTCTGAGGAGGCCCTCCGGAGCGCATCCAAGGGCTTCGTCCGGCCGGCCGATGCCAAGGAGTACGTCTCGCGGCTCCACGACCATCGGATCATCGTCGACTCATCGATGCTCTTTGGGTTCGACGAGCACGATGCGAGGATCTTCGAGGAGGCGTTGAACTTCGTGGAGTACGTCGGCATCGACCTCTCCGATGGGATCATCGCAATCCCGTTCCCCGGATCGAAGCTGTTCCGAGATCTCGATGCGGAGAACCGCATCCTGACTCGGGATTGGTCCCTGTACGATGGCTCGCATGCCGTCTTCCAGCCAGCTCGGATGACGCCGGAGGAGCTGGAGGAGGGACAACGTTGGTACGCGTCGAAGTACTACGGCCTGGCGCGGATCGCCAGGCGCAAGATCCGCCAGGTTCGCGATCTCGGGCTCATCAACGCCGCATGGCTCGGAGTCAGGTAGTTCGGAGACTCCCAGAGACGCGGCGTCGGCTACTCGCCGACGCCGTGGTTGCGTGGGTCCGCATACCCGTATCCGATGTCGGGGTCCCAGAAGCCGTAGGACCAGACTCCCGCCGAGGGCTCCGTGAAGGATGCGCTTGCATGCGGCCCCCCGCTTCCTCCGTAGAACTCCTCGCTTCCATCGTCGTCGGGTCGGTAGTAGCGAATCTCGAAGTGCAGATGCGGTCCGCCCACCGTGTCCGCGTAGAGGTGCTGGGAGATCAAGTCGCCTGCCTTCACCACCTGCCCGTCCATGAGCAGTCCGTCCGCCTCATCCAAATCGAGATCCACATGCCCGTACACCGTGACGAGGCTTCCAAGCAGGTTCCCTTCGGGATCGCTGACCTCACGAGTGATGGTTATCGCGTGGCGATACTTCGGCGCGTCGCGCATCGTGCGCACCAGCCCTTCGTGGGAGGCATAGAGGTTCACAGTTGTCAATCGCCCCGTGACGTGCAGGTCGATCGCCGGATGATGCTGAACGTCTTTGCCAGGACCTTTCGATGCGCCGAAGGTCCCATTCGCAGGGATTGAGTACATAGGCACCTGTCCGACATCGTCCGCCAACGGGTGTCGGAAGACGACTTCTCGCGCGTAGAAGATGAGCCGGTCCACGTCCTCTCGGAAACCATCCCCCGACAGGGCTTCGTAGTACGCCGGCGTCAGCATGTCCTGAGCGGCCCCGGCCTCGTCGCCCACCGTCGAGTTGCCCTCGCCTGCTGCACATGCAATCGATGCCCCTACAAATAGCGCGCAGACCCAGGCTGTCAACACACTCGCCCTTCCCTTCACCCGCTCCTCCCATCCTGCCCGGTAGCTTGGAAAACGCGCTTGGGTACGTCCATCCGGTCTCCCTACACCGCCCGTTCCAGGAACTCCTCACTCGGCTCGTACCCGAGGGCGCGCCAAGCCGCACGCGCCACCTCGTTGTCCGCATCGACGTGAACCTGGATCGTTCGGCATCCCTGCTCCATCAGGAAGCCGGCCGCGTCGATCTCCAACTCCCGCAGGATCCCCCGTCTGCGGTAGGCCGGATCGACGAACGCCTGTTCGAGGATCCCACGGTCGGAACCCTGGCTGGTCGCCACGATGACCCCGACGGAATGCCCGCCAGCTCGTGCGACGAAGACCCCTCGATCTCGATCCTCCAAGAACTCGTCGACCCGCGTCGACAGGCGGCTTCTCGGGGCGATCGCCCCGGGCGTCTCCTCCTCCATCAGACCGAAGAGGGAGCAAACCTCCGGATGGTCGTCCGGTTCTGCACGCACCACCTCGATCTCGATCTCCCGGTCGATCGGCAGCGCGAACCGCTCCTCGATCCACTCGACCGCGAACGCAACGAGGTCCGCCGCCTCGAAGAGATGGCTCTGGGCGGCGCCGACCGGACCGACCTCACCGTGGCCGTCCTGGATGTGGTCCTTCATCAGCGCCTCGAACATGTCGTCTGCACCGAACCAGGGGAGGCATCCTTCGCCGCCGGTGTTGAACTCCTCGATCCGGACCCACGCCTTCTCCCCGGCCCGAAGGATCGGTGCCCAGTATCGAACGGTCGCCTTCTCCGGAACCTGCGCCAGGTGCTCCGCGTGGTGGAGGAGCGTCACGTTCGAAAGTGGGGAGCCGAGGAGGAGCACCTTCCCATTCGCGGCGCAGAGCTTCGCCAACGGGGAGTCCTCCCCCATCCCGTACTGCAGGGCATGATCGGCGACCAACTCGGCGGCGCGGGAGCCGACCGCGGCGAACGAGCTGTCCGGATGCCCGCTGCGCGCCGCGCCGGGCCATCGACGCAGGATCTCACCGAGAACGCCCCACGAGCGCACGGCGTTCGAGGTCTCCGGATCGTACGCCGGCCAAAGCGCGGCGAGCTGCGGCGGGAGCTCCTCCAGATCGATCGTCACGTCGTACGGCGACCCGTCCCATCCGACGTACATCAGCAGCGTTCCCGCCGCCCCGAGGACGTCGAAGACCCCGTGGAGGACCTCCGCCGGTCCGCCGACGATCCACCCGATCGCCCCCACCGCCGCGTGGAGCATCACCGTATCTCCTGGCCGAAGTCCGAGACCCTGAAGGTCCGCCGCGATCTGCGGTCTCGGAACGAGACCGAACGCTTGCCGTCCGGAGCAACGCCTCATCGTCGACTCACCCCTCGTGGAGCCGCACGAAGCGGCGGAACGATCGGTCGTAGGTCCGCTCGACCTCCGGCGGGAAGCAGCAGGCCGGAAGCTCCTCGTTGGCCAAGTGATACTTCAGACACTCGCAGCACACCCCGTGCCTCGGACACCCGGGGTAGCTGCAGGCGCACCCCTCCGAGTTCGCCTTCACGTTGCCACAGTCTCTCACAGGACCACCCTCCTTCGATGGGTTCCTCATCCTAGCCGATGCGCTGCGACGGCTCGAACCTTCTCTCGAAACCTCACCCGGCGGAAGGGGGCTCTCCGCGTCCGGCGGTGCCTCGGGCAACCAGCAGGCAAGCATTTGCACCAGTTCCTGGCAATGCCTAGTATCTGAAGCGATCTCACCAACCTGTCGAGTGGAGGAGCCATGAAGTCCGTTTCCGTCAGCTGCATCTGCCTCGTCGCCCTTCTCATTCTCTGCCTGCCCGTCGCGACCGCGGGCCTTCCGTACTACTCCGCCAAGATGAGCGAAACGCTGACGCTTCTTCCGTCGTTCTCAGGGGGAGTGTCCGCCACGTTCATGGTCTATCACGGGGACTGGTACGCGATGTCGAGCGCGTCCCTCTCGATTGGGGACTCCCTGAGCGTGACGCACATGCTCGATGTCGGCGTGGGGCTGGGAGACTACGTTTCCGTCTCGTGTAACGCGTTCCAGATGCCGAGCGCCGGCTTCTGCTCATTTTCGGCCTCCGGATCCCTCGCATGGCTGAGTCTGACACTGATCGAGGCCGACCCGACGGTCAAGTTGGCCTCCACCCTGGATGCCGAACTCCCGCTCATGGGAGGTGGCGGTCCTTCGGTCAGCGCAAGCGGTAGTCTCTCCGCCACCATGGGCCGGCATCGGGGGAGCATCTACGCGACGCTGACTCCTGCGCCGTTCCAGGTTTCGGCAGGGGCCTCCGCATTGCTTCATCTGTTCGAGGCCGAGACACGCATCGGCGATCGGGACACCACGTTCTCAGGAACCCTTCGGCTCGGCGGCGCGCTGACGCCCCTCGACTTCACCTCCGGAACCGCCACCCTGCTGGCGAAGTCCGGCGTGCTGAGCGGCAGTGTGAGCGCTACCTTCCGCCCGGGACAGCCCCTCTCCCTGAGCCTCGGCCTCTCGCACCCTCTCGAGTTGTTCTAGAAGAGGGATCCTCCTCAACGCCTCGCCCGGTCTCGGTCCAGTTGCGTGTATGCTCGGTCGGAGGCCGATCCCGATGAGCCCAAAGACCGACGACGAGCTTCTCGCCGAATGCACCGTGGAGACCTACCGATCGAGCGGCCCCGGCGGCCAGAACGTGAACACCCGCGACACCGCCGTCCGAATCCGACACCTTCCGAGCGGAATCGTCGTGACGTGTCAACGAGAGCGAAGCCAGCTTCGCAACAAGGAGTTGGCACTGGCGGAGCTACGCCGCCGACTGGAAGAGGCCTCCCGCCCGGTCCGTCGGAGGGTTCCGACGAAGCCGCCCCGTTCGGCACGGGCCCGCGTTCGTCAAGAGAAGACCCAACGATCCGAGAGGAAGACCTCCCGCAAACGACCGGAGCTGCCCGGGTGAGGCGGCGAAGAAGCCGCTACGGATCGCTTGCCGTGCTCACGTATCGCGGCCTGATCGATCCACTCCTGTGGACACTCCGCCCCAAGATCGTTCGAGTCTGCCGAGAACTCGAAGCCAAACGAGTCATCGACATCGCGTCGGGAACCGGCGCGCAGTGCCGGAAACTGGGACAGGCGGGCATCCAGGCGACGGGTGTCGATCTCTCCGAGGAGATGATCGCCCTCGCCTCGCAGATCGGCGGAGCGAACACCGCGTACCTCTGCGGATCGGCCTTCGAGCTTCCGCTCGCCTCCGAGGGCTTCGACGTCGCACTTCTGGTTCTCGCCCTGCATGAACACACCGAAGGAGAACGAGGAACAATGATCGGCGAGGCGCTGCGCGTCCTAGGACCCGAGGGGCACCTGGTGATCGCCGAGTACGTCCGCCCGAGGCGTGCGGCGGTCCACGCGGCTTGGCAGCTGATCCGAGGCGTCGAAGAGGTCGCCGGCCCGGAGCATCGGGCCGGATTCAAGGACTTCGTCGCTCAAGGATGCCTCGACGGCCTGGTGGAGCGTCACGGCCTTCAGATCGCTCGGCGTCTCCGCTCGCACTTCGGAGCCATCCAAGTCATCGCGGCTCGACCCTCAGCGCCCTAGGTCGAATCGACCTTTCCGACGGGCGCCACGTACATGGTGAACTCGTCCTCGCCATCGACGCCGAGGGCTTCATCAAGCAGCTCCTGACGATAGGCGGCGATGGCGCAGGTTCCCGCGCCGATCGACTCCGCCGCCAGGTAGAGGTTCTGGCAGTAGTGTCCCAAGTCCATCGCCATCTGCTTCGCCCCGGTGAACATGTACTTCCACTCGTTCCGGTAGGGAACCGCGGTCCAGACGAACAGGACGGCCGCGCTCTTCACGAAGGCCTGGAGCGCCTCCTCGCCGAGCTGACTACAGATGCCAGCGCCGGCTCGGACCTGGACGAGATCGTGTCGTAGGCCGGAGTAGCGATAGATCCCCGGATCGAGTCCCTCAACACGCTCCACGATCAGGTAGGTTTCGAAGGGATGTCGCGCCCCTCCGGAGGGCGCAGAACGCATACTCCACTGGTTATCGGGGCCGAGGCGGTGAACCCCTGCAACCGACCAACAGAGGAACGCAAGCTCTGCCTGGGTCAGCGCTTCC
>Ga0180436_10005211_pt1 | contig 11542 bp, 6 predicted proteins | sample SS_ome_2_FD_132434 | JGI IMG/M metagenome (GOLD analysis project Ga0180436, IMG submission 132434) | Hypersaline lake sediment archaeal communities from the Salton Sea, California, USA - SS_3_S_2 metaG | ecosystem: Environmental > Aquatic > Non-marine Saline and Alkaline > Hypersaline > Sediment...
CTGAATGGATTGACCACTTGCAGAACTCTGGGAATGCGCTGACGCAATGAATCTGCCAGCGTGGATAAAACCGTTGCGCCGACACCGTCACCACCCACGTCGAGTATGGTCAGCGTGTCTTTTTTGCGAATCGTGGCGGCTACAGCAGGGCTGAGTATGGGTAAATCAGCTGTCATGTACTGTTCGTCTGGCAGTATAACCTGGATACCTAAATCCCTGAGCTGTTTGCGGGCTTCCCTGGATCTGAAATAGGGATTGACCAGATCCAAATCCACCAAGCAAACTTCCTGGACTCGTTGCTTTTGGGCGACAGCCAAGTTGATGGACACTTCTGTTTTGCCGCTCCCATAATTGCCAACAATAACAACGAGTTCGTCGTAAGCCATGGCTATTTTCGCTGCTTGAATCATGAAAACTCATCTATAGCATAAATATTGCAAAAGCGTAAAGAAAGCGTAAAGAAATCGATAAATCCTAAAACCGTACATTCATATTTTCAAAAGTGCTCGGTGTCAAGCGAATTAGTCCGCCTTGAAAATGAAGCCAATCAAAACAGCGCTCTGTAGATTGATCATTGAAAACGGATAACAACCTTACTGAAGACACCGTCCGTGAAGTTTGGGAGAAAGTGCTTTCTCTTTTTTTGTGGGTTCTGATATGTTATCACCTGAATCAGGTATAAAATTTGATAAGAGGTAACGATAGAATTTTCCCATGAATCGCGTATTAAGTGGTTTAGAGGTATTTTTAGAAAATTCCCCGGCCTGGTTAGCAGATCAGCGCCTGGGCCTGCTTTGCAATCCGGCTTCCATTGATGCCGCGTTTAGACATGCACGTGACCTCATCCAGGCGCGTTTTCCAGATCAGCTCAAAGCCCTGTTTTTCCCCCAGCATGGATTCTATTCCGAAAAGCAAGACAATATGATTGAATCCCAAGACTGCCTGGATCCTAATTTGGGTATTCCGGCATTCAGTCTCTATGGGAAGACGCGCAAACCGGACAAGGGCATGTTCGACGGCATCGATGTGCTGGTGGTCGATCTGCAGGATGTGGGGACCCGTGTTTACACCTTTACTTCGACCGTGTCTTATTGCATGCAGGCCGCCCGGCAATTCCATAAAAAAGTGCTTGTGCTGGATCGTCCCAACCCTATCGGGGGCTTAAAAATTGAAGGCAATTGCTTGGCATTGGATTGCCGCTCGTTTGTGGGCCGTTATCCCATACCCATGCGGCATGGACTGACCATTGCTGAATTTGCACGGCTGATCAACGATCAATATGGTATTGCCTGCCAGCTATCTTGGGTTCCCATGGCAAATTGGAAACGCCGCATGAACTTTGCAGATACAGGGCTTCCATGGGTTGCGCCTTCCCCGAACCTGCCGACACCATCTTCGGCGGCTGTATATCCGGGACAGGTTATTTGGGAAGGCACGCAGGTTTCCGAAGGCCGTGGGACCACCTTGCCGTTCGAATATTTTGGCGCGCCTTATGTGGTACCGGAGCGAATCCGATCCTATTTAGGCGGACAAACGCTGCCGGGAGTGCTCCTCAGGGAAATAGCTTTTGAACCGACGGCAAATAAATGGCAGGGTTCCCTTTGCAGAGGATTTCAGATACACATTCTGGATCCGCTTGCTTACAAGCCCTATGAAACCTCATTGCGGCTGCTGCAAGCGTTCATGGCCGTGCATGCGGATTCGTTTGCCTGGAAGCAGCCACCTTATGAATATGAATTTGAGCGGCGTCCCATTGATTTAATCGTGGGTGACGTTGATATCTGTCGGCGTCTTGAAAATTTAGAAGATCCGGAAAGCATCTTCCAATCCTGGCAGCCGGCATTGGAACACTATCGCCGCATGTGTGAACCATATTACCTATATGACAATGAATAATAAGAACACGGACTGGATCCGTATGCGTTTCAAAAAAAACAAGGTCTGGGTAGCTATAGACCCAAACGGTCACATGCGGACAGAAAACAATAAACTGTTGATCAAATATCAGCTGGATCAACCCCACGAGTATTGGGTCCTGCCAAAACATGTAAGACCCTTAGATGATCCGGTGGAGAGCGATGACCCCACAACCGGTTCCGTCGATGCCCCTGCGCCGGACGCTTCGTATGAATCGGTAGAAACAGATAGGCCAGATCAAGCCACCATTCATGTTTATACCGATGGCGCATCTTCGGGAAATCCGGGCCCTTCCGGAATTGGCGTATTGTTACAGTATGGCCCCCATCAAAAGGAAATATCGCGTTATATCGGCATGGCAACCAACAATATCGCCGAACTTGAAGCGATCCGGGTGGGCCTGGGCCTCATCCGGAATCCAGACAATCCCGTGAGAGTGTATACCGACAGCTCATATGCTTTGGGTTTATTGTCCAAAGGGTGGAAGGCCAAAAAAAACCAAGAACTGGTGGGCGACATTCGGCGTCAAATTTCACGCTTTAAAGACATTCGGTTCATTAAGGTTAAAGGCCATGCCGGCCATATCCAAAATGAACGCGCGGACAAACTCGCAACCCAGGCAATTTCAGAGGGGCAACAGGAATAGTAATTAATCCCGGAGGGTCCCATCGTTATTTCACTTGGAAAGGTCTTGATATTGATTTGGAGATAATGAAAACACTAAATTCGAATGCCGAAATCCGAAATAAATCCAAATATCCAATGCCCAAAACGTAGATTTGGGAACTTTTGCGGAAAGTTTTGTTTGGATCATTCGAAATTGTACAACTTGAATTTGTTTGGGTTTTAGGATTTCGATATTCGTGCGTCCATTCTGCAATTGATTTTTTCGGCTGAGTCCAAAGGCTTAGTTTTGGCCCAGGGCTAACCCTTTAGACGCAACAAAGGGGCGCTACCGACGGGCGGCAGCGCCCCTTTGTTACCAATTGTTACGGCACGACTATTTATCTGTTTTCAGGGTTTCAATCTCTTTTTTGAGATCCTCAATTTCTTGCTTATAGGCATCGGCATCTTGGGAACCGGATTCCGCGCCAAATGAGGTATCATCTTTTTTCCATGTATCCTTCATTTCGTCAAATCCCAGATATATTGCCAAACCGCCTCCCAGCAAAAGCATCACTGGAATAGCGCCAGCCAGAAGCTGCAAAAATTCCCCAAACCAGACGGAAAGGCCGATCAAGCCCAAAACAGCTGCTACCGCACCACCGATTAACGTTTTCATAAATCATCCCCCTCCTTTTATACGCAATGAAATTTGCTTCGTCTTTTGATGACCATTGACCGGGTCAAATGATTAATAATGAATATAATATCAAACTGTTATCTAATAGATTCCCATCTTGTTGAATGCTTCGGGAATATCATATCAATTTCGATAGCGCAAGCTTAATTTTTAGATATTGCAATGGTGAATTTGTTTTGTTAATTTTCTTTTTTATATTTGAATTCCCCGCAGCATTCGACTTGAACCGGCCCACAAGTCTTGAGATGCAGGATAGAAATATTTCACGTGCGCTTACGCACAACGGGTTTGCATGGGATGATTGCAGCGACATGAACGATCAGAACACTTCCGCCAAGGCCATATCCAGATGGCGCAAAATGATGAATACGCTCCTGCGCAATACGCACCATCATTTTTTAGCATATATGCCCGCCCAAAAAGGTATGATCTCATCCTGGTTAATGCAGCGTTTCTATTCCGGAATTAAGGATGATGAAGCGCAATTGGAGATCATCCGCGCGCTGCCCGAAGACGCTACAGTCGTTTATTTAAACAAATTTAAAAGTTATTTTGATTTTCTGTTTTATCATTCACGCTTTATTCAAAACCGTTTGCCGGTTCCGGAAATAGGTCTGAATTACCGCGTCCTGTTTTTTCAACCAATTTCGCGTCTGTTGCGCGCCTTGCTGTCCAAGTTCGACTATCTGACTTTAAACTGGAAACTACCTGATCCCTATCGCGATGGCTATTATCAGGCGGAACTCAACCAGGGTACCAGTGCCTTTTTATCTCTAGTCAATGAAAAAGGTTTTTACAAACGTTTTGTAAAAGCCAAAGCTGACCCCATCCTTTATTTAATTGAAGCGCAAGCTGAATCTCAAAAAGAGATCTATATTGTGCCGCTCTTGATGTTTTTTGGTAAAAAACCGAGTCGTTCGGTACCGAGCCTTTTCGACCTTATCTTAGGTCCTGAGTCTAAACCCGGTTTTCTGCGTCGCTGGGTAACCTTGATTAGAAATCCGCAAAAAGTGTTCTATGAGGTATCGAAACCCATCAGTTTGCGTAAATTTTTAGACGATTCCGAATTGAAAAACATGTCCAGGGATCATCAAGCATTGATGCTCAGACGCAACCTGCTTTTACAACTCAATAAGCACCGCCAGAGTATTACCGGTCCGGTCAAAAAGACCATGGAGGAATTGAAGGAAAGCATCCTGACCAGCGATCGTCTTAAGACCTATTTGGATGAACACGCCGCCAAACGCGACATCCCCATAGCCAGAATACGCAGAAAAGCGGACGCCTACATTGATGAAATTGCTTGCAAACAAAGCCCGGCATTGATCCGGATTGCTGAGTATGTGGTTGGCTGGATCCTGCATACAATGTTTCAAGGCGTTAGTTACAATCAAGAGGGACTCCGGCACATCAAATCGATGGCCCAGAAAGGTCCGATTATATTCGTACCTTGTCATAAGAGCCATATCGACTATTTGATGTTACCCTACCTGATGTATCGCCACAACATGGCGGTACCCTATATTGCCGCGGGAGCCAATCTTTCATTTTGGCCTCTGGGTCCCATATTCCGGGCCGGCGGCGCCTTTTTTCTCAGGCGTACATTTCGAGGCAATGTGCTCTATTCCAAGGTCTTTGCGGAATACATTTATCGACTTCTGATCGAAGGATTTAACATAAAACTTTTCATCGAAGGGACCCGCAGCCGAACCGGAAAATTGATTATGCCCAAGCTCGGTTTTATATCTATTCTTTTGAATGCCCATAAAAATGGCGCCTGCGAGGATCTCGTTTTTGCTCCCATCTATATCGGCTATGATCGGGTGCTGGAGGAAAAATCGTATTTGTATGAAATTGAGGGTGGTAAAAAGGAACCTGAAAATTTCCTACAAGTCATTAGCGCCCGCAAATTTCTAAAGAACCGCTACGGCAAAGTCTATATCAAATTTCACCAGACCATATCGCTGAATCAGCTATTGGCAGCTTCCGGATCGAATTTGTCTGAAATGACGAACAAGGAACAAAATGCCTTGTGCCGTAACCTGGGCCACCGCATCATAAACGCCATCAATCAGGTTACGGTCATCACAGCGCACGCATTGACTGCCTGTGCCTTGTTGAATTATCCCAAAGACCGGTTGTCTTATGACGTTCTGATGCAGCAGATCGATGTCTATCTGCAACATCTAACCCTACAGAATGCCGATATCGCAGACACCTTGGTGATGGATCATGTTCATGCAGTCGAGAATGTCCTGCGTGATTACATGGGGCGTAAATTAATTTCCCGGGTTGACGGAAAGAAAAGCGGACCCCTTGAAAAGGCTCAGTTTGTGGTGAATGTGTCCCGCCGGCCGGTTTTGGAATATTATAAAAACAACTGTATTTCCTTTTTTGTCCCGGCGGCATTTGTGGCCCTGGCGATTTTAGACAAGGATGCTTTTCAGTTCTCTGCTTCCGACCTCCAAGAGGTCTATCTTTTTCTGCAAGACTTTTTTAAATACGAGTTTGCATTTGATGTGGACCAGGCGCCTGATTATGATTTGCGCAAAACCATCAAAGCCTTCATAGACGATGCGATACTCATTCCCCATCCGACGTTGCCAGATACCTACAACATCACCTCGGCCGGTTTCCGTAAGCTAAAACATTATGCACGTTTTCTAAAACCCTATTTTGAATCCTACTGGATCGTTTTGCAGTACTATAGCCGCACACCCCAGAATGGCAACGCCACCAAAGACAAGCTTAAAAAGATCCAGACTATCGGTGAGAGACTTATCAAACGTAAAGAAATTGAATTGATTGAGGCCTTGTCCAAGGTCAATTTCAGCAACGGCATTAATTTTTTTACAACCCACAATGTCAAAGGTTCTGACGATACCGATGGGGTTGCCTTTTACCGGGACGTCATACAAAAATACCTGATGCGGATTAATAATTAAAGAGCAGCAATCGGCCATTGGCGATAAGCACGCAGTTGCATTTGGCTGCATGCACAGGGCATTCGCGGGGCAAGCACGTCAGAAGACAGGAGCCAGAATACAGAATTCAGCTGCTTATGGCTGAAAGCTCGCCGGAAGCAGTCTGCGGACGTCATTCCCTTGAAAAAGGGGATCCAGAGTAGCTAATAGCTGAAAGCACCTGGCTTTGCCTGGGTTCCCGCCTTCGCGGGAACGACGGTGAAAGCTGAAAGCAACCATGTTTGCTGGTGTAGATTTGGTTGGTGGAACCGTATTCCCAGTAGGGGTAAACGCTTTAAAAGTGATAACTTTCAATCAGGTATAAGCTGGCAGCCGCTAGTCGCTTAGCGTTCAGCAATCGGCTATTCGGAACCGATGCCGATTTCGATACCGATTTCGATACCGATAGCGATGCCGAAGCCAATAAACGCAACAAACTCAACAAACCCTATGAATCCACAAACCCCTGAATTCTATTCTCCAATTTTATTGGAGAACTAAGATGAAAGCCCTTGTTCTTGCTGCTGGGTTTGGCCAGCGTTTAACACCTTATACAAACACAACCCCCAAACCACTATTTCGCATATCAGGCCGTCCTTTGCTGGATATTGTTATTCGGCAGTTAAGCGCTGCCGGCATAACGGCCATAAGCGTCAACACCCACCACCTTCACCATCAAATTGAAGTCTATCTGGCCAGCCGGTCCTACCCTATTCCGGTCGTAGCCCGGCATGAGCCTGAAATCTTGGGAACCGGCGGCGCCATTCAAAATCTGGCTGATTTTTGGGATAACGAGCCGTTTATGGTAGTGAACAGTGATATCCTTTTTGATACAGACGTAACCGCATTGATACGGTATCACCTGAAAAGAAAGCCCTTGGCCACCCTGCTGTTGTGCGATCATGCCAGATTCAATCAGGTATGGGTAGACCCACAAGACCATATTCTCGGGTTTGGCCGCAAGCGGGCACCAGGCCCCGGCGAGACCCGGGCCTGGACTTTTACCGGGATCCAGGTCATCGATCCGCAGCTGCTAGATTTTATTCCGGAGAAGGTCTTTTCTTCCGTGATTGATGCCTACCGCACGGCATTGTCTCAAAATCGACCCATCCAGGCGTTTATCCCCAAGCAGATTACATGGACGGATATCGGTTCGCCCCGGCGCTACCGGAACGCCGCCGTCAATAGCATGGTATCTGAGGCCTTTGCGGAAGTAGATCCAAAGCCTCTCATTGCCTATAAAACCATAAAACTCGCTGGCGATGGGTCCGACCGCTGCTGGTACCGGCTTAAAACGGTCAGCGCCAGTATTATCCTGGCCGACCATGGTATCCGCAATGCACCCGGTGTGCAGGAAGCCGACGCCTTTATTCAAATCGGCCGTCATCTTTTTAACTGCCGCGTAAAGGTCCCTCGCATTCTATCAGCCGATCCCTTTAGCGGTTTGGTTTTTTTGCAGGATCTGGGTGACCGGCATCTACAGGATGTGGTCCAGGAGCAGGGCTCGGATTCAGACAATGTTCGCAAGCGATACAAGACATTGCTGGATCAATTGATTCATATGGGCACGGTTTGCGGGCCGCAGTTTAACACGGACTGGACGTGCCAGAGCCCGACATATGATTACGAACTGGTGCTTGAAAAGGAATGTCGCTATTTTGTGACCGCCTTTTTGAATGACTATATGAACATGGGCCCCCGATTTGAAGACTTGCTGGAAGCGTTTCAGCTGTTGGCCCAAAAAGCTGCAGCCTGCCGCTACCAGGGTTTTATGCATCGCGATATGCAGTCGCGCAATATCATGATATATCAGGATCAAGGGTTCATCATCGACTTTCAGGGCGCCCGTATCGGTCCCTTGGCCTATGATCTGGCATCGCTGCTGATTGACCCCTATGTGGCGCTGCCGTCCCATCTGACCCGTGAGCTTTGCGATTACTATGTGCAGCAGCTGTCTAAATTCATGCAGATCGATCGCTGCCGTTTTTACCAAGAATATGAAATCTGCAGGCTGACACGGAATCTGCAGATATTGGGCGCCTTTGGTCATCTTGCTCACAATAAAGGCAAGCCGCAGTTTGAAGCCTATATACCCAGAGCGCTTGCGACATTGAGCCAGAATCTAAACGACTGTTATTTGGGGGATCGGCTGCCAGGTTTGCGTGAGGTCGTGCACCAGGCGCGGAAAAGCCTGGAGATTTTGAGCAGAAAGTGCTAGGCTTTTGGGGTCATCGTTTTAAACGATTATATCACACGGTGTCGGGGTGAACCTGTGTAATCACCCGATTTGCGTTCATGGCCGGGATCATTTGGGTAGATACGCAGGTCTGCCCCTGCGTAATCCGTGCCTAGATTGACGATAATTAAATGCCAATGGGTTGGCGCGTTAACCTTATGTAAGAAGGAGAGAAAATGGACGCGATCACTGTTATGGTCAACGGCCTGCCCGGCAATGTTGCCCAGGTAATTGCCAGACATGCAGCCGAAAAAAAGGGTTTTCATCTGCTGCCCTATTCCCTGACCGGTCCGGAAATTGATATCGAAACCTATGAAGTAGCGGGCAACGGCATCCGCCTTATTCGACCGGATGAACGTGATGTCCAAATGAAATCATTCGATCTATTCAAAACACCGTTTATCAGCATCGATTTCACACATCCTTCGGCCGTCAACCAGAATGCCCAATTCTATTGCGATCACGCCATGCCGTTCGTCATGGGGACCACGGGCGGGGATCGCGAGCAATTGCTTAAAAGTGTTCAAGATTCACAAACCGCCGCTGTTATTGCCCCGAACATGGCCAAGCAGATCGTTGGGTTTCAAGCCATGATGGCCTGGGCTGCAGAAAACTTTCCTGCTTTGTTTTCGGGATACAACCTCAGCATTCAGGAAAGTCACCAACAGAGTAAGGCCGACACAAGTGGTACTGCCAAAGCCATGGTATCCTATTTTCAGAAACTGGGTCTGTCTTGCTCTACTGACAGTATCCAAAAAGAGCGCGATCCCAAAAAACAGCAATTCGATTGGGGCGTTCCTCAAGAGCACCTAAACGGTCATGCCTGGCATACCTATACCCTGACGTCAAACGACCAGAGCGTGCAGTTCAAATTTACGCACAACGTCAATGGTCGTGAAATCTATGCGCCGAGCACCCTTGATGCGGTGCTTTTTCTACAAAAAGCGCTTCAAAAAGGCGCACGCGGCAAGGTGTATAGTATGATGGACGTATTGCGGGGATAAGGGCAGCTATCAGCAATAAGGTCAGCCATAAGCTGCTGACGGCTATGGTTTGGGATGGCAACTGACGGCTCGGATGCTGGACAATCGATACTTGATGCTATAATGCTGTAACACACAACTCGACTCTCGCAACCCCGGATCCGGAATTCTTCTGACTTCAATCCCCTGCTCTACTACTTCATCATGTCGGCAACAATATCCGCTGCCGCCGCCAGGGCGTCATCGATATGTTCGGGCCTGGGTCCACCAGCTTGGGCCATATCCGGACGGCCACCGCCTTTACCGCCCACATAACCGGCCAGCTTGTTAACAATAGTCCCGGCTTGAAGTTGTTGGGTCAGGTCCTTGGTTACCACCGTAATAAACAGCGCTTTGGCATTGGTCTGGCATCCCAGAATTACCAGGCCGGATCCCAATTGATCCTTATACTGATCCGCCAGATCCCGCAGGGCTGCCGGTGTGTCGACAGCCACTTTTTTTATTAATATTTTTATGTCGTTAACTGTGACAATATCATCTTTTGCTTGATGGGCCGATTGTCGATAGAGTTTGGTTTTCAGCTCGGCTATTTCTTTTTCTTGCTGTTTAATCTGGGCCAATAGTTTTTGGATCCGATCGGGTACCCCGTCAGGTTGTTCCCGAAGCAGGCGAGCAGACTCTTGCATGCTGTGCGAAACTTGCTGCACATGATCGAGTGCGGCATCACCCGTAAGCGCTTCAATACGCCGGACACCCGATGCCACGCTGGATTCACTGACAATGGTGAACAGACCGATATTGCCGGTTCTCTGGGTGTGCGTACCACCACATAACTCCATGCTGAAATCGGCCAAAGACACCACCCGAACACGGTCGCCGTATTTTTCCTCGAATAAGGCCGTGGCACCGGAACGAAAGGCATCTTCGGCGTCCATTTCCCGGGTTTCCACGGGAACATTGCTCTGGATCCTGTGATTTACGATCCGCTCGATTTCATCCAGCTGGGCACTGTCCACCTGCGAAAAATGGGTAAAATCAAAGCGAAGACGGTCCGGAGCAACCAGAGAACCAGCCTGTTTGACATGCTCACCCAGCGTTTTTCGAAGGGCATGGTGCAGGATATGCGTGGCCGTATGGTTCAGGGCTGTTGCCTGCCGTTTGACCATATCGACTTTTAAAACGGCAGTCATCCCAACCCGAATTTCACCGGACAACAGCTTGCCCTTGTGGATGATGAGTCCGGTAGGATCTTTGATGGTATCGGTAACCTGCATCTCAAACGGATCCTGCCCATCAGCGGAAACGATGGTTCCGGTGTCGCCGACTTGTCCTCCCGATTCAGCGTAAAAAGGGGTTTTATCCGCAACGAGCTCAATTTCCTGACCCTGCTTTGCCGTTTCTATTTGCTGCCCTGCGGACACCAGCAAGAGCACCTCGGCCGTCATGGAATCGAATTCGTAACCCAGAAATTCGGGCTGAACACCCTGGCTTGAAAGTGCTTTGTAGGCATCGCTGATTTCTGAAAAGGCAGTAACCGTGCGGGATCGTTCCCGCTGGGCCTCCATGGCGGTTTCAAAACCGTCCATATCCAGACGCATATTTTCGTCCCGGACCACGTCGCGCACGATATCTACGGGAAATCCATAGGTATCGTAGAGTTTGAAGATAATATCACCGGGAACCCGGTCTTTGCCTTTGGCTCTCAAATCCGCCAAACTGTCGTTCAACAAACGCAGTCCAAAATCGAGGGTTTCCGAAAAGCGGGATTCTTCGTTCTGAATGACATTGGTGATAAAAGCCTGAGAGGCCTGCAGTTCCGGATAGGCATCGGCCATGATATCGAAAACAACACACGCGGTTGTGTGCAGGAACGGTCCGGTGAGGCCCAGGTTGCGGCCATAGCGGATGGCCCGGCGCATGATACGGCGCAGAACATAGCCGCGCCCTTCATTGGACGGCAAAACCCCATCACTGATCAGAAATGCGGCGGCCCGGCTGTGGTCGGCGATTACTTTCATGGCCACGTCGTCTGCCTGCGAATCTCCCAACTTTTTTTGGGCTAATTCTTCGGCCTTTTGAATAATGGGCAGAATTAAATCGGTCTCGTAATTTGTGGTCTTGTTCTGGAGCAGCGTTGCCA
>Ga0180436_10005212_pt1 | contig 11541 bp, 11 predicted proteins | sample SS_ome_2_FD_132434 | JGI IMG/M metagenome (GOLD analysis project Ga0180436, IMG submission 132434) | Hypersaline lake sediment archaeal communities from the Salton Sea, California, USA - SS_3_S_2 metaG | ecosystem: Environmental > Aquatic > Non-marine Saline and Alkaline > Hypersaline >...
CGCCTCCCCGGCCGGTTCCAGCTCCTCGAGGGTCGGCCGCCCATCGTCCTCGACGGCGCCCACACACCCCGGTCGATGGACGCCCTCCGGGACGCCTTCGCCGGGATGCCCGCCGTTCGGGACGCCGAAGCTCCGCCGCTCCTGGTGTTCGGATGCGCCCTGGGGAAAGACCACCGCCGTATGGCCGATCAGCTCTGCGGCGGGCGGCGGCCGGTCTTCATGGATGTGATCGTGAGCACACCCGGAAGCTTCAAGCCCAGCGATCCGTCGGCCGTCGCCGCGGCCTTTCGCCGAACCGGCGCCCGGGTGTCCCTCATCGCCGATCCCGCCGAAGCCTGGAAGGCCGCCCTGGAGGAATCCGCCGGGATTCGTCCCATCCTGGTTACCGGATCCTTCTTCATGGCCGGGGAAATCGCCCGGATTCATCGATTCGAAGGGCCGCTGGGCGGCACCAAAGGCGCCGGTGGCTAACCGAGGCGATCTCGGCTGTGCCGATGGGCGACCCACATCATCCCCAGGACCGGCAGGACGGCGGCGATCGCCCACCAGTTCCCCTGGAAGGCCTCGAAGAGCCAGAAACGAACCGGATTTCCACCGTCGATGAAGGCGCTGATCTCCCGTGTCGTGTCAAATGCCACTCCCGCGTTCGCCGACAGTTCGGTATACAGGGGCGCCAGGGTGCTGGCGATGAGCAGATATCCGGCCACCAGCGGAATGCCGGTCAGAACCGCTCTCACGACATTGCCCCGGTGGACCAGGACGATCAGGCTCATGGCCGAAATCAGGCCGGGAAGATCGCCGATGGGCAGGATGCGGTTCCCGGGTATCAGGAAGGCGAGCAGGAGCGTCACGGGAATCATCAGCAGACCGCCGGCCATCACCGACTTGTGGTGCATGATGACGCCCACGTCCATGGCGAAATGGAGTTCCCGATCGCTTCCGAAGCGCTTGGCGAGCACGTCTTTGAGATGGTCGCCCATGGGCGAGAACCCCTCGCCGATGAGTCCGGCCGCCCTGGGAAGGAGGAACATCACCGCGGCGATATGGATCGAGAGCTCCAGGGTATCCCGAAGCGAGTAACCGGCGGCGACGGCCAGGAGGAGGCCGACGAGAAGTCCCAGAACCATGGGTTCGCCGATCAGTCCGATCGATCGTCCGCGCTTCTGAGGATTGAAGTCCAGGGCGCGCAGCCCGGGAATCCGATTGAACACCCGATCCAGGGACGCCGCGAAGGGTATGACGCCGATGGCGGACAGGGGCGAAATCGCCACGCTCTTCAATCCGGTCTCACGGTCGACGTAGGGCGCCGAATAGTCGGCATTCTTCAGCCCGTAAACGGCGATCAGCACCGTAGCCGCGAGTCCCAGTCCCAGGGAGCCGGTGACGATCTGGACGAGGGCGCCCACCAGGGCGAAATGCCAGATGTTCCAGAGATCGATGTAGACCGTCCGGGTGAGTCGCAGGGCCAGCATGACGATGTTCAGGAGAATCACGAAGGGTATGGACAGGGGACCGATCAGGCTCCCGAAGGTAATGGCCGCCAAGGGCGGCCAACCGACATCGAGCACCGGGAAATCGAGTCCCCGAACGGCACTCAAGGACTCGACCGCCGGAGCGATGTTGGCGACGAAGAAGTCAAAAGCGATGAAGACGCCGGCAAAACCGACGCCCAGCCGCAGGCCGACGAGAAACGCGTCTCGAAGCCGCATCCGAACGATGAGGGCCAAGACGAAGATGAGAATGGGAAGCATCACGTAGGCCGGAAAGGAGAAGAAGGTGTCGAGGATCTTGGTGAGGACAGGCATGGAATCAATGTAGCATAAACGATGGACTCGGGAACCACGTTCCCAACCGGGCGGAACAGCGGTATCATGCCCGCATGCACGATCCCCGAAACGACAGACTCGCCGACATCATCGTCAATCATTCCCTGGAGCTCCAAGCCGGGGAGAAAGTCCTCATACAGGGCAACGACCTGGCCGCCGAACCCCTGGTTCGGGCCGTCCTCCGGGCCGCCAAGGCCGCCGGCGCCCTGCCGGTATACAAGCTGGAGAACCCGGCGACCCAGCGGGAATGGCTCAAAGACGCGGATCCGGCGATGTTCGATCTCGCCGCCCGGGCCGACGTCCACCAGATGAAGCTCATGGACGCCTACGTGGGATTCACGGCACCGAGCAATGCCCTTGAACTCTCGGACATACCCGGCGACACCATGCGAAGCTACCAGGAACGCTACTACGATCCGGTGCATATGAAGGTTCGCCTGCCGGACACCCGCTGGGTGGTTCTCCGCTATCCCACCCCGGCCTTCGCCCAATCGGCCGGCATGAGCACCGAGGGCTTCACCGACTGGTTCTACCGGGTCTGCACCGTGGACTACGGCCGCATGGGTCAGGCCTTCGCCCCCCTGCAGGCGTTGATGGAGCGCACCGATCGGGTCCGGATCGTCGGTCCCGGGGAAACCGATCTTCGTTTCAGCATTCGGGGCATTCCGGTGGTCCCCTGCTCCGGCGAAGCGAATATTCCGGACGGCGAGATCTACACCGCTCCGGTGAAGGAGAGCGTCGAAGGCGTCATCGCCTACAACACCGCGAGCATCCATGACGGATTCGAATACACCGACATCCGATTCCGCTTCGAGAAAGGGCGGATCGTCGAAGCGACGGCCAACGACACCGATCGGATCAATACCATCCTGGACCTGGACGAGGGGGCCCGGTACATCGGGGAGTTCGCCCTGGGGGTGAATCCCCATGTCGATCGGCCGGTGAACAATACCCTCTTCGACGAGAAGATCCGCGGGAGCATTCATTTCACGCCGGGGAACAGCTACGACGATGCGGACAACGGCAATGAATCGGCCCTGCACTGGGACATCGTCCTGCTCCAGGAGGCCTCGAACGGCGGCGGGGAAATCTGGTTCGACGATGTGCTGGTCCGAAAAGACGGGCGTTTCGTCCTGCCGGAACTCGACGGACTGAATCCCGAAAATCTCGTCTGAATCACGTTGTTCCGGATTATCGTGAGGGACTAGACTAGTCGGGAAGCCCATGGAAGAGCATTTCGTCTACTATCTGGATACCCGCCTCAAGCTCGGCAAGAGCCGCTCCTATATCATCGGCCGCTCCGCTGAAGCGGACATCCGCCTGCCGGACGAGCGGGTCTCCCGGCGGCATGCCTCCCTCAAATGGTCCGGCACGGGGTTCGCCCTGGTGGATTTGGGCAGCACCAACGGCACCTTCGTCAACGACGGGAAGGCCGGTTCCATCCGCCTTCTCGACGGAGACCGCATTCGGATCGGTCCCCACGACCTCCAGTACGTGGTCCGTCGGGGAGCGGCGTCCCCCCTGCCGGATCCGGACGAAACCCTCGTCTTCGAGGGCAAGATTCACGAGCTCGCCCGGGACGCCGAGTCGCCGGAAGTCGCCGAGAAGATCCGGGAACTCAAGCGATACTACAACCGCAAGCGCGATTCCCTTTCGGATCTGGCCTTCCGGGACGAACTCACCGGCCTGTTCAACCGCCGGTACTTCGACCTGAAGCTCCAGGAGGAAATCGATCGATCGGCCCGCTACGGCCGGTCCCTGAGCCTGGTGCTGGCGGACATCGACCACTTCAAGTCCTACAACGACGAGTTCGGCCATCAAAAGGGAGATGAAGTCCTTCGTTCGGTCTCGGACCTGCTGCGGGGAACCTGCCGATCCTCGGACGTGGCCGCCCGCTACGGAGGGGAGGAACTGGCGCTGATCCTGCCGGAAACCGACGTCGAGGGGGCCTTCCTCGTCGCCGAGAAAGCCCGGAAACTCATCGAAGAGCGGGCGGTGGACGTCGCCGGCCGCCGGGTAACCGTCAGCATGGGCGTCGCCCCCTTCGGTCCGGACTGCGACGATCCCGCCCGGCTCGTCGCCGCGGCGGACCGGGCACTGTACCGCGCGAAGGAGGACGGACGGAACCGCTGCGTCCGTCACGGAGGAGACGGGGCATGAGCGACGCATCCCTTCGCAAGCATCCCCTGGTTCGGGCGGCCCACTATCTGTTTCTCCTGCCCTTCGTTCCGGCGCTGCGGCCCCTTCTGGTGAATTTCCGCGTCGTCGACATGGCCGTGTACGGCGGCGGAGTGATCTTGGTTATCTTCCTGGTGGTCTACGGCAACCACCGCCCCCTGGTGGTGCTGCATTCCGGCCATCTAAGCCTGTATCTCCACTACCGACACACCGCCGAGATCCATCCCTTCTCCCAGATGGAAGGATTCCGTCGCCTCAAGGCGCACCGGGTCATGCTGTACTCCCGGGATCATCGACCGGTGCCCCTCACCCTGACCCGCCGCAACGCCGATGCCCTGGTCTCCCGTCTGAGAAAGGAAGGTATTCCCGAACGTGCCCCATCATCCTAATCGTGTACTCGCCCTGACGACCCTGTTCGGCCTCTTGCTCATTACCGGCTGCCGGGACCTCCCGGAGGATGTCTCGGCCGACGAGGCCGCGGCCCTCCACCGGTGGCTCGACTCGTCCCGGGCCGATCCTGCGGAACTCCTGGTCGAGGAAATCGCCGCCGGAAACGACATAGTCTTCGTCCAGTCGGACGTCCTGCGGGCCGATGCTCCCCGCTTCGTCACCGCGCTGCTGCCTTCGCTCTACGACGCCGGTATCCGGGACTTCCGCGTCTTTTTCCTCGCCCCCGGGGATGCATCGGACGCCGAGGCCTTCGTCGTGTCGGAGGATGCCGATGCCGCCGCATCTCAGGCGGAGGACCTTCTGTTCTCCGCCGATCCCACCCTGGGCTATGCCGAGTATCGGGACTTCCTGCTGATGGTGCGGGAATTCAACGACCGGCGTCCCGATGATTCCCAACCCCTGGTCCTGCGCCCCCTCGACGCGGCGCCGGACGACGAGGACGACGAGGACGACGAGGACGACGAGGACGACGAGGACGACGGGGCCGACGAAGACGCCGGGGACGCGCCGGTTTTCTCCTGGGTTCGAGACGACCCCATAACCGACGGAGAGTCCCCTCCAACCACCGTCGCGCTCCACCGCTCCGGGTCGACGGTCCTCGATGCGGTGATCGGCGAACGCGCCCTCAGGGACCGCAGCTTCGCTTTCCGGACCGACGAGGAACCCTTCGCATCGATGGAGGGAATCGAAAGGGCGACGGACATCGTCGCTGTGATGCCTTTGACGGATCGTTCGGTGCGTCCCATTCCCGATTTCATCGATGAATCGAATGCCGCCGCGGCCGCCCCGTCCTTCCGGGGGGAGGCCCCTTCGGCGGCCCGGATGAATCGAATCATCCGCCGAACGGCGCGGCGCTACCGGCCGGAGTGACGCATCAGGACGAGAGCAGGGTGTCGAAGCCTTCGAGTCCCAGGGATTCGCCGATCCGGAGGCTGGCCGCCGAGTTGTTGAGGGTGTAGAGATGGATGCCCGGCACGCCGTGATCCAGCAGGTCCCGAACCTGCTCTGTGGCCCAATGGGTCCCGGCCATCTCCACTCGTCGATCGTCGTCCGCCCGCTCGACGGCCCGGAGCAGTCCCGCCGGAAAGCGCGTCCGGGGCGCCAGTTCGGCCATGCGGTTCATGTTCCGCCGCCCGGTGATGGGCATGATGCCCGCGATCACCGGCACGGCGATGCCGGTGATCCGGCAGCGTTCCACGAAATCATAGTAGTCCCGGTTGTCGAAGAAGAGCTGGGTGACGATGTAGTCCGCACCGGCATCCACCTTCTCCTTGAGGCGGGCGATCTCCTCCAGGCGGTTCGGTGAGGCCGGGTGGCCTTCCGGGAATCCGGCCACGCCGACGCCCATGTCCGGATGGGTGCGGCGAATGAAGGCCACCAGATCGGCGGCATGGGGGAAATCCCCGTCGTGGGCGGCTCCGCCGTCCGGCAGATCGCCCCGGAGGGCGAGGATGTTCTGAACGCCGCTTTCGGCATACCGGTCGAGGATCTCCGCCATTTCGTCCCGGCGATGCCCCACGCAGGTGAGGTGGGCGACGATTTCCAGGCGGGTTTCCTGGTGGAGGCGGGTCACCAGGTCGTGGGTGCGGTCCCGGGTGGACCCGCCGGCACCGTAGGTGACGCTGACATAGGCCGGTCGCAGGGCGGTCAGTTCGGCGATGGAACTGAAGAGCCTCTCCCAGCCTCGGGAGGTTTTCGGCGGAAAGAATTCAAAACTCACCGCGGTTCGACCGTCGGTGAGGATGTCCCGGATCAGCATGCCGATACGATAGCCTCATTGGTCGACCGGCGTCTACGCGCCTGCCGGTGTTCCTCATCCGGGCCCTTTTGGATAGGATGACCGCATGATCCGCCTGAATCCGCATTACGCCAAGCTCCAATCCAGCTACCTCTTCGTGGAAATCGGCCGACGCGTCGCCGAACACAGCGCCTCGAATCCCCGCCGCCCCCTGATCAAGCTGGGAATCGGGGACGTCACCCGGCCCCTCACCCCGGCGATCGTCCGGGCCTTTCACGAGGGTGTGGACGAACAGGCGGATGCCGCCACCTTCCGGGGCTACGGCCCCGAGCAGGGCTACCCCTTCCTCCGGAGCGCCATCGCCGAATCGGATTTCGCCGCCCGGGGCTGCCGCATCGACGCCGACGACATCTTCGTCTCCGACGGCGCCAAGTGCGATACCGGCAACTTTCAGGAACTCTTCGCCGAAGACGTCCGGGTGGCGGTTCCCGATCCGGTCTATCCGGTCTACGTGGACACCAACGTGATGGCCGGACGCACCGGAGCGGCGACGGGCGGTCGATACGAGAACCTGGTGTACATCGAGGGAACCGAGGACAACAGCTTCGTACCCGGGCCGGAAAACCTGGAGGACCGGAACGCCGATCTGGTCTATCTCTGCTTTCCGAACAATCCCACCGGAACCACCGCCACCAAGGAGCAGCTGGGACGCTGGGTCGACTGGGCCCGCTCCCGGGGAGCCCTCATCCTTTTCGATGCGGCATACGAAGCCTTCATCACCGATCCGGAGCTCCCGAGGAGCATCTATGAGGTTCCGGGGGCCGAAACCTGCGCCGTGGAATTCCGCAGCTTCTCCAAGACCGCCGGCTTTACCGGAACCCGCTGCGCCTACACCGTCGTCCCATCGTCCGTAGAGATCGACGGCACCAGACTTCGCGACCTCTGGAACCGCCGCCATTCGACGAAATTCAACGGCGTGTCCTACCCGGTGCAGAAAGCCGCGGCCGCGGTCTACGGTCCCGAGGGTCGTGCGGAAACCATGGAATCCATCCGCTACTACCTGGAAAACGCCCGGATCATCCGCGAGGCCATGACGCAGGTGGGCTTCGCCGTCTGGGGCGGAGTGAACAGCCCCTATGTCTGGGTGAAGACCGGCGAGGACTCTTGGTCCACCTTCGATCGGCTCCTCGTAAAGGCCGACGTGGTCGTCACGCCGGGAAGCGGTTTCGGCCGTATGGGCGAGGGATTCATCCGGATCAGCGCCTTCAACGACCGGGATCGGGTGAGTGAAGCGGTGGACCGCATTACCGAAGCCCTGGGATAGTTCTTAATTTGAATTAAATACCCATCTCGGCTAGACTGGAATTGGAGGATTCTGCCTGCAGACCGGACTCATCGACGCCTCCGAACCCCATAGGAGGTGGACTATGCGAATACGGGACGTCCTGGAACACAAAGGCGCGGAGGTCCTCACCATCGACGCCGGATCGACCACGCTCGACGCCGTCAAGAAGCTGAACGAGAAGCACGTCGGCTCTCTGATCGTGGTGGACGACGATGCACGGATGGTGGGATTCCTCTCGGAACGAGACATCCTGGCCAACTTCGCCGAAAGCGCCCGGGGCATCCCGGTCACCCAGGTGATGACGCCGCGAGACCGGCTCTACATCGTCCACGAGGACGATGACATCCAGTACGCCATGAACGTCATGACCGAGCATCGCATTCGCCATCTCCCGGTCTTCGAGGACAAGCGTCTGGTCGGTCTGGTGTCCATCGGCGATTTGATGAAAGCCGTCACCGACAGCCTGGAGTTCGAAACGAAGCAGCTCAACGAGTACATCGCCGGATCCTACGTCGTCGTTCCGTGAGCTGAAGCGCTCAGATCCAGCGGCTCTCGAGAACCTCACCCTCGGGGGAGACGATGATCTTCTTCACCGGCACCGATCGGGCGGCCGACCCGGCCGCCCGTTGGGCCAGTGCCAGGAGGCCGGAGCAGCATGGAACGTTCATCATCAGCACCGTGAGGGTGTCGATGGCCGAGCGGTCGATCATCGCCCTGAGTTTGTCCACATAGTTCTCAAGATTGGAATCCAGCTTCGGACAGGCGATGGCCAGCGTTCGTCCGTTCAGGAATCGTTCATGGAAATCCCCCACGGCGTAGGCCGTGCAGTCCGCCGCCAGCATTACGTCGGCGTCCCGGAAGTACGGCGCCTCGGGGTTCAGCAAGTGGAGCTGCACCGGCCATTGCCGAAGACGGCCGGGGGCCGCACCGGACGCTGCGGCTTCGCCGCCCGATCGCGAATCGGTTCCCGGCCCTTCGGCCAGGATCCTTGCCAGGGAGCCGGGACAGCCGCCTCCGGATCCGCAGCCCGCCGATTCGGCGGCCGGGGCCTTCGTTTCGGCGGCCGGGGTCGCCGCCGGCACCGGGACACCTTGCTCCGCCAGCACCTGGAGGGCGATCCGATGGTATTCTGTTTCCCCGTGGTCCAGAAGGTGCTCCAGGTGCGCCCGGATCGTGTTGCCGCCGGACGGAATGATGTTTTGCTCCATGACGCGGCGCTCGTCATAGGCCTCGGCCTCTCGTCGAACAACAGTCATGGCACCGGTGGGACAATGGCCGACGCAGGCGCCCAATCCGTCGCACATCAGGTCGCTCACCAGACGGGCTTTGCCGTCGATGATTTGAAGGGCGCCTTCATGGCATCCGGGGACGCAATCTCCGCATCCGGTGCAGAGCGCTTCGTCGATTTCGATGATCTCTCTCTCCATGATAGGATATTAGTCATATTTCCGAGATCCGGTCCGTAACCAGGGTTACCGAAAAGGGAAAAAACGTGTCCGCCTTGAACCAGTGCCGTCTATTCGCCCACCTCTCCGCAGAAGATGCCGAGGACCGGATCGCAGAGGTTCCCCATCGTCATCGATCCTTCGCAGAGGGCGAGATCATCGCCTTCAAAGGTGATGCCTATGAGGAACTGTTCATCCTTTTGAAGGGAACGCTCAGCGCCGAGATCAGCGACATCCGGGGTCGGGTCCTGAAGGTCGAAACCTTGAAAGCGCCCACCATGGTGGCCGCCGGCATCGTATTCGCCGAACGCAGCATCCTGCCCGTTCGTCTCACCGCGACGGAACCCGGAACGCTGCTCATCCTGCCCCGCTCATCCCTGATCGACCTGGCCCAGCGCGATTCCCGGATTCTCATGGGCCTGCTCCAGGATTCCGGAAACCGCATCCGTTTCCTGGCCGACAAGCTGCGGTTCGTTCAGATGAACAGCCTCGAGGAAAAGATCGCCATCTACTTCACGGAGCAGGCCGAATTCCAGGGCCGTCCGGTCATCGAACTCCCCTATTCCATCGAAGCGCTCTCGGAACTCTTCGGCGTCACGCGACCGGCCTTGAGCCGGAGCATCGGACGCCTGGTGGACGACGGTGTTCTCGAGCGGCGAGGACGGGCGTTCAGGATCGTCGATGCCGAGGAACTCCGCGGCCGGACCGGCGACTGACGGAACCGGATCGACTCACCATTGCCACTGAAGGGAGAGTTCCGGCAGTACGGGGTAGTCACTTCGCCAGCCGCTGTCCCACCGGTACTCGAACACCCACAGGATCCCGGTTTTCAGGGCCAATACGCCGCCGCTCCGGAAACGATAGCCCCAGACAAGGCTGACTCCGGGAGCCCAGCCGGCGTAGGGGTCGTCGATGGAGTCATCCCAATCCACCACGTTGCCCTCGAAAACATCGAAGTAGGCCAGCGGGAGGCCCCATTCCACATCCCATTGAAAGGTTCGGTCTTCCGCCCGGATGTGGTAGACGCCGATGAATTCGTAACCGACGGCGGTCAGTCCGAGAAACGAGAAGCCCAGGGCGCCTTTGACGCCCCAATGGGGCGCAATGCTGATTTCGGTTCCGACCTTGGGAATGAACATCTGATCCAGTTCGACATAGGGCCGCCATCGGGTTTCGGGATACCGGGATTCGGCACCCAGGCCGGATGCCAGCAGGATCAGGACGAGAACAAAGGCAGAGGATCGTTCCATGGAACCACCTCCCCAGAAATCGTGCATCGACGGCGTCTGAAGCGGCTGATCGATTCCTATGACTCCAGGATACTCCGCATGATCCCCGAGTTCCACCGGAGGACGAGATTGTCCTCAGTCGCGATCGACGAGCCGGTCGAGATCCTTCGCCGCCCTCGTCAGCCGATCAGAGGACGAAGGAGCCGAAAGAAGAGGAGCGCTGAAAGCGACGCGAGGAAGTTCACCGCATCGTTCGGCGAGATGCGGTCCGGACCGTGGCGGCCGAGGAAGAACGTCCATTGTTCCAATCGCGGTTCGACGAAGGCCCCGAGAACCGAATCCACCAAGGACGCCAGGACGCCCGACGCCGTCAAAGCCAGGATCAGGCCGGCATCGGCGGATTCGGAGAACAGGGCCAGGGCGATCCAGGAAATCCCGAAGGATCCGGCGACGGCCGCCAGAGTCCCGGCCGGGGACAGGCCGCCGGAGACTCCGGATTCCCGGAGTTGCCCATGGGCCAGCGAGAAACTGCGGCGGTGGACCATCGGACCGATCTCGCTGGCCCAGGTGTCCGCCGTCACCGCGGCGACGGCGGCGATGAAGCTGTAGCGCCAGAACGTCTCGCCTGAGGCGAGGAAGGCCGCCGATGATGCGGTCGCCACGGCGATGTTGGCCAGGACCTGCCAGGCATTCCGCCCCCCCGAACGGGGATCTATGTGTTCCATGCGACTGTGGATTCGGGTGAAGAGAACCGAACTGGCAAAGAACGCCGCGACGGGTAACAGCCACCGGTATCCCAATACCGCGAAGTAGTACAGCCCCAGGCCGTAAGCCGTCATGGAACCGAGCTTCGTGAGAATGCCGAGCCGGTGGATCAGCACCGAACCGATGCCGACGATCACGATGATGGCGAGCAGCGCCGCCGGACGATTCAGGCCGTCGACCGTGAACCGCAGGAACAGCGCGGTTCCCACGGGGATGCTGAGGTTGTCCGAGCCGCGGTGGGAGAAGATCTCCAGGTTGATCGCCACCGCAACGGCGACAAGCAAATAGGAAAGATCCCGGTCCGGCGGTCCTGGCAGGAAGATCCGAAAGATGAGAAACGCTGTGACGGCGAATCCAACGGTTCCCCAGAGGCTCTTCTCCTCAGTGGGCAGGGAAAAGCGCGGATTGCCCCGGCGTCGAAACGTGCCGAAGCTGGCCACGGTATCGGAAACGGAGAGGAGCAGGATGGCGATTCGGAAATGGTCCATGGGCCGGTCCCGGAGCAGCAGGAAGGCCGCCAGGAGCCCCACCGGATAGAAGAGCGTCCCGTAGCTCCCGGGGGACG
>Ga0180436_10005213_pt1 | contig 11540 bp, 13 predicted proteins | sample SS_ome_2_FD_132434 | JGI IMG/M metagenome (GOLD analysis project Ga0180436, IMG submission 132434) | Hypersaline lake sediment archaeal communities from the Salton Sea, California, USA - SS_3_S_2 metaG | ecosystem: Environmental > Aquatic > Non-marine Saline and Alkaline > Hypersaline >...
AGACACAGGCATTACCAGATGATCCCCATTTAACGATAATACCTTTTTTGTTCGTCTCAAGGAACAGCTTACAGGTCTTCTGAACAACATCAGTACCATAACCAACCATACCATACCCACCATGATAGTATGGCCAGTATCCGTATCCCATAGACATAGTTGGATAACTATATATCCTAGATCTCTCATAGACATACACTTTATTTTTATTTGGCAAGATATAGGTACTGTCTGGATATCCTATCTTGGCTATAAGACTATTAATATCATGTCCTACCCAAGCATTATATTTGTTTACAAAATTTTGGTGTGTTGCACACCCTTGCATCAATAGTACTGCAACGATCAAAAGAGAAGATCTCAAGATATTTTTCATGATGATTCCTTTTTGTATGGATATATCTATAAATATTTTCGATAGTATACAATTTTTATGTAATAATTGTGAAATTCAATCTTTATATTCTAACTTCAAATAAACAAGGTATCCGATGCTCACATCACTTTTGGAAGGTTTTTTATTAGGTATGGGAGCTGCTATTCCTCTTGGACCGATCAACATTCTTATCATGAACACTGCGCTCAAAGATTACAGAAGTGCTGTAACGATAGGCTTTGGTGCAATGAGTGCCGATATACTCTATCTTACTTTGATCCTATTAGGTATCGCCACATTTTTCAATCACCCTGTGATATTAAATGGACTTGGTATTCTTGGAAGTGCTTTCTTGCTCTATCTTGCCTATATGATATTTAAAGGTCGCAACAAAACACTTCATTCAAACAAAGAAAGGTCCAGATCTAAAAAGCTCATCGCATTTTATCTCCAAGGCTTTGCTCTCACCTTTATCAACCCCTATACCGTAGCATTCTGGCTCAGTATCGCAGGCTATACAGCACATAAGGATTTAGAGCCTTTGATTACTATGTTAGGCATGATGTGCGCCCTATTTCTATGGATCACACTGATGCCCTACTTTGTTCACAGATCAAAACACAGGATCTCACAAAAAGTGGCATACTATTTCAACCTCTTTTCAAGTATAGTTCTATTAGGTTTTGGACTCTCTTTGATCTTCAATTTATTTAGAGCTTCTTCATAGCTGTTCTTTCAAAAAGTAAATGATTGGTAATTTATAAATTCCGTCTTCTCTTTGGTTCTAATAAGACTAGACTTCTCTTCATTTAGAAAAGAGTTTAACTCCCCATTTATTTGATATTAATGTCATTTATTATAGCCTTTCTTGAAACCATTTAAAGCACTGAATCTAATATAATCTTTATTCCGCTTATTGTATAGTTTAATGTAGCAACTATATAACTTCATTATCAAAAAAACATAATGTACGTGAATTTAAAAGGAGTCTTAATGCAATATACTAAAATGCTCATCAACACTACAGCTATACTTACCGGATTTTTCCTCTCTGCCTGTAGTTCTTCATCGGTATCACATGAAAACGACTATATTTACCAGGGTATCAACTTTGGTTCTGACAGAGATGCGCATTTTAAAAAAGGTGTGCAGGATGCTTGTAAAACAGCAGATGGAGACTATACAAAGGACCATGACCTCTTTAACAATAACATAAGTTATCGCGTAGGATGGGAAGATGGCCGGCTGCAGTGTAAAGGAAAATAAAATCAAAGGATCATATATGAAAAAAATATTTACATTTATCTTAGTTGTTTTACTCTTCGGTACCTACCTCGAAGCAACTGAAAAAAGAGAAGTAGTTGTTTCCAAATTTAAAAAACAACCTTCGACGATCACACCTTTGAGCATTACAGAGTTTGAAGTAAAAGATAAACATGGAAATACAAAGATAGTCAACCTCAAAGGAAAAAAGTTCATCGTCGTTTCTGTCAGTGAACCAGGAAGTGAAGGAAAGTCCTATGCCGTAGATGAAGATGGTACTATCTGGTGGGTAGACACTATCTCTTCAGGAGCCTATGGTGGGCATGAGACACCCAATGGCATTTTCCCTATCATTCTTAAAAGACGTTACCATATGTCTGCAACACACCCTTCCTCAGACGGAAAGAACAACATGGACTTTGAAATGCTCTTTACAAATCAAGGTCATGCCTTGCATTTGGGAAACACCAAGGCGCTCTCACATGGATGTATCCATGTTGGCAGAAAGGATGTGGAAGCGATGTTCAAGTGGGTTGACCTTAAAACCAAGGTGGTGATCATGAGAGGTTCTTACGGACAATTTCTGAACCAGGAGCTTAAAACATTCAAGAAAAATATTGAAGCGTATAACAGGTCACACTAGGGGTTATGATGAAAGAGACAAAATACTTTTTATATGGTATTGGAGTATAGTTAACAACATCTCTCTATGCAAATCACCCCAGTTTTGATTGTACTAAAGTAGAGAAAGAAAGCTGTGAAGCTATCATCTGTAGTTCAGTTACGCTCATGGACCTTGACAGAGAACTCTCAGAAGTCTATAGACAGGCTTTAGCAAAAGCACCCAAAGAAGATATGTTAAAAGCCTATCAAAGAGGATGGATAAAGGGTCGTAATGAGTGCTGGAAAGTAAAAGATACCCAAACATATATGGCTGATCTTTATCAGCAACGTATCAAAGAACTGAAAGAGAAATATCAACTTAATGATAGTAAAAAAAAAGTATCTTCTGAATCCAATATGTTTGACAAAACATTCTCATTGCATGGTATAACCTTTCAGGTCACTTCTTCCAATACTGGCTCAATCAATCAATTGACGATCACTCCAAGTGGTCTTGAGATAGACAACCGCGCTATAAAACATGAAATTGATGGAAGCGTAACAGGCGCAGAGATAGCAGATATCAATGCTGACGGTTCACCTGAGATCTATGTCTATGTCAGTTCTGCGGGAAGTGGCACTTACGGTAGTGTGATCGCATATAGTGCCAACAACAATAAGTCACTCTCCCCAATTTACCTTCCCCCACTGGAGCACGACAAAAAAAACAGTATCGGCTACATGGGACATGATGAATTTACCATCATAGAAAACTCTTTGGCAAGACGTTTTCCTGTCTATAATGAAGGTGACCCAAACTGCTGTCCTAAAGGCGGAACACGTCAACTGAAATATAAACTGGTTGCAGGAGAAGCATCATGGCAATTGAAGTTGGTCAAAAGTACAACCATACCAAAGTGAAGTTTGTGAAGTAACATTAGCTTTACTTCTACCACCTCGCCCCTCAAACAGGGCCAAGGCATAAAGAAGTTTGCTAAAGACCTTTAGGCTTAACCGGAGGGAATGCTCTAATGGCTGCTTTGATGTGTGCAGGTGTTTTGTCTGACTCTTTATATCCTGCTTTGAGTAAATCATAATAGGCAAACGGCATAAAGTGCTCTCTTGTGATCACTACTTTTGTATGATTTTTCTTCGCCCAGTTGAACATAGCCTTAGCGCCCTTTTTACCTACGTGGATACAACCATGAGACATGGCATCATCATTACCCATATGTATGGCATGTCCTTGGTATGTAAACCATAAAGAGAAGTCCATATTGTTTATACCTGAAGGATCTGGATGTGCTTTTGACATATAATAACGCTCTTTTCTCCAGATATCAAATATCCCAGATGGTGTCTCGTGTCCTTTTGCCCCTGAAGAGATGATCGCAGCCCACCAGATAACACCATCACTGTCTATCGCATATGCAGCGCCATCTGCTCCTCTTTCTCTCAACGAAGCAACGATGTAATCCTGCCCCGCAAGATCAACGACCGTTTCCTCACCATTCTTATCAAGAACGGCGAACTTAGATTTACTTAAAGGAAACACTTTACTCTTTGTTTTATCAGCATAGATAAATTGTATAGCCAGCATTAGCATTAAACCAATTGAAAATAATTTTTTCATTTCTACTTCTCCGTTTGATTCGTTTTTATTTGTAAATGATAGCTAAAAATCCTATGAAAATTCAATTTTATAAACTTTTATGGAAATTTAAATATATTGAGCGATATTTTTGTATACTATCCTATAAAAGAACAAGGAAAAGAAATGAACAAATTAATTAACCTGACATTCATTGTTTCAGTATCGCTTTTTTTGACAGGATGTGGAAATTCCGGTCCTTCATTACCTGATACTCCAAGCTTTAAGCAGGGTGAGAAAGATGGATGTGCTACTGCTACAGGAGAGTATACAAAAAATAGTGATGCTTTTGAAATGGATAAGGACTATCAGCAAGGCTGGTTCCATGGTCGCAAAAGCTGCAATCCATCACAAAATAATTAAGAAAGTTTAAACACTCTGAATTCCTAGTAGATTTGTACTATATCATTTTAGGGATTGTAAGTACAAACACTGGGAAGATTTAGATCTGGGATCAAAGCACTCCAGATCCTTAAATAATTATCTTACTTATTCTTCTCTTTTAGATATTGAGACATTTCAAAATCATGGTTACTCTCAAGCTCTTTGTCCGTTAGTATAAGTGTCAATGATGAAACGCCTCTTCTAGCCACTATCTGCGTGTTTGGTTCAGGTTCCCATTTCTTTTGTTTAAAGGGACTGTGATCATTATAGTTTGGACGCATATTTACATTGATATCACCATACTGTCTGTCCAGATATGCTATTAGCTCGTCAGTAAACTTCTGCATATCCTCTTTGGCAACACCAGTTCCCCATAACACTTCTACACTGTATAGAACTTTACTGTTAAGTGTAAAACGAAGCGTGACCTTAGCCGTTGCACCGAGAATTTCTTGTGTGACAAATATATGTCTACAAGTGTTATTACAAACATGTCCTTCCCCTTCAACATGTACCTGTTCAAGCGTATTCACCTCTATCGCTTGATCCAGAGTCATACCTGAATGCCAATTGTTAAAAGAAAAAGCCGAAAGAAAAGAAGAAGTAAAAAGAAATATCAAAACTATTTTAAAGAGTTTCATAAAGATCCTTGTTATATTTACATATATCCATGCATCTGCTTCTACAAGTTCAACTTTAAAAGCAGTGTCTATTTTCAACATATGATCTTAGATCTATACACTATATAATAAATATTATAACATAATTATATATCTACTTTATGCTTCTTTGATGAAAAATGTATCACATTTAATCAATGGCTCATGATAATTATATACTTAAATCTTCAAATAGAAGAATCCTATAGACAAGTCTTTTTTATAGTCTCACGAAGCTTTTCTGCCTCTTGATGCATCTCCCACCAATGTGCAAGTTCCCGTGCCTCTTCGGAATCTGGATCATTCACGATCCTCTCAAATGTTTCACTGTCCAATGCTTTGAGTTCTTCAGAAAGCTCTACTGCACAGTCAACAGGATAGTCGCATTCATAAGAGTGTGCACACTCCAGTATCTCATCAGGGACCTCTTTATGTTGTAAGATCAGTAGATATGTATAGAGTCGACAGTTCTTCTGTAATTGCATCTGTTTATTTGTAGGGGCCATATTTACTATCCTGTTTAGTGATCTTATAGTGTTACTTTACCTTACTTTAGATTTATCACTGTTTTTTTTCAAAGATATTTTCACTGAACTCTGCATATTTACCACGTACGGCTTGACTTAACTCTATCGCGAACATATTGATATCTTCATGCTCTTCTTTTGTCTCTTTGAGCAGGCTTGTCAATCCATTGTTATATTTATTGAGGTAAATGTTGTCTATCTGCCTGTTCGAACCGATGACAATGGCCGTACAAGTATTATCAAGCCTTGAGAGTATCAGCTGGGTCGTCTTTTCCGAGCTGTTCTGCCACTCATCGAGTATCACTACTGCATCACTTAACGTACGCCCTCTGGCTTCACCCGGCCAAAGTCTCTCTATACGGTACTTTCCGATGAGTTCAAGTATCTTGTTCTCAACCGCATGGATGTTGTCCTGATTGTTTTTCTTTTTCAGCAGCTTTTTGGCGATATGCTCAAGTGTATCGTTCAGCGCCATATTATAGACTCTGAACTTTTCATCATTCCCTGCAAGATATCCAACATCTGCACCTTTGTCCAAACTCTCTATGGAGTTTCTTACATAGATAATCTTGTCGTAATGTTTTTTCTCTATCAGTTTCATAGCACAGGCAAACGCCAAAAGTGTCTTACCGCTTCCTGCTTTTGCATCTACGATGATAAGATCATAGAGGTTACTGAGTATCGCCTTCATGTAGAACTTCTGTTCCAGGTTCATCGGCTTGATCTTCAACCCTCTAAAGTCATTTGCCGTGATCAACTCTACGGTCCCGTTGTTGATCAATGCATGATGTGTATTGCCGTCATCCATCTCAAAATTATAAGCAAAATTATTGGGCTTATGGTCAGGATCAAGATCAAAAATATTGGCTGAGATCAACTCTTTGACATGTCGACTCGTAAGCTGAATAGTTTTTATGAAATTAAATTCAGGTACTTCAGCCTTGTCATCATGCAGTGTTTTGGTTTTGATATTTTTAAGGATCCCGAACATTCTGGCATATACATCCAATGAGACAAAAACGATCTTCATCCCCTTGTAGTACTGCTGCGCAGCAACCGCAACTTCTATGATGCGTTTATCGTTACTCTCACTGATATAATCTTTATCGATATCCGTGTCATACCTATCTTTGGAGATCACATGGATCACCAATGTGTCTATAAAGAATTTTGCAACTTTATATCCCTCTTTATGATCCGCTTCTTTCACTTTCGCTTTGGCAAGGAGTCTGGCAAACTCACGTGCCTGATAGCCGATCTCTCCTAACACCTTCTTTTTATCTTCAAGCTCTATTAGCACTGTTTCGGGTAAGACAATAATATTGTTCCCCTCTTCGGAGAGTTTAAAAATATTTTGTATGTCATTCAGAATGACGTTCGTGTCCACTACATATACTTTTGATCTTTTGATACCCACAACCGCTCCATTACTGCCTACTGCTAATAGGTTTTATCTGATAATAACGATACTATAACAAAAAAGATACATTTTAGTATCAAAAATAACCGATGCAAACCTGTTAATACCTGCTACACATCCTCCTGCTCGACCTCAAGCACCTTACCCTCTTTAGTCACTTCAATCTCATAGGTTTTTCCATCAGCAGTTCCCTCAAGTTCGTACCACATCTTCCCGTCCTCTTCTTCTATCTCAGCCTCGATCGGTACAAATCCCTCAACAGCACCTTTCGCAGCAGTAAGAACCGCTTCAGGAACTTCTGACAAAGCCACTTCTTTTTCCGTTTCAACTGCTCCGTTCTTGGTTGAACAACCACTCAAGACCAAAGCAGCTGCGATCGACAGAACTCCAAACCATACTTTCATATTTTACCTCCGACTTTTATGTGTTCGCACATTTTAACATTATACAGAACATAGATACATTTCAATTTAAACTACACAGTGCACATTTTTTTAAATATTATGCAAATAAGGAAAAACAATATAAACACTCCCTATACTATATACCCTATTTTAATACTAAGGAAAGACTATGGCATATATAGATCTAACAACACATAACTTTAATGAAACACTTGACAATAACGAAATAGTCATTATTGATTTTTGGGCAGATTGGTGTGGGCCCTGTATACAGTTTGCCCCGGTTTTTGAAAAGGCATCAGAAGAATTCCCTGATGTTATCTTCGCTAAGGTAAACACTGAGGAACAACAAGCTATAGCAGCACAATACGGTATCCAATCTATCCCTACAGTTATGGTGGTCAGAGATGGTATCATCCTCATGAATCAAGCAGGTGTACTGCCTGAGGACGCTTTTGGAAAGATCATCGATCAGGTCAAAGCACTTGATATGGATAAGATACGTGAAGAGATAGCACAAGAAAATAACGAGTAGAACAATCGTTTAAATCAAGGGGTGACTCCCCCTTTGTTTAGATGGCATATACTTACCTAGTCATCATCCTCATCGATAAAATCACTTGGATCAAACTCCAAGGGTACGATCTCTTCTACCACTTCTTTTAATTCACTGATATCTTCAGGAGAGATCTCCAGGCTGATCGAAACAAATGAGATCAAAGCATTATCATCTATGATTTCCTGGCATACTTCAGATGTATTGTAAATCGTAAGTATTCTATCTTTTACAAGTACATCTCTAGTAGTGATACCTAATTCAGCTGCCAGTATGTGCAAATCCGGACGATTTAGATGAACACCACTAACTTTCATTGAGTAGCCTTCTCTTGGCTTTAAACCTGGGAACATTTTTCTTCCTCTATCTAATTTATTTTTTTGTGATTGTTTTGGGATTATAACCAAAGACTCGAAATCTACTCCTTATTTTCTAAAAGCCACCCATATCAAGAACAATAATTGAAAATATTCCTTTTTATTCATCTTTTATGTCGCATTGTTCATTTCACGGATCATATCACTGAAATGGTCGATCTTGAACTTCACTTGTGTAAATTGTTCAAAGTAGAGTCTGGCTTTATGGAATTTATACGCAGACTCGTTTTTTCTGATACGGAACAATAGCTGAATCATATTTTTTCTATGATAATCTTTGTAATGATCAATTCTAATTTGATCTCTACTACGATCTGACAGCTCTTTTTTACAATCATTAATCGATTCACAACGCTGAATGATAAGAAACCTGTATGCAGAGAGTTCATAATAAAAGAGATCACTTGCTTTTATCTTGTCATAGGCTGAATACTTAATGATCTCTCTCAATGCATCTCTAGGCCTAAGAAGACCATGCCAGACAAGCGTTGTATAAAACTTTACAACAAATCCTATATTTTTGACCATATCTGATTCTAGAAGTGCATTGAACTGTTTCTGCAGTGATACATTGACAAATTGCTGCCTAAATTGATTGATACTCTCAGCAATATCTTTATTTTTTGAAGAATCATTGGGGCTGTTAAAAAGTTCCCATTCCCTTGCCTGTAGATCATAGTGATGAATGATCTTTATGAGATTGGCACTGTCTCTCTTAAGATATTGCAGTTCTTCGTCTTCAAGTCTGTTCAGAAGGGAAATACCTGTTTCAAAGAAAGAGAGACTCTCTGCATAGCTTATTGCCGGAATATCCTTATCAGTAAAGATATCCTTAGATGGATTCATTAATCCCAAACCATATTTATGTCCCAGATAAAGATAACGAAATATCGCAACGATATTAATGAGAGAGCACCTATGTATCTCTGGATGTGAAGAAAGATAATTATTGATCTTATTGTAACTATGCAAAGCCTTCTTCACAAATTCATGGATATCCTCTATATTGAAATGATCTCCCTGGTTTGCCAAACCAAAATAAATAAACGCACTATGCATTTTAAAGATGATCTCCACACTGGGATTATCTTGTTTTGATGCAAAATCATCAATATAACGTGCCTCTTGCTGTAGTTTTTCGACATAGTCCTGACGAGAGACCTCATGGCTGGTCAGATCATCTTCAAGATCCTCCACCTTTTTTACAGATTCTGCATGAACATGGTATGTATCTGATCCAAGTTCATCTAAAAGATTTTTAATAGGAATATACCCTCCATGATGTACAACCTCAAAACGTGCCTGTTCTGTATCGATTTGTAACCGTTCAAACTGCTCTTCTATGTTTTTCATAGCATCTGAAAGCATTTTCCACTGTACGGTTATTTTACTGCTTCGACCTCTGCCTTTTGCCTGAATATTATAGTTATTACTGTGTTCCATAGAAGACCAGAGACTCTCGAACGTAGTATGAAGCTGAATTTCAATATTGAAATAGTTCTTGAGTTTTCGAAGTACTTCAATATGTGTATCTTCAGGATCAAGGAGTGTGAAAATTGTATTTGAATCAACAGGAACTGCATCATTCTCTTCTGATACATACTTATCAAAACGGGGACTGAACAGAGTATGATCACAATGTAAACCACGATATCCACTTTTCTTCTCAACAGTGTAAAAACCGTATAACAGATGATCATCTGTCCGATTATCATACTCAAAAAAATTGTATAAGGTCCGAGCAACCCACTCTTTCTCATAAGGGTAAGAACAGACAAACAGCATACCTATCAGATCATGAAGTACCCCGCCTTTTAAAAAGACCTTTAGAGGATCTTCAAAAATTTTTGGGTTATTAAGTCCCAGTTTTACCAGTTTCTTGATCACAGAGTTTGTATATTTATATCGTATCTTTATCGTGTCAACACCTGAATACTCCAACACTGTGATCTCTTTGTCTGTAGGTACTTTCCTCTCCAGCTCCTGAAAATAGGCGATCAAACTCTCAGTATATCGCGGGAGTACACCCTTTGATTCAACCATCCCTTTACTTTCAATAACCTCTTCATCTATTCCCACAAGTCTGTAATATACTTCCATACATTGAACAATATTCTCTTTAAAGGAAAGCACATTCTCTTCACCGACAATAGACGATACATTTTGATCTTCCATAGTCTGCTCAATGAATGCATCCAACTCATGTAAAGGCTGATAATTTGTTTTGGGTAAAAAGTGGTGAATTCCTATATATGAATACATATTTATCCTAGTTATAAGATCATAATTAAAGCTCTCTTATTATACCTTGAATAGCTATATTAAGTATAGAGCCACCATCATTACTTACTGCCAATTTCTATAATTTAATATCAATACTTTTTAGATTGCTTACTCTTTTTTCATCAAAGATTACGACGAACAGCTAACATGGGATATGCCGGCAATTTCAAAGAACTCAGATGGCTTTTCTCTGTAGTATTTTTCCTCTATTTCTTTAGATTGCTCCGCATACGGACCTGTCATCACTTCTTGCAACTCTTCAATAAGTCTATAGTCTCCATTCTTAGCTTCTTGATAGGCCGGGACAAGAAACCATTCTCTTAGCGTGTATTTTGGGTTGGCCTGCTTCATTTGGTTCGAGAGCTTTTCATGGGACTCGAGCGAAGTTACATTAATGAGTGATCTCCATTTTTCCAGCCATTCTGACCAGCGGTTTAAGATCTTTTCATCATAGATCGCCTCACCGTAAAAGCTTTTTGTAAGTGGAGAAATATCCTCAGGTATCGAAGAGAGTTCACGGAAGAAAATCGTATAATCAACAGAAGTTTCGATCATAAGCATGACGAGCTCATTGAACAATGATGCATCAAAGGTCCTCAATCCAAGTTTAGTAGCCCACATTTTTATCATTTGCCCCTGCATGATTCGAGGAAAGTCATTTCGGATCTCATCTAACTGACTGAGAGCATTCTGATCCGACTCCAACAGCGGTTTTAATGCCACACAGAACATTTTAAAGTTCCGCTCAGCAGCTTTAGGTTGATTGAGGAATGAGAAGTGCACTCCCCCACCAGTCCACGGCTGATATTTTGGATCAAACATATCTATAAATCCAAACGGCCCATAGTCAAGAGTAAAACCGCCTGCGGCACAGTTGTCACTGTTGAAATTTCCCTGACAGTAGCCAACACGGATCCAGTTCGCCACCAGTGCGGTGAGGCGTTTTCGAAATTCTGATGCTAGCAAGAGTATTTTCTCAGCTAGTGGTAATCTCTCATCGATGACATCACTGTACTCGCGATCTATCAAATGCAACA
>Ga0180436_10005216_pt1 | contig 11536 bp, 18 predicted proteins | sample SS_ome_2_FD_132434 | JGI IMG/M metagenome (GOLD analysis project Ga0180436, IMG submission 132434) | Hypersaline lake sediment archaeal communities from the Salton Sea, California, USA - SS_3_S_2 metaG | ecosystem: Environmental > Aquatic > Non-marine Saline and Alkaline > Hypersaline >...
AAGAACTTCAGCATGTCAAGGTACTGCCTGATGGTTCCGGGGAGTTTACTCGGAAGATGGGTATGCTCGTGGATAAGAGCAACCTTGGATTCGGTATGCGCTCTTGGCGATATGCTATGATTGTCCGTGATGGTGTGATTGAAGCATTCCTCCCAGAAAAGGGAATCATGGACAACTGCGACTATGACCCGTATGGAGTTTCTTCTCCAGAGAATGTGCTAAAAGTTTTGGAGCAACTTTGAATAATTACAGTTGGGAAAAGGTTGGCGAGAGGAAATATAAACTTATCATGGACATAGATATGTTCTCTCATCATCGAATTAGTAAAACGGGTGATAAGATCAATTGGTTTGATCCTGGTGGCGGACCTGCTATTTGCCTCGGTCGTGTCGTTGAGAATCGTAAATATATTACCAAGATCGAAATCATCGACAACGAGGTTATTGTAGAAGTGAACAAATAATGTTTGAACATGTTGCTGTAGAACTAAACGAGATGGATTCGGTCACCACTGAGGAGGGTCGGAAATACAAGACTCCCGAAGGTGTTGACCTTCCATCTATTACTACTGTACTGTCAATCCTCTCAAGGGATTCTATCGCTGCCTGGCGAAAGAAAGTGGGTGAAGAGGAAGCGAACCGTATCTCACACCGTGCCGCAACACGTGGCACTTCGGTCCATGAGATCATCGAAAAATATCTCGACAACAAAGAGGATTATAGAGATGGGTACACTCCTGATATCATTGAGTCTTTTATTGCTCTCAAGCCTATACTTGATGGAAAAATCGGCAGAATCTTTGCTCAAGAAGCACCCTTATATTCCAATCACCTTGGCGTGGCTGGTCGTGTTGACTGCGTCGCTGAGTTTGATGGTAAACTCTCCATTATAGACTTCAAGACTTCACGCAAACCAAAGCGTAAGAACTATATTCAAAATTACTTTATGCAAGAAGCAGCATACTCGATCATGTGGGAAGAACGCACTGGCATGCCGATCGTTCAACTTGTCACGATCATTGCTGTCGATGAGCACGAACCTCAGATATTCATTGAGCATCGGGATAACTGGGTCCGTCCGCTTCGCGAAACGATAGAACAGTACAACCGAGAGAATACATCAAGTTCCTTTCTGATATAAATACATTGGTGTTTAATCTATATGGGAACTCTCGATGAAATCTTTTGGATCCTTTCTCACTGAAAGTAAACTAAACTTCGGAGAACTTACACGAGATGATCGCGCATTTCGTGTAGATATTTTTCTCAGAAAGTACAAAGGTAATGAACCCTTTGAACTGACAAACGGAAAGCAAGTAGTCCTTAAATATAATTCCGAGATCGAAAAGGCAGTCAAAACAAAGGACAGTGCGACTGCTCGATCTGTTGGTCTTGAGACGATGGATGGACAGAAGATTTCGTTTGGGGATCTGAAAAAAACTGAAGAGTTTGGCGGTGGACGTGGTTCTGGGGGAGGTTCTGATAGCACGAGAGCGACAGAGTCTGCTCAGTGCGTTTATCTCCAAGCAATCTGGGACAATCCAAATACTGATTTCTCTCCTAATGCAATTCGAGATGCATTTAAAAAAACCCATACTGACTCAAGTCTCAAAGAGGTTCTCAGCATCGATGAAGACTGGGTCAACTCTTCAATAAATTCTTCGCGAATTTTGTATAAAGCACTCGGTAGAAAAAGGTATTCATTTCACCGTGGTTCTTCCTGGGTTGACTCTCTTGAAAATAAATTCAAAGAATTAAATAAAATTGAAAAGGCATTTTCAAACGTAAACAAATGGACTCCAGCTGACATTTGGATGGTCGCCGAAGGTGCTGAAGGAAGGTATGATATTCAAGGTGCTGAGTCTCTTCAATATCTCAATAACGAACTCTTAAAGGCATATGCGAATCGCGATATCATTGGAGTTTCTCTTAAGAAAGTTTCTGGTAAACCAAGACTGACTCAAGTCAATTATAAAAAACCATTCAAAGCACCAAAGTTTAGCAAGGTCTCTTATGGTCTAAAAGACTATTTTGCATCAAAGGATGGATATATCTTTTTCGGACAAGGTGGTAGAATGCAGTTTAGGACCTACCCTACCTTTCAGTGCGAGATTATCGGGAAGGACGCAAAACATGGTAAGGTGAGTCATGGCGGAATTGATTCTGCTCTCTATGCTGTCACGAGAGACAAGACAGAGAACAGAAGAGAATTGGAATCGATGATAAAGAAAGACCGTGAAAAGTTCCTCAAAAAGTTCTATGGTTTTTATGATGGTGCGGTACCAAATCCTGTTGATTACAAAACTTTCGCAAAGAATCTTCAAGGCAAAAACGTAGAATGGTTGGTTTCTAAATATTATGTAACTTCAATTTTTGTGATGATCCGCGGAAGAGAGCAGAAATTCATGGAATATCTCTACCGAGTTGCCAAGTCTGAGTCTAAACTTTCAGCAGTTCATCTAAAGGTATCGTAATAATGTCACAGTATCTAGAAGGAAATCTTGGTTTAAATATTGCTCGCGGACTTGTTAGTCGGACTGACTTTGTGCATAAGTTTGGTGCTGTTCCTGCAATGTCACAAAATCAAACAGGGACTATCTGGGACAAAAATGATACTGTCTATCCTTGGTCTGCATTTGACACTGCAGGAATCTTGGTTGCTGCTCAAGCGGATGCAGCAGATAATACCAAGACAGTTATAGTTTTTGGACTAGATGCCAATTATCTTCCTATCTCAGAAACCTTCACGCTTTCTAGTTCTGGTACCGTTAATGGAACAAAAACATTTAAGAGAGTTTATCGGGCATATATGGTAAGTGGAGATAATGCTCAAAATGTCTCGTTTTCTCGTGGTGGCACAGAGGTTCTACGAATCACTGCCGGAAAATCTCAAACCTTAATGGCGATTTATACTGTCCCAGCAGGATATACTGGATACATCACTAAGGGTGTTTGTAGTTGCCAAGCAGGTGCAGATGCTACGGGAGATATGTTTGTTAGATATTTTGGGCAACAATCATTCCGCGTCGGTCACTCATTCGAGGTTTCTGGAACTGGTGGAGAATATGTTTATGATTTTTCTGTACCGATCCCAATTCCGGAAAAATCAGATATCGATATAAGAGCTAGTGTCCGTACTAATAATGCGAGAATTACTGCTGCCTTTGACTTGATTCTTGTAGAGGCAGGGGCATGAGATTTTTAGAGTTTATTTCAGAACAAAAGAACACACATATGACGCATATCGAGGACAAGGTTCTCTATGGTGGTGTCAATGGTACACGTCAGGCGATCATGGCGCTGCGTGAATTACGCGATCTTCTTGGCGGTAGTAAAGGTGGAACAGTTTCTGTTAAATGGGATGGTGCTCCTGCTATCTTTGCGGGAAGAGATCCTCGCGACGGAGAATTTTTTGTTGCCAAGAAAGGTATCTTCAATAAGAATCCGAAGGTGTATAAGACTCCTGCCGAAGTTGATGCCGACACATCTGGTGATCTCGCAGAAAAACTCAAGGATGCTCTTAAGTATCTACCAGAACTTGGTATTCAAAGAGTGATTCAGGGTGATTTCCTTTTCGGAAAAGGAGATCTAAAAAAGAAAACGATTGATGGTCAACAGTACGTAACCTTTCATCCTAACACGATTGTCTATGCTGTTCCTGCTGATCAGGCGAAAGATCTCTTGAATGCTAAAATTGGCATTGTTTGGCATACTACCTATACCGGAAATTCTTTCGAGAATATGCGAGCATCTTATGGTGTAGATGTAAGCAAACTTCGTAAAAGCAAGAATGTTTGGTCGCAGGACGCAATCCTTCGTGACCTGACTTCTGCCACGATGTCAGAAAAAGACACAAAAGAAGTAAACGAGTATCTATCGAAGGCAGGGAAACTCTTCAACCAAGTTGCAGGATCGACTCTTCGACAACTCGAATCCAATCCAACACTGGCGCAAACTATTGAGACTTTCAACAACACGTTTGTTCGTCGCGGTGAAGTTATTGGTGACTCGAAGAAGCATGTAGCAAAACTGATTCAGTATATCCGAGATAAATATCAAAAAGAAATTGAAAAGCGATCGACTGCTGCAGGCAAATCAGCGCAAGAGAAGAAACGAGACGAGGTTCTTGAATTTTTCTCTCCAGAAAATAAAGCATCTCTTGAGAAGATGTTTGAATTGCAAAAGATGATCGTACTTGCAAAATTAAAACTTATAAATAAACTAAATAGTTTGAAGAAGATTGACACATTTGTTCGCACCAAACAGGGTTACAAAGTAACTGGCGAAGAAGGTTATGTGGCGATTGACAAACTTGGTGGTGATGCGGTGAAACTCGTTGACCGTATGGAATTTTCATACAACAACTTTTCACCAGACATTTTAAAAGGATGGGATAGCCAAACAAGGAATTAAAAATGGCAAAGCCATTAGGTTTTAAGCATTTTGTCAATGTAGACTATACCATGTCAGGCGATCCTGAGCTTGCATATCAAGCACAGAAGAGACACCGTCACATCTCCTCAGGGAACACAGACGAAGCACTCGACTTTGCTGCACGTCGTAAAAAAGCAAGAGACATTAAAAAGTACAAGGCAAAGATTGCGCTTGGGCGGAAACGTGCTGCAAGAAAAATTGCTAACTTAGAAGTTCTTAAGAAAAGAGCACGTCGCCAAGCAAGAGAAATGCTCTTTAAGAAACTAACCAAAGACATACCGAAGGCAGAACTCTCGTTCGCTCGCAGACAAGAAATTGAGAAACGCCTAGATAAAATGAAACCAAGAATTGATAAGATTGCGAGAAAAATGTTGCCTCAAGTAAGAAAACAAGAAATTGCAAGAAAGCGTGGATCTCAGAGTGCCGATTAAAAACTTTAGTCAATATCTAATTGAAGAAGAGCGTGAGGTTTATTTTACCTTCGGTAGAATGAACCCTCCGACCGTAGGACACGGAAAGGTGATGGACACTCTTGCTGCCAAATCAGGAAAAGCAGACTACAAAGTTTACGTTTCTCAGTCACAGAATCCTAAAAAAGATCCACTCTCTTATTCAGATAAAGTCAAGCATGTCCGTAAGATGTTTCCAAAGCATGCTCGTAATGTCATGGTCGATAAAAATGTAAAGACTCCCATGGATGCTTTAGTTTCATTATATGATCAAGGATATCGTAAAGTCACGATGGTAGTTGGTCAAGATCGTGTACGAGAGTTTGATGTTCTGGTGAACAAATATAATGGACAAAAGATGAGAAATGGGTTTTATAATTTCAAACAAATCGATGTCGTCTCTGCTGGCGAGAGAGATCCTGATGCCGAGGGTGTTGAAGGAATGTCAGCATCAAAGCAAAGAGCAAATGCTGCTAATAATGATTTTGCGGCATTCTCTCAAGGTGTGCCGAAAAGCATGTCTAATTCGGATGCCCGTAAACTATTCAATGATGTTCGTAAAGGAATGGGACTTTCAGAAGAGAAGTCTTTCAAACGCCATATCAATCTTGGTGTTGTTTCTGAAACAAGAGAAGAATATGTTCAAGGAAATCTCTTTAGTGTTGGTGACACTGTCGTTATTAAAGAAACTGAAGAGGTCGGTATTATCTCTGTACTCGGAGCAAATTACGTTATCGTTGAGTGCACAGATGGCAAGAAACTACGCAAATGGATTGATTCTGTAGAACTTCTTGAAAAAATAAAAGTCCCTCAAGATCCCGATATCAAAGACCGAGAAGGAACTCAACCGAAAGCATATCATAAGGGTCTTTCGAAGAGCACCAAAAACAAAAGAGATGCGCACTTTAAGAAAGGTGCGAAGATGGACGACGATAATCCAAAAGCATATAAACCAGCTCCTGGCGATAAAGATGCCAAGACCAAACCTTCGAAGTATACGAAGCAATTCAAACAAATGTTTGGTGAAGAAGGTGGTGCTGGCGATTTGGGCACAGACAAACTTCGCAAGCAATACGAAAAGGATACTCCAAAAGAGCAACAAGATCCAGTCAAGGTTGCAAGAGATTCTATTGCAAGAGAGAAAGAGCAAGATAGAAAGAGACATGATAGTGTTCTGGATCGAGCAAGACTCGCTCGCGCAAGAATGAGAAATAGAGAGACAAAATGATAAATTTTAAAAATTTTATCTCTGAAAAAAGATATCCGATGTTTGATGAACTCGATATCAAAGAAGCACCAGACGGTCTCGCAGCAAAGGCGAAGAAGTCTGGTATTTCTGTCGGTACATTAAAGAAAGTTTATGACAGGGGTGTTGCTGCATGGCGTACTGGGCATCGTCCTGTAACAACTCCTCAGCAATGGGGTATGGCAAGAGTCAATGCCTTTATCGTTAAGAAAAAGAAAGGTGTTAAACTTAATCACGACCAGGATCTAGCATGAAAACATTTAAAGAAATTAGAGAAACAGTTTCTCTTGATGAAGCAAAGACAATCAAGATAGTTGCTGACACAAACACTCGAAAGTATAAAGTGGGTGAAGTCATCAAAACCTTTCCTGAAACAGATAAAGGTTTGACTCAAGCAATGGCTTTCCAAAAAACTATAAAGGACAGACTCGGCGTCGAAACCAAAATGATTAGAGAGTCTTCTGATCTTAATGAATTGTCAATTGACACCATGAAGTCCTATCGTCAAAAAGCAGCTGACGATGTTGCCAAGAACAAGAAACCCGAGCAAAGAACCAAGGGTGCTGTCAAAGCAACGAGCAAGATTTACAAGAAAGAGTTAGGCAACTTGCACAAAAAAGAAGCAGTTGATCCTGCTGATGTTGACGATTATGAAGCGAGCGACGACGACCGTAAAGCAGCGGACAAAAACATTGTAATGCAGATTCGTCGTGCAGCAGATCTGCCAAAAGGTAGTGAGATTCACTTCAAGGATGGAAAGAAGTTTAACATGAATCAAAAGACAGCAAAGATGATTGTAAAGAAGTTTAATGCAATGCGCAAACCTTCAGACAAAGAGGCATTTCAAAATAAAGCATCTCAATCTCTTGCTGGACTACGCTCTGCGCTTGGAATAAAATGAAGAATTTTTCTGAACACTGTGATTGTGGATCTACCTCTACTCTCGTAGAGAGTAATCCGTATCGTGTAGGTTCAGAAAAGTATTTTGAGTATTTTAGAGAAGCAAGAGAAAAGTATTATCGCGGAGAGATTCAAATCGATCCGAATGAAGTAGACATAATGGAATCAGATTTAGGAGAATTTTCAACCTGGGATGGTGAAGTTGTCCCTCTTGATTGTATTCTAGAATCTGAAGAAAAAGAATTGAATCAACCGAAGCGTGGCGGACCTAAGAAGTATTACGTTTACGTCCGAGATCCGAGCACTAAAAAAATAAATAAAGTAACCTGGGGTGACACTTCAGGACTTAAGGTAAAACTAAACGACCCAAAAGCAAGGAAGTCTTTCGCTGCGAGGCATCGATGCGCCCAGCAAAACGACAAAACAACTGCTGCATATTGGGCATGTAGATTACCTAGATATGCAAAGCAATTGGGTCTGTCTGGTGGAGGTAACTTCTTTTGGTAGACCAAATTTATTATGATGTTTGGTTAAATGACAAAGAGAAAATTAGGATATTTAAAGAAAATATTCAAGAAGAATTTCTCGTCTGGCATCGAGACAAACGCAATAGAAAGATTGAAGTGCTTTTTGGTAGTAACTGGAAATTTCAGTTTGATAATGAAATGCCTTTTACTTTAGAAGTTGGAAAAACTTATGAAGTAAGGAACATGAGATATCATAGAATTTTAAAGGGTGACGGTCATTTGATCGTTAAGATATCGGAAGAATAAATAGAACTAACCTCGTTCTCATGGGTAAGGTGTTTTTAAATGGCAGAAACTCAAAATCAAAGATTAGACAGAATCGAAGAAAAGATCGATAAGTTGTCTGATGCAATGATCTCTCTTGCCCGTGCAGAAGAGAAACTCATTGCGATTGAGAAGAACAATCATGCTCATTACGAAAGAATGAATCGTTTTTCAGAAAAACTTGATCACATAGAAAAACAGGTTGACGAGAATGCGAGGACAGTTAAAATTATCAATGCTGTAATGTATGCTTTGATTGTTGCCGTAATAGGCGGAATTGCTAATACCTTTATTGGATGATCAACGGAGAAACCGATGAAACTGGAAGACATCAAAAGACTGATGGAGGCATATCAATCGGTAGTCTCCGAGAAATCTGTATCGCAACAGCAACAGAAACTCATGGGACTCGCCCTTGCATACAAGCGTGGCGAAGTCTCTGATGACGAAATTTCTCCTGAAGCAAAGGCAATGGCAGATAAGATGTCCGAAAAGGATCTTGAAGATTTTGCCAAAACAAAGCATAAGGGTCTCCCTGTCAAAAAAGAAGAAGCAGAGCAGGTTGATGAAGGTCCCGACTATCTGGGCGACATTCGTCGTAAGAAAGAGCGCGACGAAAAGAAAAAAGCGTCTCAACATGCTGGTGAGACTCAACGTCAAAAAATGATGCGTAAAGTCTATGGTAAGGCAATGGGTGGTCTCAAGAAAGAAGAAGTCGAACTTGATGAAGCTTCTGATAAGTACATGGTTAAGTACACTGGTCCCGATAAGTCCGGTAAAACCTCTGGTCCGTTTTCTAAAGCAGCTGCTGAAAAGAAAGCAGCAATGGGTAATAAGGCAGATAAAGTCGGCGGTAAGTATGAGGTTCTGCGCTATGTAGAATCTGTAGACCTTGATGAAGGTCGCGGCGACGCACTCAAGGCATTCGAATCACTTGTAAAACGTGGCGGTATTGATCGTGCTACTTTCCAGAAAGCATATGACCTGTACAAAGCAACCAAATTCAATGAGTTGAAAAAATTGATTCGTAATGCCGATACTGATGTTAGCGAAGCAATTGCTGATTTGATTCAACGGCATGATTCTAAAGCATTCAACAGCATGTATCCGAAGGCGAAGTCTGGTGATTATCTGCGAAACATTGTTAAAGAGAAAATGGATCCGGTCGACAAGAAGGCACTCAAGAAAGACTTCGACGACCGCAATGACAAAGATATCGACAACGACGGAGACGTTGATGGTTCTGATGAATACCTACACAATCGTCGTAAGGCAGTAAATAAATCTATGAGCAAAGATAAAAAAGACAAAAAAGCAGAAATTTCTAAGATTGATGAATCTTTCGAAGAACTATGGACTGCGATTAGCGAAGCGATGGAACCTGCGAATCGTAGAAAGAATGCAACAGCTCCTGAAGGTTTGGTTGACAAAGAGTCTCCAAAATCAAAAGAATTTATTGCTAAGCATGAAGTCCAAGTTACTGATGAAGAGCCAACACACGACACTGCAACTGCAGCAGGAAGAGCAACAAAACCTGCTGCTGCTCGTCCTGGCGATAATAAGTCTGGTGACAAAAATATCGTTAATCCGATTAAAACTCCAGCACAAACAATGAGAGAAAAAATCATGGATGTTCTTTCTGGAAAAACCTGGAAAGAAATTAAAGATGAAGCAAACAAGGAAAAATAATTATGTCACTTACTCCTCCTAATTGGTGCCAAAATGCAGTTCCGACGAGACGTGGTTGGGTTGATCCTCAAACTGGCGAGTTGTTAAAGTCAACGAGAATTTCTGATATAGATTTGCAAGAGTATCGCGACAGGAATGTTTCAAAACCTCAAGTCTTGACAGAGGCACCTCCGAACAATACTTCTCTGGATGCTATGTCTTCGACAGAACTTGATGCTCTCTCTGAGCAACAAGGAATTGATCTTAACGAAGAAGAATCTACAGGACCATTGTTCGAATAATATAGATAAGAGTGACATTAACCTTTCGGATACATTATGATACTTACTAAAGAAAATCTTCTAGTCTATGCTGCTCAGAACTACTACTCTCCAAGATGCATAGACAGCGAAGAATTTTTTGAAGACCTAAAGCGATTCAACTACATCAAACGATTGTTGAGTCGCTATAGAGAAAGTGGCATACTCTCAGAGAGACTCATACTTAATCACTTGATCATAATATTCAATGCCTTTGGGTATGAAGCAGGGTTGAATATCCTCGAACTTAAAATTGAAAAAGAAAAGTGGAATGTGTTAAAACCTTTCTTAATTTTCTTGAAAGCGATTCGGAATGATCAATATACTAACATAGAAATGGACAAGACTGCTGTCGAAGCATTAAGGAAAATCTGATGGGCGTTTTAAAGAGTGCAGCGGACCTAATCTACACAGTCAGATTTCTGAAATTGTTAGTGACACCATTTACAGAGACAGAAGCATTCAAATCTGGTATAATTGATGAGAAAGGAAATAAGAGAAGAGATTTCAACACAAACACAATCGATGATAGAAATGCATACAGAGAACACTACACTCCATTTCATAGATTAGTTTTTAACCTCAAAAAGATAATTGAGAAGGCACCGGGAGGTTCGAGCAGGATTGCCTCTTATGCTGCTGCTCTCTTTCTTATCAAAGAGAGTGGTAATCTCTCGAATAAAAATCTAGAGAAGATTCATAATGAAACAGGAATCGATGTACTCGATATTCTTACTGAAACCTCTCAATGGTTTATTATTAAAGAAAATCAACTTTCTCCTGGCACATATCGAATGCTGAATGATAGCATTACGACTCGTTGCGAAGAAGTTGTTATGAAAGGCGACAAAATCACAATATCAGAAAAAGCATCTATTCCTGTCGGTGAAGTTTTTGGTGTTTATATATATCAAGTAACACACCAAAAAAGCAACCAAAACCTCTATGTCACAACAGGAGAAATCACTCGATGAAATCTTTTAATAAGTTTTATGAAGAGATGACGGGAACGAGTGCTGTTGCTGGCGCAGGAGACGACTCATCAACTGTGGTTGTTCGCAAAAAATACGATAGAAAAAACAAACGAAAGGACATGGAACGAATACTTCGTCGTTTCACTGAAAAGAAATACAAAACCTCTTGACAATTATTCCCAAAAGAAGTATACTTACCAATCTTTTACGGGAATATTTTTTATGCCACTTCAATTCAATCAATACGTTGTTATCTTTAATGGCGATGAAGAAGACCTCTCTTGGGTCCATGAAATTCAAAACGCACATCAAAAAGAAAATAAATTAGATTGTTTGGTATATGTTCCACTACGTGGAACGAAGGATAGATATCTCTACCCTCATCTCTTTCTCGTTGAAAATTATGAATATTCCCTAGAAAATCATTTTCTTTGGAACGGAATTCTTGACGAAAAAGATCAGAGAGATTATATTTTTAAGAAAGCAAAAGACTTTTTTGAAAAAGGTGAACGCCTAGTCATTGAGCATTATGACTTTCAAGAGGATGAGCCGTTTTACGATTACAGCAGATAGGAAAGAGCGAATGGGAATTAAAATTGATTTAACGAAAGACGAATTACTCGAAGAATATTCAATTGGAATGCTAAAAGATTTTTATTTGAACGAATATGAATCTTCTCCTCAAGAAGCCTACTCCAGAGCAGCAATTGCTTGGTCAAAATACAAAGATGAGTATGATAAAGATTTAGCACAAA
>Ga0180436_10005219_pt1 | contig 11533 bp, 7 predicted proteins | sample SS_ome_2_FD_132434 | JGI IMG/M metagenome (GOLD analysis project Ga0180436, IMG submission 132434) | Hypersaline lake sediment archaeal communities from the Salton Sea, California, USA - SS_3_S_2 metaG | ecosystem: Environmental > Aquatic > Non-marine Saline and Alkaline > Hypersaline > Sediment...
CATCTAATGATTTGAATTATTAGTACCTTACATGTTTTCTCAGATATAACAAGTTTAAGTTTCATTGTGATCATGGCAAGTGATTGGCGTTTGGCTGTGACAAGACCCTGCCACGAATCACAATTCTCAAGCGCAGCTTTGAGATTGGCTTGTCACCTCTAAGAACGACTCAGGCCATTTAATGGACATAAAAACGACATGCTGCCCCTATGACTGTGGCGGGCGATGCCTTACAAAAGTGCATCTTTCCAAAGGTAAAGTCGTTAAGATTACTACGGATGATCGCCGCGGACCGGGTTTAAAGGCTTGCATCCGGGGACTCTCCCAGAAGGATGTGGTCTATGCGCCGGACAGGTTAACACAGCCTTTAAAAAGAACAGGCATGAGAGGTGATGGCAAGTTCGAACCCATTGACTGGAAAGAGGCTATAAAAAGCATTGCTATCGAAATCAAGAAAATTAGGGAACAATATGGGCCCCAATCCATTTTTTTAATGGACTATTTCGGGAATGAAGGCGCCTTGAATTTCAGTCAAAATGCGGGACGTCGTTTCTTTTCTATGTTAGGAGGCTTTACCTCCTGGTGGGGAAGTGCGTCTAATGAAGCCGCCCGCTTCGCATCCCTCATGACCCTCGGTACTTCAAACACCGGCAATACCCGCGACAATCTACTGCATTCCCGATTGATTATCATGTGGGGCTGGAACCCCAATGTCTCGCGTTTTGGTCCCGACACAGCTGCATATCTCGCTTTAGCCAAAAAGGCCGGCGCAAAATTCATATGCATCGATCCGCGTTTATCCCCATCTGCAAAAGCCCTGGCAGAGCAATGGGTGCCGATCAAACCCGGAACCGATACTGCCATGCTAATTGCTATGGCCTATGTGATGATAGATGATGACCTATACGACCGCACTTTCATTGACACTCATACCATAGGTTTTGAAGCCTACAAGAATTATGTCACGGGAAATGAGGACGGTCTTCCCAAAACACCGGCTTGGGCGGAAGCTATTACCGGTGTGCCTGCAGCCACTATTGAGCAGTTGGCCAGAGATTATGCCACGATTAAACCCGCTGCCCTTTGGGCAAGCTGGGCCCCTGGACGAACGGCATTTGGAGAGCAGTATCATAGAGCCGCCATCATCCTGGCTGCCATGACAGGAAATATCGGAGTAAAAGGAGGCAATGTTGCGGGAGGAACCGGAAGAGTACCCTTGGGGTATCTTCAAAAAGGATTCCCAATCCCGGAAAGCGATGTCTCCACGGTTCATGTGAGCAAAGTCTTTGATGCCCTGATCAAAGGGAAATCTGGCGGCTACCCATCTGACATCAAACTCCTATATATCGTTGGATGTAACCTTCTGAATCAATTCCAAAACACCAACAAAGGTGTAGAATCACTTAAGCGGCCTGAATTTATTGTCGCACATGAACTTTTCATGACCCCAACAGCCCGTTATGCCGATATAGTGCTTCCCGTGTCTCACCATTTTGAGGCTGAAGATATCGGCCAGCCATGGGGCGGAGGGGGATATTTCATTCACATGGACAGGATTTTGGAGCCTATTGCGGAAACCAAAACCGATCTGGGGATCTTTTCGGAGATTGCGTCACACTTCGGACTCACTAAATTCAATGAAAAATCAGATGAGGCCTGGCTCAAAGACTTTTTTGATGCCACTCCCGAGCTCCCTGAGTTTGAAGAATTTAAGCGTAAGGGGGTGCATGAACTAAAAATTGGATTCCCCTTTATTGCCTTTCATGAGCAAGTCAAGGATCCTGCAAATAACCCTTTCCCGACGCCATCCGGAAAAATTGAAATCTTTAGTAAAAGGATGGCTGATATGAAACAATCGTTGTTACCGCCCATTCCGAAATATATTGAACCATGGGAAGGACCTCAGGACGCGGTGGCAACACTCTACCCCTTGCAGCTTGTGAGTCCCCATGCAAAAACACGCGTCAATTCAACTCTTGACAACATTCCTCGCCTTAAACGTCTTGCTGACGACAAACTGTGGCTCAATCCCCTTGATGCTGATAACAGAGGAATTAAAGATGACGATAAAGTGAGGGTCTTCAACGATCGGGGTCAACTCGTCACGATTGCAAAAGTGACCGATCGAATCATGTCCGGTGTGGCTAGCCTGGATGTGGGGGCATGGTTCTATCCAGACTCGGACGGGTTGGATCTCGGTGGCTGCGTGAATGTATTGACAAGAGATGAAAAGTCACCGGGCGGCGCTTTCGCCTGTAACAGTTGTCTTGTACAAGTCGAGCGTGTGTAGTCAGCTGATGAACATCTGGTTATGCTAGGGCGGTTACGATTATTGAAAACATTTATTAAATCCGCCAGAAGCGGACGAGTCCGCCACAATACCGGCGGACGAGGGTTGATACCCGGCTGCTCTGCGGCGGGGTCGTTCATCTCAATTTGGATTGGCTTTTTTTTCGGGATGAAACAATGAATAGACCGCCGGAATAAGACCCAATGTAATCAATGTCGATCCGGCGAGCCCCCCGACGACCGCACGCGCCAGAGGTGCTTGGGCATCGGCTCCCTCTCCGATGCCGAGAGCCAAAGGCATCAGCCCCAGGATCGTTGTCAGTGTCGTCATCAGGATTGGCTTCAGTCTGCGACGGCAGGCTTCGGTAAGTGCGTCTCGCGTAGTCATTCCTTTGCGACTTAATCTTCCGGCCTGGTCCACCAAGAGAATTGCGTTGTTAACCACAATCCCCCCTAGCATGATGCAGCCGATGTATGACTGCACATTCAGCGTGGTGCCCGTTAAAAACAACGTCACCAGCACCCCCACAGCCGCCACCGGCACCGACATCATAACGACCAGCGGATCCCGGAAAGACTCATATTGACAGGCCAGAACCATGTACACGAGGACCAGGGCCAGAAGGAGTGATAGCAATAGCTCGTCAAACGCCTTTTGCTGTTCTTCGAAATTTCCGGCAACAGTCAGGTCGTAACCGGAGGGACGTGCGATTCGGTCAATCCGGGACTGCACCTCCTTGGCGACAGAGCCTATGTCCCGTCCCGCTACGTTGGCTTGGACCGAAACAATTCTCTGTTGGTCTTTTCGGTCGATCAAAATCGGGCCCCGGCCGGGCGCGGTGCTCACTACATTTCGAAGAGCAACCTGTTCGCCGGATTCAGTGGTCAGCATGAGGTTAAGAATTTCGCTAAGGGAACTTTTCTCCGCATCCTTGAGTTGTACGAGAATACGATAGGCGTTGCCCCCTTTTCTATATTCCCCGGCTTTGGAACCTGCCACCGCCGTTTCAAGGAGTTGGGTCACATCCCGGATGCTGAGGTTTAGATCGGCGACCTTTCCCCTGTCAATACGGATTTCATATTGAGGGATGCCTTCATCCACACTGGTCAGGACATCCGTTATGCCCGGAACGTCGGCTATCGATTGCTCGATACGGTGGGCGAGGGCATTGAGGGTACCGAGTTCATACCCGCGGATCTCTATGCTCAGTCCTTCATCTCCGCCAAGAATACGATTCAGCAAGAACTGCCCCTGCGGGGCGCGGACCCGAATTTCCATGCCGGGAATTTTATCCTGTAATCTGTGACGCAGGTCTTGGGCGATTTCCACGTTGGAACGTTTCCGGTTAACGGCAGGCCTCAGGGACAGCCTAATTGAACCCTCTGATATCGCGTTGGCTCGCCAGCCTGAGGCACCGACACTGACCACGGAGGCCACGGCTTCAGGAACGTTGGCGTAAATGATTTTCTCTATTTTACGTGTTTGCTGGTCCACAAGATTTAGTCTGGTGCCGATCTCCATCTTTCCGGTGACGCGGACCTCCCCCTCATCGCTGGGCGGGAGAAATTCGCTCCCCACCATGGGTAACAAGAGCAGACTGCCGCCGAGAACGGCAGCCGCGGCAAAGACAGTTAGGAGACGATGGTCCAGAACTCTTTTCACCCATACGAGATAGGCGTTGTCAAGGCCGGTAAAAACAGAATTTGAAGCCCTAATAAACCGTTTTGTCAATGCGCTTCGCTCTATCGTTTCTTTTTGGGATGACTTCAGTAGTCTGGATGCCAACATGGGTACAAGGCTTAGGGAGACCATTAGCGAGCAGACCAAAGCAAAGATAATGACGTAGGCCAGCTCCTTGAAGAGTATCCCGGAGACGCCCCGGATGAAAACGACCGGAAGGAAAATGACCAGCGTGGTCAGGGTGCTGGCGACAATTGCGGGTCCGACCTCCGAGGTGCCGTACACTGAAGCGTCTTCAGGTATTTCACAGTCCTCTGTGCAACGACGAAAAATATTTTCCAGAACCACAATTGAACTGTCGACCATCATGCCTACGCCCAGCGCCAGCCCCCCCAACGTCATCAGATTAAGGGTGAAGCCTCCGAAGTAAATCAATGCGAAAGTCGCGACGATGGAGATTGGAATTGATAAAAAAATCACCATCGTGCTTCGGATATTGCGCAGGAAAAACAGCAGGACCACAATGGCCAATCCACCCCCGTATAGCACCGACCGGGAGACATTGGCGATCGACCGTTCGATCAGGTTGCCCTGGTTGATGACCGGGACGACGTTTATCTGGGGAAAGGCTTTGTTGACGGCCTTGATTTCGGCGAGAATACGTCGAGACACTTCGACGGTATTCGCATTGGCTTGTTTCCGAATGGCCACCCGCACGCCTTGCTCACCATTGACCCGTATAATGCGGGTGAGCTTCTGATAGGTGTCTTTAACCTCTGCGATTTGCCCGATTTTCACCGCAGCACCATCCCGGTTTAAAATGACCGTTTCTCGAATCTGATCGAGGCTTGTGAACTCGGCAGGTGCGCGGAGCATAACCTCATATCGGCCCTGCTCGATTTTGCCCGCCGGCAGATCAAGGTTTGCGTCGCGAATCGCCGTCAGAACCCGATCCAGATGAAGGCCAAGCGCCTTGACCCGATCAGGGTCTAATTCGATTCGTATTTCGCGATCAAAGCCCCCCCAAACGTCAACCTGTGCCACACCCGGAATGCGGGCGAACCGGTATCGAATCTGAACTTCAATCAACTCCGTAAGCTCTACGGGATCCAGGTTGCTTGAGATCCCCAGCAGGATCACCGGAAAACTGGCTATGTCGAATTTTCGGATACGGGGCCTTACGACATCCTCGGGCAACTCATTGATTTCATCTTCGAGCTTACCCTGGACATCAATCGCCGCGGTGTCAATTTCCGTGCCCCAAACAAAACTGACACGGACATTGCTGTTCCCCTCGGATGACGTGGACATAATTTCCTCGACACCGGGCACCGTGCCAACGATCTCTTCAATGATCTGAGTCACCAGCCTCTCCATGACCTCGGGACTCGCACCTTCGTAAGCCGTTCGTACGGACAGTGTTGGCAGTTCTATTTCGGGCAGCATATCAATCTGCAACCGGCTCAGGGAGACGGCTCCGAGGATCACAACAATTAAGGTCACCATCGTTGTAAAGATAGGGCGCTTTACGCTTAGTTTTGGCAGATTCATTGTCTATCCATTTTCTCAGGAACGGGGGGTGGGTTCGTTGTGGTCATTGGAAATCGTAATCGCCGAGCCATGGCTCACAAGCTGTTGCCCCAGGGTGACGACCAGGCCCGATAGCCCCTCGCCTTCCACTTGCACCCTATGCCCCTCACGGATTCCCACCGTCACCTCCCGCCAAACAACCGATCTCCTGTCATCATTTACGACAAAAACACCGTTTTTTTCATTACGGGTGGTTAAGGCCTGCTCCGGAATGATCGTGGCTTCAGGCACCTTTTCCATCACAACCGTGGCCCGGATGAACATGCCGGGTTTGAGTCGATGCTGCTCATTTTCGATTGTCATTTCCACCCGCGCTTGCCGCGTTGATTTGCGGAAGACAGGGGCGATGCGATCAATCCGGCCCCTGAATTGTTCTCCCGGATAGGCGTCCGTTGCTAAAGAGACGGGTTGCCCGGGTTTGAGACGAGCGTAATCTTTCTCGGTTACGTAAACCACCCCATTTATGGGATGGAGTTCAACAATCAATAGCAACGGGGCGTTGGCCGCGACGGTCTGGCCTTCATCGAGATAGCGCTCGGCCACCACGCGATGCTTGTCTCCACCCGTCCAACTGGCTGTCACTTTTGTGTATCCGAGCCTTATGTTTGCTGTCTTTAACGACGCTTCAGCCCGGTCAACCTGAGCCTTGGCAACTTCGAGTTGAGCCTGTTTCGCGAGCTGATCCGCTCGAGCTGCGTCGAACTCAGAATCAGACGCGATTCCTCGTTTGAGGAGTTTTTTGGTGCGTTCAAGCTCCCGATTCGCAATCTTCAATGCACTACCTGACATGACCAGGTTGGCCTTTGCCTCAGCCAGATCGGCCTCTGCCTGTACGACAGCCTGGACATATTCCGCGTTGTCCAGTTCCGCAACATTTTGTCCGCGATTCACTGTGTCCGAGAGTTTTACAAATACTTTCTCGACGCGCCCACTCACTTTTGGGGCGACAACGAATTCGGACATGGCTTCAAGCGCACCGCTAAATGATCGCCGCAACTCGATGGGTCCACGCTGAATTTGAGCGACTTCAACCGGCAGGGGTCGCAACTTCTTACGGTTTTCGCCCGGACGAACGTGGCTCCGGTGTTTATTTTCGATCACCCATCCTGCTCCCGCGGCCACTGCCATCAGCAGGAGTACCATAATCAGTCTTTTCAGCCCTAGATATTTCATGGTGAATTATCCTCATCCTCAAACATGTATTCTTTACAATTGATATTGGTCATTTATTATTTTAATCCGCCAGAGGCGGACGAGTCCGCCACAATACCGGCGGACGAGGGTTGATTCCCCGCCGCTTGCGGCGTTTCATTGCCGTTATAGATACCCCGCTGCCCTGCGGTGGGGTCGTTCATTTAAAAAAATAGTGCACTTTCGGGGATGATATGGCAACCAAAAAATGCCTGATCAAGGTAATTTTCATGACATTTGGGTCAAATCATGCGCATGGGATTGTATTCAGAAATCGATATATAGTGATATAGATTTTTAATACAATCAACTTGCAATGTGGCTTGATGTCCTCTAAGATTGCGAATCGTGATATCGGACCATTCATATGGCTCCTGGCCTGACGTTCACTGTTCAAGTCGGCACCAAAAGGGGTTCAAAACAGTGTCAACCGATCGGTATTGGAAATAAGCATCGAATTTGTGGGATATCTACAATGACGGCTTCAAGACTATTACACTGCCTGCTGGGAATATTGATTATCAGCAGTCCGTTGCTGGTTTCAGAATCCTGCACGTCCATGGAGAAGACGATTCATCAAGTCCCGGAAAGACAGTCTGCTCCCGCAGATACAAATGTATCGGGTAGGCCGGCGCCCACTGAGCGATCTGAGCGAACCTCAGAGCGAAGCGTATCCACGGGTCCCTTAAAAGTCACCATCGGCGAAGCGATTTTACTGACACTGGAGAATAACCGGGCTCTTGTCGTCGAAAGGTCAAATCCTCTCATACAGAAGACCTTTGAAGACTCGGAACAGGCTGATTTTGATCCGGAAACTGCGGCGGAGATCTCAGCCGGACGGGTAGATGGGGAACGCCTGGCACGATCAGGATCCGGAACAGAGAGTTTTACCAGAGATACGGCAGAAGGTGTAATCTCTCTGAGGCAATTCTTCCCCACCGGCACTACCGTTTCCGTTGAGGGAAGCACGGATATGGACGACTCCTCGTTGTATAGAGAGGGACTGTATTCGTCCAGAATCGGTATGTCCATTACCCAAGCCCTTCTGAGAGGATACGGAACGGATGTCAATCTTGCCACTTTACACCAGGCACGCCTGGAGACGCGTCTGTCGGAATATGAATTGCGGGGCTTTACCCAGTCTTTAGTGGCACAGGTTGAACGGACCTACTGGGACTATGCGGTGGCGGGGCGGCAAGTGGAGATTTATGAGGAGTCGCTGAAGGTGGCTCGTCAACAACTCAACGAAACCAAAGAATTGATTGCGGTGGGTCGTTTGCCCAAGGCTGAATTGCCGGCTGTTCAGGCCGAAGTGGCGGCACAAGAGCAGGGTCTTATCAATGCCCGCAGTGACAAGGATTCTATTCATCTACAACTGTTGCGTCTTCTCAATCCGGCAGGACCGGATCTGTGGAAACGGCAGATTGATTTGATCTATCAGCCGACCTTACCCGAAATAAAAATGGATAAGGTTGAGCTGCATGTTGAGGTGTCGATGCGCATGCGTCCGATTCTCAATGAAGCCCGTTTAAGAATATTGAGTAATGACCTGGAGCTGGTCAGAACAAAAAACGGACTACTGCCGTTACTGGATCTTTTTGTCACTCTGGGCACAAGCGGGTATGCGGATTCCTTTGGACAATCCGTAAGCAACATAGATGGAGGCAATTACGACGTCCTTGCAGGTATTCGATTTCAGTATCCCATTTATAATAGGGATGCAAGGGCCAGGCAACAGAGAGCCATGCTGAGTCGGGACCAGGCAGAAAACGCTTTTGAGAATCTCTCTCAGCTTGTGGAGGTCGACGTTCGTACCGCTTATATTGAAGTAAGACGGTCAAAACAGCAGATCGCTGCCTCCTCTGCTACCCGCAGGCTTAATGAAGAGAAATTGCGGATAGAAACCGAAAAGCTACGTGTAGGAAAATCAACGAGCTTTTTGGTGGCTCAGGCTCAGCGGGATCTGTTGATCAGTAGAATCGCTGAGGTGCAAGCCCTTGCCAACTATATTAAAGCTCTGGTCAATCTCTATCAGCAGGATGGGTCTCTTCTTGAGCGCCGGGGCATTGGAGCACCCGGACGCGAACCGGTTACACTTTCAAAAAGATAATGTATGGAATTTTCTTCAAATCCAACGGGCCAATAGACTTTTGACCCTGTGAATTGTTCGAATGTATGGTTTTTTTCAAATGTATCTGGGCCGCTTTAACGTTTTTTCATAATATTTTTCTATGCCTTCATCTTTTATGATCTCGTTGATCCGTATCCAGGCCTTATACAGTTGTTTGTCAAAGTTGGTTCTGTTACAGGGAAAATCGTCACACTGGTAGCAGTAATCAATTTGTTTTTCCTGATGACAGCCGCGTACACCGCAGTCTTTAAACATCTTACACTGCTCGTTACGGCATCCCTTGCAATTTTCCGAAGCAAAATAATCCAGCATTTCCTTGAAGTCAGGATATTTACTAAAGACAGGATTTCCCAGCAGGGTTTCAAATCGTTTGGCATACATGTCAAAATTCCCCAATTTTTCTTTAAGTTTCATACTATATTTGCGGATATCTCCATCCACATGGGCAAAGCATTTTTCACAGCTCAGCCCGCAGGGGGCCACTGACGCCTTAATTTGTTCTTTTTCCATAACTGTTCTCCTTTCCTTAAAAAATGAATTTAATCCGCCAGAGGCGGAGGAGTCCGCCACAATACCGGCGGACAAGGGTTAATTCCCCGCCGCTTGCGGCGTTTCATTGCTTTTATAGATACCCCGCTGCTCTGGGGCGGGGTATTTCATTGGAAAAGCAGATTACAACTGAGTCAAGGGTGCTTCTAACATTTTTTCACCCCGGTCATCAATAAATCTCAAGTATCCCAAAAGAGAGCGTCACTTTAAAAGCCCGGAATCGGTTTTACAAATACCATACCTCTACTGGGCAGTGCGGGCCTCTTTTCCCTCTCCGACGCTGAGAGGTCTGGAGGGATCTCCGGCCAGATACAAGGTCTGTGTTGGAAAGGCAAAGTCGATCCCTTCTTCGTTAAACCGTCGAAAGACCTCCTTATTGAATTTTTCTGAAAAGACCATGAAATCCCAGTAGTTAGGTGGATGATACCAGTAGATTGCCCTGATGTTTAAGGACGCTGCATTAAATTCGCTGAAGAACACGCGTGGGGGAAGCTCGTTATTTATACCCTCGTGATCCTTAAGAATCTCCTTCACAATTTCAAGAGCGCGATCAATTTTATCCGAAGGCGTATCGTAAGTGATGGTTAGGTCGACAATGCGTCTGATGTAGGGGCGCTTTCCGATGTTTTGAATGATCTTGTTCGCGAGTTCACCGTTGGGAACAGTGACGAGATGTCCTTCCAAAGTTCTTATCTTGGTGGAACGAAGCCCCACCTCCTCAACAGGCCCGTCGTGTCCATCTATCACAATTCGGTCCCCCATCTCAAAAGGCTTATCCACAAACAGGACAAGGGAGCCAAAAACATTTTTGATGGTATCCTGGGCCGCCAGTGCGAAGGCTAAACCGCCAATGCCCAGGCCCGCAATAATGGATGTGATGGGTTTATCACTCAGTATCTGGGCGATCTGAACGAATAGCAAAACGATGACCGTGACGCGAAGGCTTTTTCGAATGATGGGTACGAGCATTTCATCCAGTTTGCTTTCCGTCTTTCCAGCCATTCTCGCTATCCATTGGGTTGGAACATCAACCAGCCAGTAAAGCATGTACCCGATGGCCAAACTGAGGAGTATGGAGCTCAGAGTGCCAAAGAATACTGCCACTTTCTCTTTCAGTTCCAGGGAGGCAATGCCTAGAGAAATACCAGCAGCTGCGAAGAGGAAAAGTACGCCTCGACCAATGGCATTTAGGGTGGTCGCGGCCATGAAACGCTGGCGACCTTCAAAATTTGTAGCTGATTTTTGTAAAACGAACTTCGCGATTTTTCCGAGGAGGAGAGCGAGAAGAATAATTCCGAACAGCGCCAAGATTCGCCATAGTTTGTTCCCCACAATTTCAAACTCTGTGATTATTTTCAGAACATCCATGAGAAACTCCTATCAGATATTTGGCCAATGTGAATAGTCCTTATCACAGACAAAATGTAAACAAAATAAAAAATACAATCATTCTCCCAGTAGTCCTCCGATTTCATTTAGGTTGAGGCAATCAAAGACAGGGGTTGTTGAGCGGTGGCCTCGCCCGGTCACTGTCAACCCGATATGTAAGACATTGGTATCAGACCTGCACAATTAACAGAAAGAAAATAGCATTGAAGAAGATTAGGCCGGGTTTCGATTTGTTCTGAAATTTCTCATGAAAACTGAAATTTGTGAAATGTGTAGGTTTGAAACCATGTGTTTCCAGAATTTTTTCTGCTTAATCCATTACGTTCTGCCCTGTAGAAAAACCCTCCTGACCGCTTGACTTAAATACGTTGCACGTATATTATACGTGTAACGCCTTAGGAGGTGAGCGTGATGCAAAAAAAACTCACAATAACCATAGACGAGGAGGTCTATGAAGGTTTGCGGGCTGTCATTGGTCCAAGAAAAATCAGCCGTTTTATCGAAGAGTTAGTCCGGCCACATGTTGTTAAGGAAAATATGTATGCTGCATATGAAGAGATGGCCGCTGATAAGGTCAGGGAATCCGAAGCCCTTGAGTGGGCCGAAGGCACATTGGGAGACGTAAATGATGAAGAGAGGTGAAGTGTGGTGGGTCAATTTTAATCCCTCCGTCGGTGGTGAAATTCGCAAACAGCGACCGGCTGTCATTGTAG
>Ga0180436_10005220_pt1 | contig 11533 bp, 8 predicted proteins | sample SS_ome_2_FD_132434 | JGI IMG/M metagenome (GOLD analysis project Ga0180436, IMG submission 132434) | Hypersaline lake sediment archaeal communities from the Salton Sea, California, USA - SS_3_S_2 metaG | ecosystem: Environmental > Aquatic > Non-marine Saline and Alkaline > Hypersaline > Sediment...
AAAATACGCATCGGAAACCACCTCCTTTTATCAGGGTGCCGCTTCGTGGCTGTTCCTTCGCATGTCCGATATTGCGCTGATTTACGCAGAAGCAAGCGGGCCGAGCCCGGAAGCTTATGAGACGATTAATACAATTCGGGAGCGTGCAGGTATTGGCGCTCTGACCCCCGGGTTGTCTCGAACCGAATTTATTGAAGCTGTTTGGCAAGAACGTCTATGGGAGCTTACCATGGAAGGACACTTATTATTCGACCTGAGGAGGACCCATAGAGTAAATGAATTTATCGGACGCCAGGTACCTTATGCATATTTGCATCCCCTGCCTCAACGTGAAGTAGATCTAAATAATGCTATTGAGGCTGATCCAGAGAAAGAAACCCTGTATTAGACAGCTAAATTTTTACAACATGAAAAAACTAAGATATAATATCATTTTAGCAGTATTGGCCCTATTTGTCAGTTCCTGTGAAAAGACGGATCAAAAAAATAGTTATTGTGAGCTGTTTTCAATCGCCTTTGAGGGTCAATATTCAGAACCTGTTTTCGATCGAGATGAATCAAAAATAACATTTCGAATTTTTACAGATAATCTTGAAGAAGTTATAATTTCCAACTTGGTTATATCAGACGGTGCAACTTCATCTTCGCCCATTGGAGGGAGTTTAAATTTTGATAATGCTGACAACAGCGCCACTCTTATAATTACATCAGAATCTGGCATTAATACCAAAATCTATACCATCTATCTGGATAATCTTGCTCCCGATTTTATTGGAGACTGGAAGATGGCTACGAAAACAAATAGTTACAATTTTATAGTAAAGTATTGTGATGCAGGAGATTGTTCTTTGGAAAAACCCTTCGACCCTTCGGCCTTTACCAATGGTGCCGCAGCCATGGACAATACTATATCCTTTAGGCTTGATGGGTTTAATGAAGAGGATAATTTAATGCATGGGCAATATACCTATGGTCCGGGAGCTGACGGCGAAATGGGCAGCTATGAATATAACCATGCAACAACTTCAGATATATATGATTTTAATGCAAACTATGGGGTTCTCTTTACCACAGGTTCATGGGAACTAAATGTAATAACCAATAGAATTACATTTTCAAACGCTGATATGTCTTCAACTTTAAGTACCTATACTGACTACCTCGAACGAAAACACTGGATTATAAATACCGGGACTGAGAGTATCGAAGAAATATTAACCTTCTGGCTTCCTGTAAACAGAGCCGGGCTTCTTTCTGCTCAGCAGGCATGGGATAATTATGGATCTGATGACCCGGAACTTGCTTATATCATGGGGGGCTTTGCCATTGAGTTTAATATGGTACGTGAAGAATAGTATTACAAACACAATTACAATTGGTAAAATGTGTATTTGTATGACGAGGAACAGCAATTATAAAATTTACAGTACCTATAGGAACATGCTGCTTGTAGTGTTCGCTGTACTTTATACGAAGAGTTTTTCTCAACCGGGGCATACAGCCGGGATGACCACCCATCCAAATAAAATACAGAAATCAATTGACCAAATAACCAGAAGCAGGAATCTGCAAAATACTTTATCGTTGCCACAATACATTTCGCTATTGAATAATGAAGCTACTGAAGGAGCTATTTTCGCTGCTCTGGCAAAAATTGAAAAAACCAGACTATTCATTTTTGCTCCAAACGGAGAGCCGCTGTATGAACGTACGGTAAACGATTTCTGCTATGATTTTAAAATATTATCCAATGGATTGTATTCGTACTTTGAAGATGATCTGTCCGGTTTTGTAATACTGGATAGCATGATGATTCCTGTGGATACAATCCGAACAATTGGTTACAAAACTGATTACCATGAACTGAGGATCACGCCAGACAGCTGTTACATGCTTTTTGGACTCGCTCCCCGTTCCGTTGACATGAGTGTAATCATTGAAGGAGGTGATCCGAATGCAACAGTAATGGGAATGGTCCTGCAAAAAGTAGATCAACAAAAACGGCTACTTTTCGAATGGAACAGTTTTGATCATTTATCTATAAATGACAGCTATGCCGTAAAAAACGGATCTTATATTGATTACGTACACTTCAATTCCCTGGAAATTGACACAGATAGCACAGCTATTCTTTCCTCCAGAAACCTGAGCGAACTTTCAAAGGTCAACCTGACAAATGGCGAAATTATCTGGCGGCTGGGAGGAAAAAACAACCAATTCTCATTCAGGAATTTTGACAGGATGTTTTCCGGGCAACATTCCATCAGGAAAAAAAATGACAGTCTGTTCACCCTCTATGATAATGGGTTGTATTTCAATGAAAAATATTCCAGAGGTATCGAATTTGTGATTGATGAGGATTCTATGATCATTGAAAAAACCAATGAATTCCGTAAGGAACCCGATATGTATTCCCCCATTATGGGAAACCTTCAAAACCTGGACAATGGTCATACACTGGTCACCTGGGGAGGAAATACATTTTCTGAATTCGACTCCGAAGGAAATATTGTGCAGGAAGGAAAGTTCATCAATTGTGATATTCCAACATACGGTGTAAACAAATATATATGGAGCAATCCGTTCTTTTCGGCTGATCATACCAGGCTTACATTTTTAAACAGTGAACCCGGCCAGGGAAATGCCAGAAAAATTAATATTTTCAACCATACTAACGAGGAAATCATTATCAATGACTTCTCATGGAATCGATCCGCATTCGATATTGTGAATACATCGTTGACTCTCCTTCCCGGTGAATCAACAGCACTGACCATCACGTTTTTTTCTGAAGATAAATCAGCTATTCTGGATACTTTAACGATCAGGTCTGATTCTGAAAAACACTCTTCAGCCATTCAGTTAGAGCTGATCGCTAATCCTGAATCCCTTGGTAATGAACAAAATCCTATACACAAACATGCCTTCAACCTGTACCCGGTGCCATTTAGCGAGACAATCAGTTTCAGGACAAACACTCCTGGAGCACTGATGGAAATCACAGATATCAACGGAGGAATTGTTCTCAGTAAGCATATATCCGCAATGTGCGGTGTTATGGATACAAGCGGTCTTTTACCCGGAATGTACATTGCCACCTTTATAAGCAACACTGCTAAACATTATCAAAAAATTATGAAGTATTAAATAATGAATATCATTTTTCACATGTTTAACTAAAACCAAATCCTATGAAAAAAATCACTTTACTTTTTGCGTTTTTTTTGGGAATGAACACACTGAATGCCCAACAACCTGAACTTGTCCTGACCGACTTTGACGGGAATACTTTCGGTGACCTGGAATTCAGTTACTGGAGCTACTCTTTCTCACCGGATACTGTCAGCAATCCCGTTTCGGACGGGATCAATGCAAGTGCCAATTGCATTTACTATCCCTCTCATTGGTTCTACAGTGCATGGGGGTGGATCGGAAGCTTTATGACCTTTAAAGGACTTGTGCCGTCGATCATCGATGATAACAAGTACTTCTATTTTGAACACATGGTAATACAGGATACAGTAACTGTACAGGATACTGTGACTGTGATAATGCGTTTGAAAAACGATGCAGATGAATCAGATTACTGCGATACTTTATATATACCTGTGGAACCAGGAGGAACCAACGAATGGAAGGCTGTAGTACTGGAGATTCCCGAAGATATTCTGCCTTCAGACCATATTCAGGCAGAATTAATCTGTTCTCCGGCTAACAACGCTACCGCCATGTACTGGGATAACTTTGGTTTCACAAATACACCTCTGAATCCCCCTGCTGGAATAATAAAAAATACCAAAGGGTTGGATTTGAATGTATTCATATATCAAAACCAGTTGAATGTCAAAATGGATGAAACTGTGTTTATTAAAGGGGTTCAGGTATATAACATCAGCGGTGCAAAGGTGTTCTCAAGAGATCTACAATCTATGGAAAAAGATTTCAGCCTGACCATGAATCTTAATGCCGGAGTATATCTTTTAAAAATCGATGCGGATAAGAAGGTCCTGACAAAGAAATTTGTGAAACTCTGATTCCTTCGGCATAAGAGGCCATTTCATCCTGAATTAGGAGGGATGGCCTCTTAATCACCAAAACTGTCATCTGGGCAGCTAAATGGATGAGTACACCTTGAAATGATCGAAAACAAACAATCTAATCCATTAAATATGTACTATTCAAAATCAGTATTGTTCTTTAGTATATTGTTGTTAATAACACTGACCGCAAAGGCAGACATTATATCCGTCAGGCCTGAAGGTGTACCAGAATCAAGAGATTATAAGGTATGGGTCGACGATCAGGAGGTATTTACAGGCCAGGCCGGCGATGACCACCATGGACTCTATTCCTTCTGCACCTTTGACTTTACGGGGAGTATCAAGGTAAGGATTCGATCGTTGAGGGCAGTCAAATGGTTGGATATCATGCCTTCAGGACTTGAGATCGATTATCGTACAATGGATGATTTTACCTTCGAATTTGTTCTTGAAGAACCAAAAATGATCACCGTTCTTGTGAACAATGACAAGAGTAATGCACTACACCTCCTAACGAGCCGTCCGGAAACAAAGAAACCGGATCCTTCAGATGAGAATATTCTGTTTTATAAAGGAGGCAAAGTGTATGATATCGGGGTCCTGGATCTGAAAGACAACCAGACCCTTTACATTGAAGGAGGGGCTGTGTTGAAAGGTATGGTGCGGATCAAAGATGCTAAAAACGTTCGTATCCTGGGAAGGGGAATGATCGATGGATCAGAGAATGAATCCAGTGGCAACGATCCCTCAGGGAATCAAAAGTGGAGGCTGATTTACATGTTGAATTCTGAAAATCTAAAGATTGAAGGCATTACTCTTTTCAACAGCCTCCGCTGGACCATTCATGCACATGCTTGCACCGGCATGGAACTGAATAACATTCGTGTGATCAATTGGGATTATGGTTCCGATGGTACAGACCTTTCCGCATGCCAGGACGTAAAAATCCTCAATTCATTCTACCGTACCAATGACGACCCTATTGTTATTAAGGCTCTGAGTTTTGATGAAAATAGTTATTACCCTAATCCCCCGGTAAAAAATCCTGATGTTAAAAACATTCTTGTTGAAGGGTGCGCCCTTTGGAACATGCCTTATGGGAATGTTTTGGAAATCGGGTTTGAACTGCGGTGTGACAGGGTCTCGGATATCACATTCAGAGATTGTGATGTGCTTATGTCGGACCACAGGGGAGCAGTCTTCGGTATTCATAACAGTGATTATGCGATTGTGGAAGATGTATTATTTGAAAATATCCGGGTAGAAAACGCAGACCTGGTTAACGGTCATAAGCTATTCGACATTGCCATTCTTTATTCCATGTGGAGCTATGACAAATTTGAAGATCCTGAAATGATCAGAAAATACAGGTACAACGATGCTTGGGATAATCTTCTTCCAGTATTGCCGGGGAAAGAGGCGTTTCATGCACAGTTCAGGGGACATGTCCGTAACATTCATTTCAAGGACATACAAATACTCGACGGAAAACTTCCCTATTCTGTGATCAACGGCTTTGATGAAGACCACCTGGTTGAAAAAATTGTATTCGAAAACATAAGCATACAGGGAAGAAACCTAACCAATAAAAAAGAATTGAAACTGTACACTAAGTATGCAAAAGATATAACAATCAAATAGAAAGGAGATAGAACAGTGACTATTGTCGCGACTAACGTGAACAGGTTGGATATTCAGGAGGCAATGAAAAAACCGGGAGAGAAATTGCTGGAAGTATTTGGCAAAACATCGGGTTACGGGATAGTTATTGCAATATTGACATTCTTCATACTATCCTGTGAGAAACAACCAACCCAACCAACAGAGGTTGTCAGGGATACAGTGATTCATATTGTACCTCATGATATTCCGGAATCAGACAATTATACTGTTTGGGTAAATGATTCAATGGTCTTTACTGGTCAGGCCGGGAATACCCGCCATGGGCTCTATTCATTTTCTACATTTGATTTTCATGGAAAAGTCAACATCAAAGTACATTCGGATATCATTATTCAAAGCCTGGATATCCTGCCCTCAATTAAGCGTATTGCATATACACAGCCGAATGAGAATACCGTTGAATTTTCACTTCAGGATCCGGGTATGATAACCTTGAAGATCAATGAAAGCAGACACCATGCACTTCACTTACTGACAAGCAGTCCTGAAACCGAGAAACCCGATCCCCTGGATCCGGACGTCCATTATTATGAAGGACCGAAAACATATGATGTGGGAGTTCTGGAATTACATGACGACCAGACACTGTATATAGATGCCGGGGCAGTATTGAAGGGAATGGTCCTCGTTAAGGATGCTAAAAATGTGAAGATCAGGGGCCGGGGCATGATCGATGGCTCATTGAATGATGTGGAAGGCAATTATCCTGAAGGTGAAGCACCCTGGCGGCTTATTTATATGTTGCGTTCAGAAGATATCGAGATTGAAGGGATCACTTTATTCAACAGTCTGCGCTGGACTATTCACTCCTATTCATGTAGAGGAATGGACATCGATAATATAAGGATTCTCAATTGGAACCTGGGGTCAGACGGAACAGACATTTCCTCAAGTCAGAATGTAAGCATAAGCAATTCCTTTTACAGGACCAATGATGATTGTATTGTTATCAAAGCTACCAGCTTTGCAGAAAACGCCTTTTTCCCCAATGCTCCTGTTGAAAATATGAACGTGAAAAACATCCATATTGAAGGGAATACACTGTGGAATATTAACTGGGGGAATGTTTTCGAGATTGGATACGAGTTGAGGTGTGACACTGTGTCAAACATCACATACAAAGACTGCGATGTACTGATGCAGGGAAGCCGGGGTGCAGTATTCAGCATACACAATACAGACAGGGCTATTGTTGATGGGGTCCTGTATGAAAACATCCGTGTGGAACAGGCTGATCATGGAGCGATGGGAATGAAATTATTCAATATGGCCATTTTTTATTCACTGTTTAGTTACGATTCATATTGGGGAGATGCATTCAATGGCCATTGGGACAATATGCTTGAACCCTGGCCCCCCAGAGGAACCAGCCAATTCAGAGGTGAGATAAAAAATATAACTTACAGGAATATCCGATTTATCGATGAGGAATATCCCTATTCCATATTTCATGGATTTGATCTTGACAAAAACATTGAGAATATTGTGTTTGAAAATGTCCTTTTATCCGGAAACAAGATAAAAGGATCAGTTGACCTTAAACTGGAGGTCAATGAATTTGTGAAGAACATTCAGTTCTATTGAAGGTAATCAATTCATATGAATAATTCTATTTGCAATCAATGGCCAAAAATCACTGTATTAATGGCCACTGCCTTTTTATTGACGTTTTGTCCGGGTTGTAAAAAAACGATAATTTCCCAGGATAATTTCACCAATGATAACGTGCATTATCATCCCGGACATGACGATATTTTATATCATGGCAGGGTCGATTATACAGACACGCTGGCCCCGAAATTCTTTTGGGCTGGAAGCGGTTTTTCAATCTGGTTTGAAGGAAAATCTGTGGAAGTTCAATTGGATGATGCCAGTGGAAACAATTTTTACAATGCCATTCTTGACGATAACTATAATGAAAAGATGGTTTTTGACTGCAAAAAAGGAGATTCCGTGTACATTGCCGCAGAAAGCGTTCCTGCTGGAATTCATAAGCAGAAGCGGGAACTCTTCTCAAGGTTTGCCGGGAGTGCCGGTTATGATGAAAAAACGGATACTTATTACGGTACTTTTGGGAACATTGTTTTTCAAAAGGGTGCGCCTGTTACCGGCAGGCAGATTGAGGTCGGCAGTGACGGCACACTGCTTTTTGATGCCAGGCTAACCTCCCTGAAAACCGTTGAGATGTTTTTCAGGGGCGAAAAAATCAATCTAAACGATGTGGTCAATGAATCTAAGTGAAACCAATAATAACACCTGATGATGAAATTTTGTATCAAACATATCATTTATACAATGCTGTTGCTCCTTATCTTCAGCAGTTGCAGCAAGGAGCCAACGACGGTAGCAATAGTAAATACAGGGGACATTCAGGTCAATCCCTACGGATATGCACCTCTGACAGCTGCCCTTGATGTGCAGGTTGAGGGAGCAGATGTGACTGCCACAACCGTGATCAAAGCCCGGAATGAAAATGAAAAGGATCTCACCATTCAGAAGGTTTTGTCACCCTCTTCTGAGTCCCAACTCGTGCCGGTGATGGGTTTATACCCAAACTCCGAAAACATTGTACTCTTTTCCTTTTCCGATCAATCGGGAAAAGTTTTAAAAGAATTGACCGATACGCTCTACACCGATCAACTGCCGTTTGAATTCAATGAGCCTCCTGTTGTCAGCGGGACTCTAAACCCCAATGAGATGATCTTTACCATCCTCTATACGGCTTTCAATCTTTCATCTGCAGGACTTGGCACCCTGGAATATACGCAGTATGCTGTGTTGTTTGATGGTCTCGGCAATATCAGGTGGTACAGCGATTTCGCAGGCAGGGATCATTCTGTTTTCAAAATTATTGATGGGTATCTTTTTGCCGGAAGCAGTAACGGAATGCACGTTAGTGAATTGATCAAATACAGTATGCTCGGTGAAGAACTCGAGGTGTATGACTTTTCCATATACGGACCCAGGGACGGGTTCGAAAACATCCACCATGATATACAACAAACAACCGATGGAACACTCCTTCTTACCGTCAATGGGATTGATCACCCATCTATAGAGAATTTTATCATAGAAATCGACCCTTCCCTGCAAAGCAATACCATTCAAACGGTCATTGACCTGGAAGAGATTCTGCCCAACGTGGATGATCTTTTTCCCGATCTGCCCCAATCCTACGCCCCGGGGAAAACCGATGCCATCCATAACAACGGCATTTATCCCTCTCCCGATGGAAAGAGTTTGCTTGTATCCTCCCAAAGATCGGGTCTGGCTAAAATCAACCTGAATACCGGAACCCTGCGCTGGTACCTCTTTTCCCATAAAGTACAGGCTGCACCGGGTATTTCAAAACAGGACTATGATCCGGAACCCCTTTACGATAATAACGGGTATCCCATGCCCCACCCCACCTGGAGATCGCCTGCAAATGGTGACTTCCCTTCTGAAGACTATCAGCTGGCTGGAGGATTCAATTACAAAAAATTCCTATTGCATCCGCTGGATGCTTCCGGGGACACTATTAAAAACGAGATGACCGTTTGGGAAGGCCAGACAGGAACTGATTTTTCCTTTCCATACAGACAACACTCTCCCGTAATCCTGCAAAACAATAATATCCTGGTTTTCGATAATGGCTATATCCGGGATTTCATTCCTCTGCCCTCTTTCAGCCGGGTGATAGAATACCGGGTCAGCGAAGACAACTCCGACGGATACGGAGGAACCGTGCAGCAGGTGTGGGAATATATCCCGGGAACCGGAAATGAGTATTTCTCTCCAGTGGCCGGATCCGTTAATGAACTGGAAAACGGGAACCGGCTGGTTTGTTTCGGCTCTGCAGGTTTTACATTATCGCAGGACCTCACCCCTGAACAAATGCTGGCCCTCTCCCAACAAACTAAAGCCTTCATCGCAGAGGTAACTCCGGACAACCCGCCCGAGGAAGTGTTCACCCTTCAACTTAACACCAAATCCATCGGACTCACTGCTACCGGGGCAGACATAGTAATACTGGAATAAGGGGTTCAGCTAATTTCTAACCCATAGTTTTATTGGTACATGAGCTCTGTTTGAAGATTAAAATGTCACACATCATGAAAAAGCAACTATACATATTTATAATAATATTGCCTTTCTGTATTTATTCAAATACCCTGGGACAGGATCTGAATTTACCTGAAGGCTTCCCCTCCTTTGATATAGAACATTCTGATGATCCTGAACCAGGATATTATTTTGTTTGCCCCCAGCCTGTAACAGGTCTCTCTCCAGGCTACCTTATCATCACCGATAACTACGGTGTGCCCGTTTTTTACAGGGAAACAGCCATGAAAACTTACTGTTTTCAACCCTATCCCAATGGAAACCTGGCCTATTTTGAAGGATCAGTTCGCAAGTATGTAATGCTTGATGGTGACTATCATCCCATTGATACCATGGGTTGCCAGGATTGTGACAGGTTTGATCTTCATGAGATCAGGATACTTGAAAACGGGCATTATCTTCTAATGGGTAAAAAATTCAGGACCGTGGACATGAGCCTGGTGATTGAAGGAGGGGATCCTGAAGCAACCATTGAGGACTACCTGGTCCAGGAATTTGATCCACATGGAAACCTGGTTTTTGAATGGGCTACCCGACCACACTACGAAATTGCGGACCTCAACAGCGCAGTGGATCTTACTATATCTTCAATCGACGTTACCAATTTAAATGCCATTGAAGTTGAATCTGACACTTCCCTCCTGCTATCGATGGCTCACCAGGATGAGATCACGAAAATTGACCGTCGCACAGGCGAAGTGATCTGGCGGCTGGGTGGCAGAAACAACCAATTTAAAATGATAAACAGTACGCGCCCTTTTACACGACAACACGATGTCAGAAGACTCCCGAACGGGAATATCACCGTTTTTGATAATGGTACTTTTTCTGATCCCGGGTATGCCAGAGCTGTAGAATATGAAATAGATGAAAATGCGATGACAGTCACCCAGGTCTGGGAATTTGACCATGATAAAACTGTCTCCTCTTCACATAAAGGCAATGTGCAGAGGCTTCCGGGTGGTAATACGCTGATCGGCTGGGGAGATTACCAGGACAACCCTGCTGTACCGGCATTCACCGAAGTAAAACCCGATGGCTCCATAGCCCTGGAAGTAAGCTTCCCGGAACATGACGGTAGTTACCGGGTGGTGAAATACCCCTGGAAAACCACACTTTTTACTACAAATACCGACCATGTGAATTTTGGCGAGTGGGATGGATATACCTCTTCCGTATATATTCTCAAGGTGAAAAATAATTCAGACAGAGAATTGAAGCTTTCAGGCTACCATGTGCATACCAATGCGTTTAGTATTGATCAGGAGACCTTTCCATCCACCTTAAGTCCGGGAGAGGAAAAGAATATTATTGTCTCCTACTATCCTTATGATATTGACAACAGTCATGTGGAAGATGTGTTGACGATCTATTCGGATATCAACAGTGATACGCTGATACAACGTACGGCAGTGCAGGTTAACCTTCGTGGTACAAAAATGTATTCAGATGTGCACGATGCAGAGACTTCCTTATTCCGGATTTCCCCAAATCCGGCCAGGGAATTCATCCATGTCAATACACCCGGTCAGTCAGATTGTAATGTGGAGGTCTATTCGTCAGGTGGATTACTGATATCAAGTACTTCCACACGAAAGCCTGTTACAACTATACAGACCGGCGCTCTGGAAAAAGGAACCTATATTGTCATAATCAGAGACCAGCAAAACACTATAATTTACGCTAATAAACTTGTAATAGAATAA
>Ga0180436_10005221_pt1 | contig 11528 bp, 11 predicted proteins | sample SS_ome_2_FD_132434 | JGI IMG/M metagenome (GOLD analysis project Ga0180436, IMG submission 132434) | Hypersaline lake sediment archaeal communities from the Salton Sea, California, USA - SS_3_S_2 metaG | ecosystem: Environmental > Aquatic > Non-marine Saline and Alkaline > Hypersaline >...
GAGATCAACGGCCATCTTCATCGGCTCGATGTCTCATCAGACCTGCTGCTTCAGGCGAGAGGAATCGAAGGGATCCGCTTCACGATTTCGACCGACAGTCACCACACCACCGAATACGAGAACCTCCGTTGGGGAGTAGCGAATGCTCGACGCGGCTGGGTGAGCCGCGACTCGGTCCTCAACACCCTCTCGCTCGAGGACCTGCTCCGGTTTGTGGCCAAGAAGCGAATCTGAGTTCACACATTGGTAATGCCGATTTGGTGGCGGACGGCACCAGGGGCCACTTATGGTGCCGCCCATGATGGACACGACCACCACCAGAGCCGGATTCGCCGGCGCAGTATCAGCAGGACTCGCACTCGGGCTTACTGAACTCATTGCCGGAATCACCGAACTGGTTCCATCGGCGATCGCCTCGGTAGGAGGAGTCGTCATCGACATCTCCCCCCGTTTTGTAAAGGAACTGGCAATCAGCATCTTCGGTACAGCCGACAAGGGTGCCCTCGCCATCGGGACTGCCGTCATCGGAGTCCTCATCGGATGGTTCGTCGGCCGCGCAACGCTCCGTCGCTCCTGGGTGGCGTGGGCGGCCTTCGGAGTCTTCGCCCTGCTCGGCATCCTCGCAGCAGCCGACGGTGTGGGCGGCAATCTCCCGTTGACGATCCTTGCCATCTCCGGGGCAGCCGCCGTCGGAGCATTGGCGCTGCGCAGCATGCTGCAGGAATCGCCGACGGACGGTTTGGCGGCCAACGATTCCCGACGCCGCTTTCTGGCGCAGGCGGCCGGCGCAGGCGCCGCCGCTGCGGTCGCCGGGCTCGGCGGAAGACAATTGATCATTGCCCGGTCGGAGGAGGTGCGCCAGTCGGTAACTCTGCCTGTAGCAGACTTGTCGGTGCCCATGCCGCCTCCCGAGTCACAGTTCACAGCGATCGCCGACCTGACCCCGATCGTGGTTCCGAATGATGAGTTCTACCGTATCGATACCGCACTCGTTGTTCCGCGACCCGACCCGGAGACCTGGCGCCTACGCATCACCGGCATGGTCGACAACGAACTGTCGTTTTCTCTTGACGATCTGGCCGGCATGGCGTTGTACGAGGAGTATGTAACCATTGCATGCGTATCAAACGAGGTTGGTGGTGACCTCATCGGTAACGCAAAGTGGACCGGAGTGAAGCTCGTCGACCTCCTCGATGCAGCCGGCGTGCAGGACTCGGCCGAACAGATCTTTTCGAAATCCGTCGACGGCTGGACGTCGGGCTTCCCGGTGGAACTCGCCTACGACGGTCGGGAGCCCCTCGTCGCCATCGGCATGAACGGAGAGCCGCTTCCCCCCAGCCACGGTTTTCCTGCCCGGTTGATTGTCCCCGGACTGTATGGCTACGTCTCAGCGACGAAGTGGGTCGAGGAGATCCAGCTGACCACCTGGGATGACGTAGACGGCTATTGGATCCCAAGGGGATGGGCCAAGGAGGCCCCGGTCAAGACGCAGTCGAGAATCGATCACCCCCGACGCGGCCAGAAACTGGCGGAAGCACCCCTCGTGTTGGCCGGGGTTGCCTGGGCGCCAACACGGGGTATTGACAAGGTCGAGGTCCAACTGGATGAAGGCCCCTGGCTCGAATGCGACCTGACCAGCCCATTATCCGATCGTGCCTGGGTGCAATGGAAGACGGAGATTGAGGCTTTTCCCGGCCGGCACACAGCACGGGTGCGCGCCACCGACGGGACCGGCGAGACACAGACAGAGGTCGAACACCGGCCCGCCCCCGACGGCGCAACCGGCTATCACGAGATCAGCTTCGAACTCACCTAGCCGCAAGATCCAATCGGGATCCGGCTTATCATTGGGGTATGACGACACACGAAGACAACAACGAATCCGACTCCCGCCCGCCCGAGCTACCGCTCCAGGCTCAGGTAGTCGAAACAGAGGAATCGGTCGAGGTCGCGGAGGGATCCGGCAGCTTCATAACGGAGCCGTCGAAGCTCATTCGTATCGCCTCGATGACCCGGGCGATGCTCGATGAGGTCCGCCAGGCTGAAGTCGATGAGTCAGGTCGACGCCGCCTCGCCGAGATCTATACCAACTCCCTGGACCAGCTGCATGAGTCGTTGAGCGAGGATCTCCAGGAAGAACTCGAATCGATCTTCCAGCCGCTTCACAAGGAAGACACATCTGAATCCGAGCTCCGCATTGTTCAAGCACAGCTGGTGGGTTGGCTCGAAGGCCTGTTCCACGGTATCCAGGCATCCCTGTTCAGTCAGCAGGCGGCGGCAGCTGCCCAGCTGGATGAGATGCGCCGCCGGCGTGCGCTCGAAGCGGCTTCGGAGGACCAGACCGGGTCTCCCGGCCAATACCTCTGAACCACAGACCTATTCCATCGTTGACTCATCTGAACCGTTCGACCGCGTCGAACTATGTGAAAAGTAGATGAAAAGCCCTTGACCGGCGTCCAATGTGGGGGCATTATCCGCATCCAACTCTCGACCTGCGGGAATAGTCACCTCCCCGCTCGTGTTACGGGAGTAACTGCGCCCTAGAAGGGGGTATGCACATGGTGATGGCACTTGAAGAGCAAACTTGGGAGCCCCGTCACGAGTGGCGGGACGATTCAGCTTGCGCCGGTGCAGATTCCGAGGTCTTCTTCCCACCTGGCGAAGACGAAGCCGCGGCGATGCCGGCGAAGAAGATCTGTGCGCTCTGTCCGGTGCAAGAGCAATGCCTCGAATACGCACTGGCAACCAACCAGACCGAAGGTGTCTGGGGAGGAATGAGTTCCGGGGATCGGCGACGGCTCCGCCGCCGCCTTCGGGACCGCGCCCGACGCGCCAAGGCCAGCTGAGCCAACAGTTCTCCCCCTTTGGGGGAGATGGCCGAGGCGGATCGGCGCAGCCGATCCGGAGCGAGGTCAGAGGGGGATCACTGGTCTTTCAGTGGAAGACAACTGAACCCCCCCTACCTGCGGGCACTGCTGCCCGCCGGGACCTTCCCCCCAACGGGGGGACCTTGATGGCTCGGTCCGATGCCTCAGCTCTCGCTCACCGTCACAGACTCGATGACACAATCATCGTTCGGACGATCCTGGGCACCGGTCGGCGTGTTGGCGATTGCGTCGACGACGTCGAGACCCTCAGTTACCTGTCCAAAGATGGAGTAGTTGTGCGGCAGCCCGTAGTCGGTGTGCATGATGAAGAACTGTGACCCGTTGGTGTTGGGGCCGGCGTTGGCCATGGCAACCGTGCCCCGGCTGTACTTGCCTGCACCCTCCAGTTCGTCACGGAAGCGGTAGCCGGGGCCACCCATGCCCGTCCCTGTCGGGTCGCCGCCCTGGATCATGAAGCCCTTTATGACCCGATGAAAGATGACTCCGTCGTAGAAGCCGTCGCGAGCGAGGAACACGAAGTTGTTCACGGTGAGCGGTGCCTCGGCGGCGTTGAACTCGATGCTGATGTCACCGTGGTTGGTGTGCAGCGTGGCCGAGTAGGTCTTGGAGAGATCAATCGTCATCTCGGGCTGGGAGTTGTACTGGGCCATGGTTGCTCCTGTCTTCTTCGTGTTCGGTGGAGGGTAATCCTGATAGCGCTGCTATTCAGCGACGGCGTCTACCTCTGGACATTGGGTGGGATCGCCGGCCCCGGAATGGGGCGAGCTCAGGATCCGGCTTCCAGGACACAAGGTCGCCTACCCGTTCGTCGTTGGAAAACATCTTGATGATGGGAACGTTGAGCCCGGCCCGCCTTTGGATGCCGAGCACCTCATTCACCTGATCCCACTCGACGAAAGTCACGACGAGACCGGACTCTCCGGCCCGAGCGGTTCGTCCCGACCGGTGCAGATAGGTCTTGGGATCGTCCGGTGGGTCGTAGTGCACGACCACGTCGACATCGTCGATGTGGAGCCCACGGGCAGCAACGTTGGTGGCAACCAGCACCGGGTTGGACCCGTCGGTGAAACCCGACAGCGCCCGGTCGCGTTGCCGTTGATGAAGATCGCCATGAATCGCCCGCGCCTCGACGTCGATCTCACGGAGCGCCCTGGCAACACGATCGCACTCCGCCTTCGTCCGCACAAACAGCAGAGTACGCCCTGAGGATGCGGCGATGGCCGCCGCCATCTTGACCTTGTCCATGTGGTGGACCTTCAAGAACCGGTGCTCCATGGTCTCGACCGTCTCACCGTCCGGTTCGGCGTCGTGGCGAGCGGGTTGCTCCATATACGCGCTGACTAGCGTCCCCACCTGCCCATCGAGTGTTGCTGAGAACAGGAAGGTCTGGTGATCGACCGGGATACCGCTCATGATTCGCCGCACCTGCGGCAGGAAGCCCATGTCCGCCATTTGATCGGCCTCGTCGATGGCGACCATCCTCACCTCGTCGAGCAACAGCTCTTTCCGCTCCATGAGATCGATGAGCCGGCCCGGCGTAGCGATGACTATCTCGACACCGCGCCGCAGCGACCTCGTCTGGGCGCCGATGGGAGCACCTCCGTAGACGGCCGTCGTCTTGTATCCACGAATCTCAGCCAGTGGCTCCAGCACCGCCGTTACCTGCTGGGCGAGTTCGCGAGTAGGCACAAGAACGAGCGCTAGAGGGCGCTTCACCGCGGCCCGCTCCAACAGTTGAACGATCGGGAGCCCAAAAGCGAGGGTCTTTCCAGAGCCGGTCCTCGCCTTGCCACAGACGTCCTTGCCCTCCAGAGCGTCCGGGATCGTCAGTTGCTGAATGGGGAACGGGTCGGTGATTCCCTGTTCGGTTAGAGCTTGGGCGAGGTCGTTGTCAATCCCAAGGTTTTCGAATGTTGCGGTGCTCGTCATACATGTCTCGCGTTGGAAAGGGGGCCGTCGATGGCCTGGAGACACATCCAACCTAGTCGCCGCGACTCTGCTTCAGGCCGTTTCTGTGCTCCCAGTGGTTTCGGGTGTGCACCCGAGCGAGGTTGCGAGACTCGAGTTCGGCGTTCAACTCGGCGCCGGTCAGCACGATCAATCCGGAGATGAAGAACCAGAGCATGAGGGCGATGATCCCCGACAGCGCTCCGTAGGTCTCCCCCAGCGAGCCGGCGTTGTTGGCGTACACCGAAAAGCCAAGAGTGGCAAGCACCCAGAGGAAGGCGACGACTATGGCTCCTACCGAAATCCAAGGAGACTTCGACGCAGGCCGGTTCGGTGCGATCTTGTAGAGGATCCCGAGTCCCACAACCACCATCACGAAGATGATGGGCCAGCGTCCGTATTCCACGAACGGGATCAACCCATGGGCGCCGACGGCATCTAGGAGACCCGGGAGGAACGTGACTGCGGAAGCGGCAGAGGCCATGAACCCGATCAACCCGAATGTGATGAGAAGCGCCATTCCCCGTACCACAATAAAGGATCGGTTCTCCGGGGTTTCGTACGCAATGTCGATCCCGGTGATGAGAGCCTTCGTTCCTGCCGAGGCCGACCATAGAGCAGCGACGATGCTGATCACGGCGGCAACACCGAGCCCAGAGTCAGAAGAGTCGACGATCGATTCGAGCTGTGTTGAGATGAATGTTGCTGTGTCCTCGGGCAGCGCCTCGGCGATGCTGTCAACCTGTGCGGTGAGGTCCGCGGGGTCGAGTACCAGGCCGTAGATCGAGATGGCTGCTATCGCTGCCGGAAAGATGGCCAGGAACGCGTAGTACGACAGGCTGCCGGCAATCATCGGGATGTGATGCTCGCGCAGCCTGCCTACAACGGCCTTGGTTACCGAAAGCGGGCCGTCGAACCACCTAGGAGATCGGATCGGTTCGTCGGCCGACTCATCTGGAGAAGCGGGCGAAGGGCTCGCTCCACCGCGGGGCCGCAGTGCCGCGACGGCAACCACCCCGGCGAGAATGCCCAACATCCAGTTGAGAAATCGGTTCATCCACCAAGACGCTAGTCGAGGTGTTCCTCCGCTATGGCAAAGAGCTGAACCACACCGGCAGAGACCGCCGGAGCGACTCCCGCCGCCTGCGGCAGGATCTGATCGACGTAGAACCGTGCGGTGTCGATCTTTGCCTCCAGCCACGGGTCGGATCCGGCGGCCAGCTCGGCCTCGGCAGCCTGTGCCAACCGGGCCAGGTAGTAGGCGCCGGCTACCACCCCGAACTGGCGGAGGTAGGGAGTAGCTCCGGCAAGGGCGTCGGCTGGACCTGCATCGAGTAGCCACTCAGTCGAAGCCCGTAGATCGGAGACGGCGGAGGCGAGCGGCCTGCCGAGCGTGGCCAGCGTCGCGTTGTCGACAAGAGCCCCGGCCGCTTCCTCCATCTCGTCGAGATAACTGTTGACGACAGCGCCGTCGCTGAACGGAAGCTTGCGCATCACCAGATCTATCGCCTGAATCCCGTTCGTGCCCTCATAGATGGGGGCGATCCGTGAATCGCGCCAGTGTTGCGCCGACCCGGTCTCCTCGATGAATCCGGGGCCACCGTGGACTTGCAGACCGATCGACGTCAACTCGACGCCCAGATCAGTGCACCATGCTTTCGCCACCGGCGTCAGCAACGCCGCTCGCTCCGCCGCCGCATCACGGGCCTCCTCCGTTTCACCATGCTCGCTGCGATCTCCTGCAGCCGACGTATCGAAGATGAGTGCCCGCATCGCCTCGATGTTTGCCTTCATCGTCATCAGCATGCGCCGGACATCGGGATGCTCGATGATCGGGGACGAGACATCCTGGGGCGCACCCAGCGCCCGGCCCTGCCTGCGCTCCTTGGCGTAGTCGAGGGCTTGCTGATACGACCGCACCGTGAGCCCGAGACCTTCGAGGCCGACATGCAACCGGGCGTCGTTCATCATCGTGAACATGCAACGCATCCCGGCGTTGACCTCGCCCACCAGGTAGGCGACCGCGCCTTCCTCCTCCCCGTAGGCCATGACACATGTGGGGCTGGCATGAATGCCGAGCTTGTGCTCGAGGCCCACACACTTGACGTCGTTCTTCTCCCCGAGAGTGCCGTCGGGGTTGACCAGGAGTTTGGGGACCAGGAACAGCGAAATGCCCTTGGTCCCCGGAGGGGCCTCGGGTGCCCTGGCCAGCACGAAATGAATGATGTTGTCCGCCATCTCGTGCTCGCCCCAGGTGATGAAGATCTTGGTGCCCTGGACTCGCCAACTGCCGTCTTCAGCGGGCCATGCCTTCATCCGCAATGCACCAACGTCGGAACCGGCCTGAGGCTCTGTGAGAGCCATCGTTCCGGCCCATTCACCGGTGATGAGCTTCTCGAGATAGGTCGCCTTCAGCTCGTCGCTGCCGTGCTGCTGGAAGGCAACGACCGAACCCGTCGTCAACATCGGGCATAGCGAGAAGGCCATGTTTGCTGAGGTCATCATCTCCTGGAACGCAGTAGTCAAGACACCGGGGAACCCGTGCCCGCCGTGCTCCGGATCACCACTGACTGCTGTCCAGCCTGCTTCGACCAGTTGCCGATATGCGGCCGTCAACTCTTCCGGAACTGCTACCGAACCGTCGTCGTTGAGGCTCACACCCTCGGCGTCGCCGATCGTGTTGGTCGGAGCGACGACCTCGGACAGAAACCGACCTGCCTCATCCAAGGCGTCGTAGACATCCTCAGCCTCGACATGTTCAAATCCGGGCAAAGAGGACAACTCATTGAGGTCGACGATGTTCTCGAGTACAAAACGAATGTCGCGAAGCGGGGGGCGATAATCACTCATAGATTCAGCTTAGAGAAGAGCCCCTTCGCAGCGCTCCACTAGTGTCGCCTCATGGCAACCACATACGTCGACATTCGCAACACCCCGCCACCCCCGGATTGGGGAGTCACAGTCTCTCAGCGAGCGATCACCGCGCTCGCCGAACGGTGGGCAGATCGGGAGTTCCCACTGCCTTCCTGGGACTACAAGGGCCTGCCGACCGGTCTCGATGACGACAACTGGTACAACATGGCCGTCGCCGGTTGCTCAGTCCTGGCCTGCATCTGGCCGCCCGAGGGTGATGCCATGTGGTCCACCCATTTCGAAGGAGAGGACCTCGTCGACGCTCCCGCCGTCTTCTCGTGCTTCACCAGGCGGATCGAGAATGGGCGGCTGGATCTTTCCATGTTTGGCCGCCTCACCGCGGCAGAGTTCTTCGCCGGCTCCGGCACCCTCCTGCTGAGGGACGAGAAATGGGACCAGCTGTGCGACGCGGCAGCCGCCATCACCTCCAGGTGGGGAGGATCGGTTGCAAACCTGGTTGCCGACGCCGAGTTCGATGCGGAGAGAATTGCAGATCTATTGGCGGCCACTATCCCTGGATTCCACGACGCTCCCGAGTCACCTTTGGGGGCACTCCCCTTCTTCAAGCTCGCCCGACTGGCAACCGCGATCATGTCGGCGGGGGGTTCCACCGACTTCTCCGGTTTGGGGAACCTTCCCCTCTATCCGGACTACATGCTGCCCAGGGTGTTGCGTGACTACGGCATCATGGTTTATGCCGAGGAACTCGCCGCTGCCGTGGACACCAGAGCTCTGATTGAGAAGGAATCCCCTTGGGAGCTGGCGATTCGATGGGCAACGGTCTACAGCGGGGATCGCCTGACGGATGCACTCCGGGAGCGCGGAGCCGACGTCATCCCGCCTGCTCTCGACTACGCCCTTTGGGAGAGCGCCGTCCTTGGACCGGAAGCCGATTCGCTCGGTGAGCACCACCGAACCCTGACTTTGGCGTATTAGACACCCGTCGTTAGCGTGGGCGGCTAGCCAACGCGACGGGACTCATGACCACCGCCTCACCATCCTCTGTGGTAACTCGTCTCGGACGCGTCCACTTCACGGCGCTGATCTCGATGATCATGGCAATGGCCGCCATCGGCATCGACCTGATGCTCCCGGCATTCGACGACATCCGCAATCACTTCGGACTCGCCCCCGACTCTCCCGACGTTGCCCAGATCGTCACCATGTTCCTGCTGGGCATGGCCGTCTCCCAGTACTTCTATGGTCCACTCGCCGACCGTTTCGGGCGACGCCCCATCCTCTATGCCGGGTTTGCTATCTACTTCATCGGCGCCCTCGGAGCGGCGTTGGCCCCGAGCCTCGACCTCATCCTGTTGAGCAGGTTCGTCTGGGGTATGGGAGCCGCCGGTCCCCGGGTGATATCGGTGTCGATCGTGCGCGACGTCTACTCGGGCGAAGAGATGGCCAAGGCCATGTCCTTCATTCTGGCGATCTTCATCATGGTCCCGATCATCGCTCCGACATTGGGCTCAGTGCTGATCGCAGCGTTCGGCTGGCGTTCCGCGTTCGCCTTCGGAGCGGTGATGGTGGTTTTGATCGCGCTGTGGGCTCGGGTTCTCCCGGAAACCCTCGACGAATCTGACCGACGGCCGATCAATCCGAGCGCCATCGCCGGCGCCACCTGGGAAGTGCTGACGAACCGGCAGACGATGGGTTACACGCTCGCCCGAACGGCAACTTTCGGGGCGTTCAGCTCCTATCTGGCCAGCTCAGAGCGGATCTTCGGCGAGATCTACGGCAGACCGGAGCAATTTCCGTTCATCTTCGGTGGGATCTCCGCTGCCATGGGTGTGGCAATTCTCATCAATACGCGACTTGTCGATCTGATCGGCGCCCGACGCACCGTGCACACGTTCCTATCGTTGTACGTCGTCTGGGCGTTCGTCTTGCTGGGAGCAACCGCTGCCGCCGGTGGCCACCCGAGTTTCTGGGTGTTCGTCATCGGTCTTGCGATTCTGGGAGGAATGCACGCGCTGCTGATCCCAAACTTCAACACAATCTCGATGTGGCCGATGGGGCACATCGCCGGTACTGCGTCTGCAGTCATTGGGACCATCCCCGTCGCCGCAGGGGCTCTCATCGGTGCCGTGATCGACCGGCAATACACAGACTCCGTGGCACCCCTCGTTATCGCCTTTGCCGTGCTCGGCTCCTTGTCATTCCTCTTCGTCCTTTGGGCGGAGGGCGGGAAGCTCTTCGACCGAAATGGCGCGGCCCGCCGCGACCGGCCTGAGATCGCTATGCGGCCCCCCGTATCGTGAACATCGATCAGGTGATCGAACGGGTAGCCGGGCTCCAACTCGACGCCGGCCACTACGCCATCTTCGGCAGCGGCCCTTTGCTGGTGCGGGGCATCATCACGACAGTCAACGACGTCGACATCATCGCCCGTGGCCCCGCCTGGCAAACGGCATTGGGCAAGGGCGAACTCGTGGATCTCTCCGAGCACGGCGTCTCGGTCGTGAGCATCGACGACGGCGCTGTGACTATCGGGACCATGTGGGCCATCGGCGACGTCGATGTTGACAATGCCATCGACTCCGCCGACCACATGAGGGGGCTGCCCTGGGTCCGGTTGGAACTCGTCGCCGGGTACAAGCAACTTGCCGGCAGGGCCAAGGACGTGACACACCTGGGTCTACTCGAAGCGTGGCTCGAGTCGAGGGACCAAGGGAGTCGTTAACCTGGATAGGTAATCGCAGAATGCGGCGAGGGAGAAGGACAGGACGAGATGCCTACACCACACATCAACGCGCAAAAGGGCGACTTCGCAGAGTCGGTGTTGCTTCCTGGGGACCCGCTCCGCGCCGAGTACATCGCGGACAACTTCCTCGCTGACGCCCGACAGGTCACGTCGGTGCGCAACATGCTGGGCTTCACCGGCACCTACGAGGGAACTCCGGTCTCGGTCATGGGGACCGGCATGGGTGTTCCGTCGGCCAGCATCTACGCAACCGAACTGGTACAGGAATACGACGTCAAGAACCTCATTCGCATCGGCAGTTGTGGAGCACTCAGCCACGACGTGGCCATCAGGGATATCGTCATCGCCATCGGCGCCAGCACCGATTCCAACGTGAACAGAGCCCGTTTCGGTGGATACGACTTCGCTGCGGTTGCCGACTACGGGCTACTACGGGCTTCCGCAGACATCGCCGCCGGATACGACCATCCGGTTCGCATCGGCAACATCTTCACATCTGATCTCTTCTACCACCCGGACGACGCAGGCCGCATCGAGTTCATTCAGCGCATGGGCATCCTTGCCGTCGAGATGGAAGCCGCAGGTCTTTACGGGATTGCCGCCCAGTACGGAGCCAAGGCGCTGGCCCTGATGACGGTCAGCGATCACGTGCTGACCCATGAAGCTACGAGCGCCGAAGAGCGCCAGACCACCTTCAACGAGATGGTCGAAATCGCGCTGAAGACGGTGGCAGCAGTCTCATGATTCTTTACGAAATGTAAAGGACCCACCGCTACCATTGGGCGCATGAGCACACAAGCCAGGCCCATCGAATGGATCCCCAATCCGCGCGCCCGCGGCATCGACCGTAGCGACGCTGTCGCCACCGTGTTCCCCGACGGTGTCTTCGAGCAGGCGCGACGCTTCCACCGCCAGATCCCCGGCTACCGCCCCAGCCCACTGAGAACGCTCCCCGGCCTAGCGTCGATGCTCAGCGTCGGCGGCGTCTGGGTCAAGGACGAGTCGCAACGCCTGGATCTCAACTCGTTCAAGGTATTGGGCGGTTCGTTTGCCATCTATCAGTTCATTCGATCCCA
>Ga0180436_10005223_pt1 | contig 11528 bp, 10 predicted proteins | sample SS_ome_2_FD_132434 | JGI IMG/M metagenome (GOLD analysis project Ga0180436, IMG submission 132434) | Hypersaline lake sediment archaeal communities from the Salton Sea, California, USA - SS_3_S_2 metaG | ecosystem: Environmental > Aquatic > Non-marine Saline and Alkaline > Hypersaline >...
AGTTTTTTCACGATAAAAAATTTAGTTATTCTGTTAATTAAATGATTCGTTTTTAGCTTAATAATTCTTAAGAAAGAAGTATTACTAATGCAATAGTTGAATGCAAATATATTTCTTTTCAAACATATTTTCCCAAAAACGATAAAATATTTTTTATGTTAATTCGATTAATATTAGTTGACCGCTCCACTCACAATTTTTTTCATTCACTATAATTCTTTTCATTCAGCTCGTAAAATAAATTGAATTTCATCCCCAATCATCATGGGCACAACTTGTGTTCAGAATATTTATCACTCCTGAAAGATTTAACCTGCAGAATTGCAGAAGCGTCGCTTAAAAGTGGAAGTAATCCGTAAGAATTCTGCAGCTTGTTTTTGATTGCAATTTTAGAATCTTGCAAATCAATTATCTTGTTGAGACAATCTGAAAATAAGGATTTAAACAATCTTCAATCTGTGGTTTTTATCACTTCAGGGTAGCAACAACTGTGTTCATCCCTTAATGATTTTTTTTTCCAGCATTTCTGCTTTCTCATAGAAATAATAAAACTTAAGCATTTGTGAGATTGTTTTTATCTCTTTTAGAATTTTGTATGCTTTTTTAATTTTCCCATTAAATATTAAAAATTCGACCTGCACAAATTGGAACCTTAATTCTAAATAATGCTTCAGGTGTATTGGTATGTTGTTAAATTTTATCCTGCTGAAAATTTTGTTTGCCTGTTGAGTTTTCCCGGTGTTCAAAAGCGCCCGGGCATAAAACGTCTGGGTTAGCCGGAAGAAAACATTCGAATTAAATTTGGTTAAATCATACCTGTCCGCAATTCGACTGGCAAGCTCGATAATCTCCTCGAATTTATTCCCGTAATTTAAGGCAAAAATTATTGAAAACTCAAAACGTGGATAAATTGAACTTGTTTGAGAATTCTTTTCAAATAATTTATCAGACATTAGGTAAACACGATTCATTATATCGGTAATTGGCTTTTTTATGAAAACAGATTGATAAACAATCTGAACGCATAAATAAAGACAGGTATATAATGGATTGATCTCCTCCGAATAGCCCAGGTTCCGGACAATATGGTATTCTTCTTCACATTTTTTCAGGTCGCATGCAAGAAAGTATTGCATGAATTTCATAAAATGTCCGTAATACTTCGCATGGATTGATTGATTATATTGCAGGTAATAATCAATATTATCTCCGGAATAAAGAACAAGACAATCCATGTCGAAGAAACTTTCAAAATAGAATAATTGACCGGATTTAGATTTTGCATACCAGGGAATTAAAATATCTCTTACCTTTTTATTCTTTCTCAATTCTACCCCAACCGTATTAATTACCTCATGGAATTGAGGAATTAACGAGCTGCCTGAATCTGATTTTTCCTGAAAAATGGAATAGACGTCTTTTAAGAGTTCTGTATTTTCTTCTTTGAAAGCAATCTTAATGATGTATTTGAGAATATTGCAACGACGCTGAGGGGTATTTTCATAATATTCGATTATTCGCTTCAATAAATCAACATTCAGCTTGTTCTCTTTTATCCATTTATTGGCCAGAAAGAATTCGAATAAAATATTATGAGAGAATTTCACAAAAGTAGTTAAGGTAAGATAATAATCCGGAATCGTATATTCATGAAGAATTCCGATGGAAATTAACTCGTTATAAGCCAGAATGCTATTCCCCTGTTGCAAAATGTCGTCTTTTTTAACAACCGTTTTTAATCTTCCGTTTTCGCAATTCCGGATAATAGAGTCGATCATATTCCGTTTTTCAACCGAATAGGGTTCTGATAATATTTTTTGGAGTGCAAAATGATTAAGTAGCTCAATATCGGTTAGGAATCCTCCGGTTTCTTTCCTTAATAGGAACAGATATAAAAAATACGGATTACAAATGATATCCGTAATTTCGGGAAAATGGAACCTTAAGTTTTCAAAACTTAAGGGATAATTGTTCTTTTTTAAAACCGATTTTATTTCTTTTTGGCTTAACGGGGGAACATTAATTGTATCTGTTAAATTTCCTTCAAAAGTAACCTCAAACCAATTTGACTTTAAATGGGGATTATTCCGAATAAAGTTGCAGAAAATTTGCCAGGTATCCGGCCGGCAGGTGATGACCAATTTAAACCAGTCAATTTGTTCATACGAAGAAATGATCTTCACTAAGTTATCGATAAAATGTGTCAATTTCTTGGTCTGGTAATAAATTTCATTTAGCCTGTCAACAATAAGGATAAATCGTCCTTTCACCTGCTCCGGATTTTCCCTAAAGTAGTTGCTGAAACTGTTCTGAGGATTAAATTCCAGCAAATTGGCCAGTTGTTTATATTTAAAGTCCAAACTAATTAAGTTATAAATAATCCCTCCATCAATAAGACAAATAATGTCATTAGAAGATTTGTCACTTTGCTTAATAAAGTATTTTTCTGCTAATTGTGTTACGATTGTTGATTTTCCATAACCGCCGGGAGCAATAAAGGCGGTAGCTGTTTGTGGCGAGTTAAGGAATGCAACAAATTTTTTCTCCGCAAAATTTCTGACAGGAATCCCCTTAATGTGTGCTCCGATTTTTGTTTTTAGCGAATTTAAACTATATTCTGTTAATGTCTTCGCTCTGATTTTCAGGTCCTCCCAGGCGTTTTGTTGTGAAAAAGATTGTTTATCGCTTTCATAGCAATTGATAAAATCCTGCCAGGATTTAAAATTTAAATAAATAGAAAAAGTGTCAAGTGTGAACTTAGATGGATTAAAAGGGGATTTAATGATGCCAAAGAACCGTTTTAGCGTAGATATGCTGATTTGTCGTTTTGTCGATTCCTGGATTACCTCAGACAGAAACTTGCAGTCTTTGGCATAGAAAATATTCTGACCAAACTTTTTTTGGATCTCTTCTTTTAAATGAACGATAAATATGTCATTCTCCCCACTCATTTTTGAGTATTCTCTTTTTAACTAATACAATGTTTTCCCAAACTTCATATTTAGCGAATATTTGAACAACAACTAATTCTAAGTTAATTATTTTATCTGAATTATTCCACTCTTATAGAACAAGAAAAAACATTTTAGCAATTCTTCTATTCTTTGCAATTTTAATTCAATTCTTCTATTTCACTGTTTGTGTTTTTACATCTTAGCAGACAAGAACTAATAATAAAATTTACATTTTGTTTAACAGCAAAAGGAATATTCTTTGAGTGATAAAAAATGAACAAAATGAACAAAAAATGATTGATTAAAAACTTGACTCTCTATTTCTACTCTAATATTTTTGGTCAAGAATTTAAACCAAAAAAACAAACCGATCTGTTATGAAAAAAGATTATCTTCCTGTTAATAATAATCATCAAGCACTAAACAAAACTCAAAACCGGGAACCGGAACAACTAATAGCTTCATCTTCCATTTCGAAATCCCTTAATCCCTCAAAAAGAGCAACTTCTTGTGTTAACACGCATTCTTTTGTTGTGGAATGGCAAATGTCTGAAAAAAGGTGAATAATTAAATTCTAACGAAAGAAAAAAATTATTTAAAAGAACACCCCAAAATTCTGGCTATAAAGCCAGTTCGTTGATTGTTGTTATTTCAGGTAAACCATTGTAAGACAATAATCACAAGTTCAACTCCATCCCCTAAAGAATCTGTTTGCACAAAGCGTGCTTGCTTTATATTCTTTGGGGGATTTTAATATAAGAGAAAAGGGCATCTGTAAAATCCTTATTTTTAGTTGAATTAAATCTTACCGATCAACACTCAGTTATCGTTTCAAAACCCTTTTCCCAATATCCGGTATTATTTTATATCTCCATATCGGATATCTTGAAATCATCCGATGCAGCACAACAATTTGGGGAATTTTTATTTCCTCTTCACCTACCCTAAAAAGCTGCATTTACGGATTGAATTTTGTGCATTTTAAAAAACAATCTCAAAACTTTTTAATGATCCAGATGATCAGATTAATCACCAAACTGATTAAAATCATGGTGGTAATGGGGAAATAGATTTTCAGGCCCGGTTTATTAATGTGAATATCCCCCGGCAAATGTCCAAGCCAGCAGAGTTTATTCCCCACCAGCATCAGGATCAATCCGATTACCGCGATTACGCCGCCTCCAATCAAAACATATTTCCCAATTTCTTGCAAATTCATTCACGAAATTTTAATATTGTTAAACAAAAACAAAATAGATTTTTAAATCCGGTTGGATTGCTACAAAGTAATAAATAATTATAAAGATTAAATAACAAACAAAAAGGTTATGGCAAGAATTTTAAAGAGCTCGTATCCCGATTTAACGTAAGCATTCGGCCTTCCACGTCAAGAAAGTTCAATGAGTTTGGTTATAGTGAGACATTCCAACTTTGCGTAGAATTGTTGGACAATTCCCAATATTCTAAGAGTTCTTCCAATTATGCGGTAAAAGGTCAGCTAAATCTAATGAGTAGTCATCATTGTAGACTGGTATCTTTGTCAGCACATCGGTCAGCCATTCTCTAGGATTGACATCAGCAGCTTTACAGCAGCCAAGCAAAGAATAAATAACAGCTGCATTTTCGGCAGCATCATGGTTACCACAAAACAGGTAATTTTTACGTCCCAACGCCAAGGGTCTGATGGCATTTTCAGCCAGGTTGTTATCTATTTTATATCGGCCGTCGAGGTGATAACGCGATAAACGGTGGAAAAGTGAGTAAGTGTACGATAGTGCCCTGCCCATCCTGCTTTTTGGTAATGCTTTTGGATAATAATTTACAATCCACTTTTCGAAGACAACCATAATTGGGTAAGCCAACCGCTGACGAAGTTCGGCTCTTTGCTTCTCATCCATGTCTTGTTCGGTGGCCATGGTCTCTACCTGATAGAGTTTAGCAATTTGTGCCAATGCATACTCTGCCCCGGCTTTATCTTCCGATAGGCTTTCTTCAAATTTACGACGTGCGTGCGCCCAGCATCCCAGTAGTAGAACACCTTTTTTTTGTTCGTAAATGGAGTAAGCTTCGTAACCATCTGTTTGGATGGCCCCTTGGAAACCTTGTAGCAGTTCAACCACCACTTTTTGTGCCCTTGATCCCTTATCGTAATGAAAGAAAACCAGGTTTTTCATTACCGACCGTACCATCCACAGATAGGCTTTTACTGTTTTGTGCTTTTCGTTATCAACAACCGGTACGGTGCTTTCATCTACCTGAATGTAATCCGATTCCATCACTACCTCTTGCAAACGGTAGTATAAAGCACGAAGCAAATCGCAACTGCCCTGAAACCAGCCATTGATGGTTGAAGCCGGCAGACTGACGCCAATTTGCTTAAACATGGCTATCTGGCGGTAAAACGGTAAGTGGTGTTTGTATTTGTTGATTAATAACTCTGCTAAAAGCGAGGCACCGGCATTACTGCGTGACAATGGCATCGGTGGAAGTGATGCAATTTGTATGGCCGGTTCTACTTGTTCTTGCTGCGTTGATTTTATAGCATACTTGGGGCGGATAATACGACGCACATATAGCTCACCGGGTTTATGTTCCAATACTTCGGTTACTTCCTCTCCAATACGTAACCAATTGTCATTAACCCCTTCCGGCTCTATTACTTCTTCCTCACGGCGAAGCTCTTCCGGAAGTGGAAGGCGTACTGGTTTATTTTTTTGTTTTTGTGGCTGTCTGCGTTTATAAGCTAATAATTCTTTGTCGGCCTCCTGGGCCAGCTCCTCTTCTTCCGGCAATAAATCCAGCCCGTCAAAATCTATTTTACGCTGGTTGGGATCAGAAGGAATAAATCGTTCGCTGGAAGCTTTCCAAAATCGGCGACGATACCAGGCTAATTGGTCGGTAAGTTTCCGAATCTGTTCTTTTTGTTTACTAACTAAGTCTTCCAACTCTTTGTTTTGAGCCTCAATGGTCTCCAGGTTTCCATTGTCTGCACTTCGATAACGAGAAAGCTCACAATACAGCTCATCTCGTTCTTGAAGCAACTCTTGAATTAATGTTTCGTTATCTGGACCCCGGCTCATTTATCCCCTTTTGTTTTGATACCTGAAGATAGTAAAATCAAGGGATTCAGCCAAATATCAGACGCTGGTTTTAAGTGCTTTTTTTACGTTTTTTTAATCGCCTGTTTATGGATTTTACATTGCTTACAATCGTCATTAGGTCTTGCCAGCCTATTGGCTGCGATGTGATGGTTTCATCAAAAGTCGGAAGTTTAAAAACACCATTCTCAAGCTTCTTATGATAGATGACCAGGCCACCATGTTCCAAGTGCAAAATTTTCATGATAGTAAGGTTGCGATTGACAAAGATGAAAACCTCGCCATCCTGGACATTGCGCTTCATTATTGAAGTGACAATGCCACTAAGCGTATAAAAACTCTTGCGCATATCTACCGGGGCCGGGTAAAGGAAGTATTGCAGCTTCCCATGCAAATGAAACATAGGCTACAATTAATATAAATGAACGATGGTTTTTAGTAATGACAGATCAACATGGCCTTTTACTTGCAATTTGGTGCCATTGGGAAAGGTAAACTCCATGTTGTTTTCCTCAGTCACAAACACATTGCCCTCTGGTGTAACATCAGGATGATTTCCAGTATTAACGTTTGGTTGCTTGCCAATCAACAAGGGCACGAATCTATCAGGTGCCTCCTTATCCTTTAAAATCTTTTGCCAACGATAAAACGTAGATACTGCAAAATCCTGATTTGCACAAAAATCACGAACAGTTAAACCTGATGACAAATACTCTTGGTAAAGTTCTCTAAAACTTGATTCAATTATACGCATTGTTTTTGCTTCAAAACTAGCTTGTCCGAAGATGCTGGGCAATATGTATCAGGCCGATGGGTTACGATTTAACAGCTTTATTTTTACGCTTGAGTTTTGGAATCTTCATGCTGGCCGGACATGGAATTGGTAAGCTCAACATGTTGCTTAGCGGCAATATTCAATTTCCTGCCCTGTTTGGTATTCCGCCCACAATAAATTTACTGCTCTCACTATTTGCAGAGTTGTTTTGTGCTGCATTAATCACCCTGGGACTAAAAACAAGGCTGGCTTGCATTCCGCTTATCATTAATATGTCGGTAGCAGCATTTGTTGTTCATGCAAAGGATGCTCTGTTCATGGCCAATGCAGCGGGGAAAGGTTCAAAGGAATTCGCGCTCATCTATCTTACCGGCTTCGTTGCAATTTACCTGCTGGGTTCGGGGCGATTTGCTCTGGACAGGATAGTTAAATAGATGCCAATTAAAAAGAGAGGAGATTCAGGAAAGAAGGTCATTTATCGATTTACAGATCTTTTTTTCATGCCCCGGCGCACGAAAGGCCAATCCTATTGCCGCGGTCGTTTTTCCCTTTCCATCGCTGGTATAAACCAACACCAAACCTTTTTTATTTTCCAATTTTTGAGGTATAGATTTTATGGTTAACCACCCGAAAGCTACGAAATAATAAACGATGGCAGGTATTTTAGACAAGCGCCTTCCATAATATCAATTGAACGAATTTGATTTTTCATTATCGATGAAAAAATAGAAAATTCTTCAGGAAATAAATCATTAAACAACATTATTATCCAATCTACACAAAAGATTAAGTGAGAGACACCCTGTAACAAGCAACAAGTACCCTACAACCTGACCCAACATTTCTATCCCTTCAGGTACGCATTATTTGAAATGAGCCCTGACTAATACCAACCCACCGGCTGACTTTCCAGGCTGTGAAAGATATGAAAGATTGTTTGTCCTTTTTGGGCGTAAAAATCAAAACGCTGTTCGGATTCGCTTTGATTAAAGGAGGTTGTTTTCAATTTAACCGGGTTATTCCCTTCCTGCAAAGGGATGCGGGCGTAAGAAATGCTGTAAGGAAGGGTTTGCCAGTTCCGGGTATCTGCTTTTTCCGTAGCTGCATTCACAACCGATAATAACACCCCAAGATTTTCATTTTTTTTTCTCACCTGTCGCTCAGCTGCCTGTTTGAGGGCCAGCCGCATTAACGAGTTACCCATTTCCCGGAGCATCCGGTCTTCCAAAGTTTTAAACGCAATCCGGTTAATATTTTCCGCCGTTTCCAATTGGTACTTTTCTCCGCCTGCAAGCAATTCTCCGCCCAGAAAATAAGGTTTCCTTTCCAGGTATTTTGGAAAAGCGGCCCGTACAAATTTCAAACTTCCCAGACCTCCGGAGCCGTTTCGGGATGAAGGCAATGGAAAAGGAAAACTCATCCCGTATTCGTCGTTTTTAAAAATAACGAAGCCTCCCTGCCCTTTTTCAATCATTAAATTAAGGCTCCATTCGCTTTTTACCGGTCCCAGTCCGTTATGCCAGAAAAAAATCAGCTCTGCCCCTTCTTTTTTCTGAGGTAGATAGTTCATTCCCGTTTTTTGTTCGAACCATTCCAGTTCTTCGGTAAATCCATTCAAATAGGCAGTTCTGAGCAAATCCTTTTTTAACTGCAAAGGCGGTTCCCCACCAAAATATTTCCGGTAATCTTCGTCATACGCTTCGTAGGCATTGCGGTAAGCGATAAAGGCATTATTGAGTTCCCCGGAGGCCTCGTATGCAATCCCCATCAGGTTCATCGCGAAAGCATCCCGTTTGTACCGGTTCTTTTTTTTCTCATACCGGTCGTTGAGTAAATTCAGTTTGTTGTTGATCCTGCGGCACTCCACCAGCGCTTCGTCAAACTGATTCATTCTCAAATAATTCAACGCCATAAAATAATGCATCAAAACCAGCTCATGATCTTCTCCCGCATAGGGCTTAATGGTTGGATTAACCAACAGACTCACGGCTTCAAGGGAATAGCTCTTCCGGTAATCTTCGGAAAATCGATAGGCCTCTTCAAAAAAACGATTGCTTTGCTCATATTCCTCCAGCATTTGCAACACAACCCCTTTCTGCCAGAAATAAAGCAGCCGGTTTTTATCCGTAGCTGCTTTCTTATTTCTGTCCAAAATTTTATTGGCTTCTTCAATCGCCCCTTTCGCAAAATTCTCCTGAAAAAGGAGGTTCTTTTGATAGTAAGTAGCACATCCGGCAGCCAGTAAAATGAATAGAAAAAATGCAATTTGAAGAAATTTACCCTTTATTTGCATCCGTGTTTTCTTATTATTTCCCAGAATTATTTAGCGACCTTTTTAATTTTTTTGCTGCCGATCCACACCTTTTCATTGGTTTCAAGATCCGTCAATTCCAAATCCACCTGATAATAAATCAATTTTTTCCGCACGTTTGCGTCTGTAATGGAACTAACCGTTCCCTGCAGCATAAAGTCGGCGCCTTTTTCCTTCCCCCAGCTTTTAGCCGTTGCCAGATTAGCATATTCCTGCTGGTCGGCCCTTTCATCCCTGAGTTGTTCCCGGGCTTCACCTCCCTGAACCAGCTTTACTTTTCCCGAATTCACAAATTCCCGCTCAATGTCATTGATAAAAGTCTCAGTACTGATGTGCTCGCTGCTTTTGTTTTTTACAAGCCCGACAATCAGAACCGGCTTCCGTCCTCTTCTTTCAATAAAATCCGAGAGCCAGATTCTGCTTAACGCGTCTCTTAACATCTCTTCGGCCACAAGCCGCGAATCGGTGTCATTCCATCTGCCGCTTAAATCAATCTGCGCGCTTTCATCCACACGGGTAATTTTTTTGGTACTCTCGCAACTAAAGAAAGCAAGAGAACAAAACACTAAAACTGACAGTATCTTTCTCATATCCTTTTTAATTTTACAGGTAATTATGTTTTTATTCAAAAGAGAGTTAAAAGTTAAAAATATGAATCGCCATATTCAATTAAATCCAGAGGAATCTTTTTATTCTTGCATTTTGTTCAAATAGAATAACAGACCGATTTCCGGTGCAAAATCCGTGGCCTTTGATGTAATTCCAAATGCATTGTTAACCCGGAAAAACATCCATGGTTTAAAGTGAAATTGCAAATCCGCAATCATCTCAACTTCATCCTGGGCGCCTTCCATCCCAACATAAAACCGGAAGAAATCAGATACCCGTTTCAGGTATTCAATGGCATATTCACCCAATTCAACTTTATTTTCTCCGGAGTTATATTCAAGTGCGGCTCGAAGGGTCATCGTTCCCCAGTTATATCCTTTTATCACGCCGGATCCGAATTTAAATTCCCAATCCTGCGTGCCAATTAATTCCTTGTCCTGTTGAAAAGGAAATACCGTTTCGAAATAAGAGAATACTTCCGGCATTTTTTCGGCTTCCCGAAAATAGCGCCAACGTATCTGACCTTCCACATCTCCTAATCCGCTTTCATTCAACTTTTCAGGCATGTTTGAAGGGTCATTACCGGCTTTCCATTGGGTAGCATCAATAAACGCCGCTTCGAATTCAACCATAACCCATTCGCTAATTCCATATCCGATGTAGAACAATGCCTCAGAAGCCGTATACTTCCCCCGGAAATCTTCTTCCAGTCCATATCCAAATTCGAACGGCTCATACTCGGCATTTTTATCATAATAATATTCAAAGAATGGATACAAAATGATTTCACCTTCATTGATGTAAGTTCCGAACATGGAGGTTGCAATCCCTGTTCCCCGGTCTTTAAGATAGTATTCTACGTCCTGAGAATAACAAACAGTAATTAGCAATGTGTTTACCAAAGCAACATAAAATATTTTCCGGAAGGTTTCTGTATTTGTTTTCATAACCATTGAATTTACGATTGATGCCAGACAGTGAAAAATTCCCTTTGTATAAAGCTCTATTCCATTTCCCTTCCTGATCGATTTGACATATTATTGATTTTACGTTCTAAAACATTGCCGGTTACAATTAAATTATGGTGAAAATTCATGTATCGTCACCACACAATCCTCTTCAATCCTTCCTCCCGGGCCATTTGAAGGGCTTCATCATGTTCCTGCAGGGTAATTCGCCTTGCCAACCAGGGAACCTCGTATGCATTGCCACAGGGACGATATTGCGCCATAATGTTAATGTAAGTTTCTTTCGAAATCTCACGGGAAAGGAACCTTGCCACCTTCCGGGTCCCTGCTTTTCCTTCGGGCATTACCAGGTGCCTTACCAGAAGCCCTTTTACAGCAATTCCATTTTCAATGACCAAATCGCCAACCTGGCGGTGCATTTCCCGGATCGCCTCGCGGGCCACATCCGGATAATCGGGTGCATGACAGGCAGTTTGCGCCGCATCACGGTCCCAGAATTTAAAATCAGGCATGTAGATATCAATCATCCCCTCCAGCAATTTCAGGGAATCCACCTCATCGTATCCGCCGGTATTGTAAACCAAAGGAACATTTAGCCCTTTTTCTAGGGCAATGCCGACTGCCTCAATGATCTGGGGAATCACATGCGAAGGAGTCACAAAATTGATGTTGTTACATCCGGCCTTTTGCAAATCCATCATAATGCCGGCCAACTCGAAGGGATTGACCCTTTCTCCTTCTCCCCCGTGACTGATCTCAAAATTCTGACAAAAATTACATAGAAGGTTGCAATAAGAAAAAAAGATTGTACCG
>Ga0180436_10005229_pt1 | contig 11521 bp, 6 predicted proteins | sample SS_ome_2_FD_132434 | JGI IMG/M metagenome (GOLD analysis project Ga0180436, IMG submission 132434) | Hypersaline lake sediment archaeal communities from the Salton Sea, California, USA - SS_3_S_2 metaG | ecosystem: Environmental > Aquatic > Non-marine Saline and Alkaline > Hypersaline > Sediment...
AAAGTATTGCCGGAAAGAAAATCTATTCATTCTTTTGCAACGGGAATGAAATTCTAATTAATATAAAAATGAAACAACAAAAGAAAATTACATTTCTCCTTTTAGGAGTTTTTATTGCCCTGTCAGGTTTTGCTCAGGACAAAGAAGGTTTTAAACCATCCGGAAAAGTTTCCGGCAGAATCTATGCCAACTTTAATGCCGGTGTAACCGATGCAGTTAGTAATGAAACTGCTTTTGCTATTCAACGTGCTTATTTTGGTTACGCATATCAGTTAACTGAAGAATTTAAAGCTAATGTGTTGCTAGATGTTAACTACAAAGATAGCGGTAACGAAAATGTGAGTGATCACTTTGTGTATGTTAAAAATGCATTTCTAAATTGGACGAAAGACAAATGGCAAATCAATTTTGGTTTGATCCCGCTTACCCACTTTAAATTACATGAAAAATACTGGGGGCACCGTTACCTTTACAAATCCTTTCAGGATGTAAATAAAATGGGAACCACTGCGGATCTTGGTGTTTCAGCGATCTTTCAGGCAAGTGATGACATTTCCTTTGACTTTACCATGAGAAATGGTGAGGGTTATAAGAAAATTCAGGGAGATGATAATTACCTGTATGGCCTGGGTGCAATTGTAAATTTACCTGCAGGATTTATTGCCCGTGTTTATGGGGATTTGCTGAAAGCGGAAGGAGTAACACAGAAAACAGTAACCGGATTTCTGGGTTATAAAAATGATGATTTAGCAGCCGGCGCGGAATACAGTTTCCAGGAGAACAACAAAAATGTACAAGGAACAGATAAAGAAGGTTGGTCTGCTTATGCATCGTACAATTTCGACAAAAAATGGCAGCTATTTGGCCGTTACGACAATCTTACGTCCGATGATACGGAAACTTTAATTGGTGGTGTGCAGTATTCTCCGGCAAAGAAAATTAAGTTTGCCTTGAACTACCAGGGAGTTTCTGAAGAAGGAATTGACATTTTTGATGATAATTCTGAAGGATTTGTTTACCTTAACTTAGAAGTAAAATTCTAACAACAGATTAATAAAACAGAGCTAAACTTCAATCGTTCATATAATATGCCGGTGAGGTCTGTATAAAATCAGAGCTTACCGGTTTTTTTTTGTATTCTGTTTTTATGATCTTTTATTATGCATTGATTGTTACTTAAAGTATTCGTAAAACAAGATTAATTATGGATTTTTATACTAAAATAGGGGATTATTACGATCTAATATTTCCCTGTCAGCCGGTACAACTTCAATTTATCGAAAAAAATCTTGGGACCATAAAAAAAAGCATCTACTCGATATCGGATGTGGCACCGGATCGTTGTCTGTTAAACTTGCCCGATTAGGTTTCGAATCGGTTCATGCGATTGACGATGATCCGAAAATGGTTGAAAAAGCAAAAGCCAAAAAAAGAGCGGATTACCGTTTCCCTGTTTTTTATGAAATGGATATGCGGAAGATTGCGAATAACTTCGAACCGGAATCATTCGACGCGGTAATTTGTTTTGGAAATACCCTCGTTCATCTGTTAACCCATAAAGATATCGATCGTTTCATCGGGGCGGTTTCTGAAATCTTAAAAAGTTCCGGGAGTTTTATGCTTCAGATATTGAATTATGATCATATTCTGAATAGCCGGATCGATCAATTGCCGGTCATTGAAAACGAAGAGATCCGGTTTGAACGCTTCTATGGTTTCCGAAAGGATAATTTAATTGATTTCCGGACCAATCTTACAGTTAAGAGCGAGAATCTGTCGATAGATAATCTCATTCAGCTTAATCCAATTAGAGGGAATGAGATCGTTAAATTGCTGGAGAAACATAACTTTCATGATATCAAACTTTATGGTGATTTCAAAATGAATCCTTTGGAAGTGGATAGCCTGCCTTTTGTATTGCACGCAATTAAACGATAGTTTCGTATCATATCAGAATATCTTCCGAAGTAACGGCATTCCGGCCTCCATTAAAGACATAAAAAAAGGCTCGCCATTTTCAGCGAACCTTTTTTTAATAAATATTGGAAAGATTTTTTTTACCTATCCTTATTGTGTTTAATGCTTTTGCAGATATTCTTTAAGCGCAGAATATTCGGCCGGCAGCTTGTCTGAAAGTGCAGGTCGTTCCATCCATTTTTTCAGGCGTTCCGGGAATTCTACCGGAGCCTGAGTGGCTTTTTCAACGGTTTCCGGGAATTTGGCAGGGTGTGCGGTTTCCAGGAAAATTCCCTGTACTTTATTATGTTTTTGATAATCTTTCAATCCCATGTAACCAATAATTCCATGCGGATCAGCCAGGTAGCCGTTTGCTTCTTTCAGTTTCGCCAACCCTTCCATGGTTTCTTCATCCGTGTAAAAGCAGCCGGAAATCATGCCGGTAACATCTTTATGAACGCCTTCAAAAAATTCGGTCATTCGCTCAAAGTTGCTGGGAGCTCCTACGTCCATGGCGTTGGATAAAGTGGCAACCGAAGGACGAGGTTGGTAATCGCCGGATTCCAGATATTCCGGGACCACCTTATTTACGTTGGTGCAGGCCAGAAAATGCTCAACAGGCAATCCCATGCTCCAGGCAAGGACTCCGGCAGTTAAGTTCCCGAAGTTTCCGCTTGGCACGGAAAATACCACTTTATCTGCAGCGCCTTTGGCGGCTAATTGTCCGTATGCATGGAAATAATAAACCGACTGGGGAAGCCAGCGTGCCACATTAATGGAGTTAGCCGATGAAAGGCGTTGTGCCTGTTTCAATTCCGGGTCGGCAAAAGCTTCTTTCACTAATCGCTGGCAATCGTCGAAAGTACCGTCAATGGCCAGGCAGGTGATGTTTTTCCCAAGAGCGGCAAACTGCTTTTCCTGATTCGGACTAACTTTCCCTTCCGGGTAAAGAATGAAAACTTCAACACCGGGAACCTCATAAAATCCATGAGCGACAGCACTCCCCGTGTCTCCTGATGTTGCTACAAGAATTCGAACAGGCTGCTCGTCTTTATTGAAGTAGTTTAGACAGCGAGCCAGAAAACGGGCGCCTACATCCTTAAAGGCAAGGGTAGGGCCATGATACAATTCAAGGGAATGAATCCCTTTTTCGACTTCGACAATCGGAATGGGGAAGTTGAAAACATCCTCTGTAATCTTTTTCAGATCCTCTTCCGGAATGTCATCCTGAACATAGTTTTTTAAAACTGCTGCAGCAATTTCAGGCAGGCTCAAGGTCGATAAATCATTGAAAAATTCCTTTGGAAGTTGTGGGATGTTTTCAGGGAAATATAAACCATAATCAGGTGCCAGTCCTTCTATAACTGCTTCGCGAAATGAAAGCTCAGGTGCGTTTTTTCGAGTGCTATAAAATTTCATATGTTTATTATCTTTCTTACAGTTGCCATATGGAACTCGCAAGTAAATTTAATTCCCGAATAGGCGGGACAAGCTTTTCTCAGGTGTGTATTTTAGAATGATAAATTTCATGTTCGTTTCATACTAATCTTTATTATTCAATGATACGGGCTCCGGTCGAGGCCAGCCGTGAAACGTAGATGTTGAATTTAATTCCGGTCGGAGTATAAACTTCTTCAAAAGCTTTTTCCACTTTCCGGGCTGTTTCTTCCCCTTTGCTCAAAATGTAAACAGAAGGTCCTGATCCTGCAATACCGCCTCCAAGGCCGCCTGCCTGAATTGCAGCTTCCTTTAATTCCTTGAATCCGGGAATCAAAATGGAACGGGAGGGTTCTGCAACAACATCAATCAGTGAACGTCCGATCAGATCATAGTCTTCCTTATAAAGACCTGCAACCAGACCGGCTACATTTCCCCATTGTTGAACAGCCGTTTTCAATGGGATTTGTTTGCGGAGTAGATTTCGTGACATTTCCGTTTTCAATTGCAATTGCGGGTGAATTACCGTACACCACAGATCTGCAGGAGTTGAAAGCTTGATCAAATCCAGGGGGTCATAGCTGCGTACCAGTGTGAAGCCTCCCATTACGGCAGGAGCAACATTGTCGGCATGAGGCACGCCCGAAGCAACCCGTTCGCCTTCCATGGCAAAACGTACTAAATCCTTTTCGTTAAATGGTTGCCCCAGTAGTTCATTGACAGCAAAAGCGGCTCCTGCCGAACTGGAAGCGCTGGATCCCATTCCGCTTCCGGGGTGGATTCCTTTTACCAGTTCCATTTCAATTCCCAGATCGCTTTTGGCCTCTTTCAGCATTTCCAGGGCAACTTTTCCGGAAACATTTTTATTGGGATCGAGCGGAAGTCCTTCGGCCCCATGGATTGCAACAATCTTTACTCCGGGCTCATTCATTGTCCGAACAATCACTTCATCGCCGACTCCATCCAGAGGAAAACCTAAGATGTCGAAACCGCAGGTCACATTCGCAATTGTTGCGGGAGCAAAAACCTTTATCTTGTTGTTTGTCATTATCGTGTATTTACTAATTAGAGAATGATTCTCTAATTCACTAATTCCTTTATTTTGTCGTTAACTATTATTTGCAACACGCAGGATATCAGCAAAAACACCTGCGGCTGTTACCCCGGCGCCGGCACCTGCCCCTTTAATCACCATCGGCTGGGTGCTGTATCGTTGTGTGGAAAGAAGCACAATGTTGTCGGTTCCTCCAAGCTGGTAGAACGGATGATCTTCCGGGAATGCTTCCAGTGCTACAGCACACCCTTCCTTTTGATAGGAAGCCACATATCGAAGCCGTGAGTTTTGCTTCTCTGCCTGGCGGCGTTTTTCTTCCATCACCGGATCGAGCTTTCGAAGTTCTTCCAGCCATGCATCAACTGTCGAGGTCATTGGAGGAAGGTTTGGGACCATCGGAGAAAGTTTCACATCTTCGATGTTGATTTTTGCGCCACATTCCCGGGCAAGGATCAAAATCTTTCTTTTTACATCGATGCCGCTCAGATCGATGGTCGGATCCGGTTCGGTGAAACCTTGTTCCATGGCCTGCTCAATAGCCTGGGAAAAAGAAACCTCTTTGCTGATGGTGTTTAAAATAAAATTCAGGCTGCCGCTTAACACGGCCTGTAACTTGTTGATTCTGTCTCCGCTCGATACCAGGTCAAGAATTGTGTGTATCACCGGCAGGCCTGCAGCAACGTTGGTTTCGTAATGGAACCAGGTGTTTTTCATTCTTGCCAGATCCAGCAATCCCTTATAGTTGTTGTAATCTGACGAAGCAGCAATTTTATTGGAAGCCACAACGGCCACGCTATGTTCCAGAAACTTCGAATAAATGGCAGCAACTTCAGCTGAAGCAGTATTATCTACAATAACACTGTTGCGCAGGTTCATTTGATGAACTTTGTTGATGAATTCATCCAGCATCATCTTTTGTTTTGACTTCGAAAGTGCCTCTTTCCAGTTGTCCAGATTAATGCCTTCGACATCGAAAATCATCTGGCGGCTGTTAGACAACCCTACAACCTGCAGGTCAATGGCAAGCTCATTGCTGAGATATTCCCGCTGAGTGCGAATCTGTTCGATCAATTCACCTCCTACATTTCCTACACCGATAAAGTACAGGTTAATCCGTTTTTTACCGGACAGGAAAAATGCTTCGTGAAGTACGTTGATTGCTTTGTGTGCATCACTTTTGGGGATTACAATCGAGATATTTCTTTCGGATGATCCCTGTGCAATGGCACGTATATTAATACCATTCTCACCCAGAGAAGAAAACGCTTTTCCGGCTAAACCTACCCGGTGTCTCATGTTATCGCCAACAAGGGCCAATATGGAACAATTGCTTTCAACAATTGGCTTGTCGAGTTGGTGGTTCTTAATTTCGTATGAGAATTCGTGCTCAACCACCCTGGCGGCTTTTTCACTAACCACTTCAGGCACAGCAATACAGATGGTGTGTTCTGATGAAGACTGAGAGATAAACAATACATTGATATTGTTTATTGCCAATATTCTGAAAAAGCGGCGGGAGGTTCCCGGAATTCCAACCATTCCACCTCCAGAAAGAGTTAGTAGTGCAATGTTTTCCAGATTAGATATTCCTTTAACCGGTGAGCCGTTTTCGCGGCTTTCTCCTCCAACAATGGTTCCTTCGCATTCGGGGGCAAAGGTATTTTTTATTACCAGAGGAATCGATTTCTCAACCAGCGGATGGATGGTTGGAGGATAAATCACTTTTGCACCAAAGTGCGAAAGCTCCATCGCCTCTTCATAACTCAACTGTGGAATGGTAAAGGCCTCTTTCACCTCTTTCGGATTGGCGGTCATTACACCACATACGTCAGTCCAGATTTCAAGACGGTCTGCTTCGAGAGCGCCAGCCAAAAGAGCTGCTGTGTAATCGGAACCGCCTCTCCCCAATAAGGTTGGTTCGTTTTCTTTGTTGGAAGCAATATATCCGGGCAAAATATATACTCCTTGGTTCCCCGCGAATTCCTTTTGAATTCTGGAATAGGTTTCACTCATCCGCACTTTGCCGCTTAGATAACCTGCTTCTGTTTTGATAAGCTCTTGCGAGTCAATGCGTTCGTTCTTTAAACCTTTGCAATTAAATGCTGCTGAAATAATCCGTGAGGAAAGCATTTCGCCCACCCCAAGAATCTTTGCAGTAAGTTTGTCGGAGCACTCTTCCAGAGTTGATATTGCAGACAACCTTTCTTCAAGCAGGTTCAGCATCAGTTTAATCTGACCTTTGATTTCTACGCGCGAATCCATTGGAATCAGTTCATCGATTAATTCGAGATGTTTCTGCTCAATAGCTTCAAACAAAGGCATAAAGGATTCTCCTTTTAATGCAAAATTCAGCGATTCCTGTAACTGATTTGTTATACCGCTGAAAGCAGATACGACCACGATGCAAACCGGGTCATTTATTCCAGATATTATTTCGCTGATACGAAGGATTCTTTCCGGTGAGGAAACTGAAGTTCCTCCAAATTTCATTACAACCATATGGATTTTGTATGCGTGAAACATTCATCAAACCATTGCCACTGATTTTTATCGAAAAAATCAAAAATAGTTTAACAGAACTCCCGAAAGCTATTGGGATCACAAATTGACAAAAATAATAACAATATCGATGATACGAAAAACTTATACAGGAAGGTTTTCGTTTTTTCAGGGATGAAAATTTCCCTTATAATTACTGGTGTGTTATTCATTTTACCCCGCATGGGGTGGTAGAGCAAGTGAGGGTTATGAACGTGGAAATTTCTACCGGCCGGCTCGAAATCAGTTTGCCATGGGAGGGTATAAAGAACGCCATTATATTATATTTACTTCTTATCATAACCATATCAGCACAAAATTAAGATTTTTTTTAAAACGGACGATTTAATTTGTCTAATTTATTAAACTTTCCGGATTGAATTATGATCATATTGCCTTTACTTAGAGGAAACGAGCATGAACTTTTTTAATCATAAATTACACACAACTTGTCCCTCTATTCGGGAGGAGGATGATTAAAAAAGTTCATGCGAGTTCCTTTCCGCCAGCTGGCGGATTTTGCAGATTTTCTGCAAGCAAAAAATTTTAAACATATGAAAAATAAAGGAATACCAATATCTCTTTCCCTCATTACGGATTTCTCAAATTTTTATCACTGGTTGAAAGGCATTTCAAGGCATATGAGGCCAAAATTCTTTTATCTTTGTGCCGATTAAAAATTCAAGTTTTTTCTTATGATTTCTATTGACCAATTGTCCGTTTCGTTTGGAGGTTTCGATCTTTTTCAAAATATTTCATTTATTGTTAATCCAAAGGATCGAATTGGATTGGTAGGGAAGAATGGTGCAGGAAAATCAACCTTGTTAAAGGTTTTTGCCGGACAACAACCGGCATCGGAAGGAGAAGTTGTTGTTCCGAAATCGGTGAGTGTCGGGTATCTGCCCCAGCACATGATAACTGCTGATAGCCGGACGGTATTTGAAGAAGCTGTTTCTGCTTTCGATGAGATATTGGAAATGGAACGGCGAATTAACCAATTAAACGAAGAATTGGCTGTGCGCGATGATTATGAATCCGGAGGATATGCCAAAATCATCGAACAGGTAACGGAATTAACTGATCGTTTTCATCTGCTCGGGGGCGCTAATTTTCATGCAGCGGTTGAACAGACTTTAACCGGACTTGGATTTTTACGCAGTGATTTTGATCGGTTGACCAGTGAATTTAGCGGAGGATGGCGCATGCGTATTGAGCTGGTTAAAATCCTTTTGCGCAAACCGGATGTTTTTCTGCTGGATGAACCGACGAATCATCTGGATATCGAATCCATTCAATGGCTGGAGGATTTTCTGAAAACCTATTCAGGAGCAGTGGTTCTTGTGTCTCACGACAAAGCCTTTTTGGATAATGTGACAAACAGAACCATCGAAATTTCTCTTGGAAAAATTTATGATTATAAAGCCAACTACTCGAAATATCTAGAACTCAGAAAAGAGCGAAGGGAAACTCAAATTGCTGCTTTCCGCAATCAGCAGAAAATGATTGCGGATACCGAAGATTTTATTGAGCGATTCCGTTACAAGGCTACAAAATCCGTCCAGGTTCAGTCCCGTATAAAACAATTGGAAAAGCTTGACCGGGTAGAAGTTGAAGAGGAGGATACTTCAGCATTAAAAATTAAATTCCCACCTGCTCCCCGAAGTGGGACAATTGTTGTTGAAGCGAAAGAGTTGTCCAAAAAATATGATCAGCTTCTTGTTCTTGATGAAATTGACTTAACCATTGAGCGTGGGGAAAAAATTGCATTTGTAGGGAAAAACGGAGAGGGAAAAACCACTCTGGCACGAATTATTATGAACGATTTGAAGCATAATGGCGGAGAAATGAAGCTGGGGCACAACGTAAAGATTGGTTACTTTGCTCAAAACCAGGCTTCTCTGTTGGATGGTGAAGCAACGATTTTTGATACCGTTGATCATATTGCTGTTGGAGATATCCGGACTCGTTTGCGCGATATTCTTGGGGCTTTCATGTTTAGTGGTGATGATATTGAAAAGAAGGTAAAAGTGCTTTCCGGAGGAGAACGCTCAAGGCTTGCAATGATCCGTTTACTTCTTGAACCGTATAATTTCCTGGTGCTTGATGAGCCAACCAATCATCTTGATCTCCGCTCAAAAGAGATGCTGAAACAGGCGCTTTATGATTTTGACGGAACTTTGCTGATTGTTTCTCACGACAGGGAGTTTCTTGATGGTTTGGTGGATGTTGTTTACGAGTTCCGGAATAAAAAAGTGAAACAACACCTTGGGGGAGTTTATGCTTTTTTGGAAAAACGAAAATTAGAAACGTTAAAGGAGTTGGAGCAGAAGACGCTGGTTTTGAATGCAGAGTTGCGGGAAACTCCAAAAAATGTAAAGAAAGAGGAATTGTCTTTTGACCAGAAAAAAGAGATTAATCGAAATATATCTAAAGCTGAAAAGGCCGTCGAACAATCTGAAGAAAGGATTTGTGAAATGGAAGAAGAAATTGTAAAGATGGATGAATTAATGGCAGATCCTGAAAATTTAGCAGATGGCTCTCTTTTTGAAAAATATGAAGCTCTGAAAAAATGCCTTGCAAAGGAGATGGAAAACTGGGAAAAACTAAACGAGGAAGCAGAAACCTGGTTGTCTCGTAAAATCTGGTAGCTAAGGGAGGGAATAATGTTTTTTGTTTTTCTGCGTATCGCAAAAAAGAAGGGAACATGATCCAATAAATGTTATTTCCGGTGTAACATTCTAAAATCAATTCGAAAGTCTCAAAGGTGAGGCTTTTTTTATCTCAGGTTTAGAACCGATTTTTTTAACAGAAAATTTCACGAATTAATTCAAGGAAGTCTAATTCATTTTATATTTTTTAAGAATTTTATCTGACTGATCTGCTGATAAAAAAGTATGTATTTATATTTGTTAATGCCATCATGAGATAACTGTAATTAATTTAAAGTTATTGTAATATTTTGCTTTTAAATTGAACAAAATTTATGTTTAAAAATACTTTAAGAAGAATTATTTTTATTAAAAAAAGAATACATTTTTTAAAAAGCTATTTATTATATTTACCTAATGAATTTATAATCAATATTACATTTTCAGGGCAAAGCAATTAATTTCTAATTTTATTTCCCCATTTACAATTATCTGGCATATGAAAGGCAATAAGGAAAAAAATGAAGAAAAGACTTCATATTCAAAAGAAATTGAGAGAATAACAAACAAAGAGATTTCAAATAGTTATTTAGTTGAAATTGCATGGGAGGTATGTAACCAGATAGGAGGTATTTATACCGTTATAAAATCGAAGGTACCTCATACTGTAAATACATGGGGAGACAATTATTTTTTATTGGGACCTTATCATCCAAATCAGGCAGCAGCCAATTTTCAGCCGATAGAAGATTATACAGATCCGGTTGGCAAAGCAGTTAAGGCAATGAATGATATGGGATTTGTTGTTCATTATGGCAGGTGGCTTATTACTGGAAGACCTAAAATTATCCTTTTTGATCTATTTTCTATTAGCCATCGATTGAACGAGTTTAAATATTTTATGTGGGATCATCATGGAATCGCTCTTCCCGCAGACGATTATTTAGTGGATCGGGTAGCAATGTTTGGATTATTGGTTACGGAATTTTTCAAGATATTTTCGAATCCGGACATTTGTAACAAGAAGAATCTGATTGCTCATTTTCATGAGTGGATGGCGGGTGTCGCTATCCCGGAAATCCGAAAAGAAAACCTCCCAGTAAAAATTGTTTTTACAACTCACGCAACGATGCTGGGCAGATATCTTGCGATGAATGATCCTTCCTTTTATGATAACCTTCCTTTTTATGATTGGCAGAAAGAAGCTATCCACTTTAATATTGAGCATATTGTAGCCATTGAAAGAGCAGCATCACATGGATCTCATGTTTTTACCACTGTAAGTGATGTAACTGCTATGGAATGTGTTCATTTGTTAGGGCGGAATCCGGAAGTTATTTTACCCAACGGATTAAATATCGAGCGTTTTGAAGCCATGCATGAATTCCAGAATCTGCATTTAAACTATAAAGAGAAGATTCATGAATTTGTAATGGGGCATTTCTTCCATAATTATTCGTTTGATCTGGATAAAACACTTTATTTTGTTACTTCCGGGCGTTTTGAATACTATAACAAGGGATTTGATGTGACACTGGAAGCTTTGGCCCGATTGAACTGGAAAATGAAAGAGCAAAACATTGATCAGACCGTAGTCATGTTTTTTATTACCCGGAATCCGTATCATTCAATGAATTCAAATGTTTTGCAATCAAGAGCACTTCTTGAGGAAATTCAAAGGAATTGCCAGGATGTGCAGGACAGTTTGACCAAGCGGTTCTTCTCTGAAATGGTTTCAAAAGATTATGGATTTAGTATGCCGGATATTAGCAAAATGGTAGATGATAATTTATTTATGCGGCTCTGCAGAAATATCAAAACATGGCGAAACAACACTCTCCCGTCCATTGTAACTCACAACTTGTCAAATGAAGACAAAGATCCTATT
>Ga0180436_10005231_pt1 | contig 11520 bp, 10 predicted proteins | sample SS_ome_2_FD_132434 | JGI IMG/M metagenome (GOLD analysis project Ga0180436, IMG submission 132434) | Hypersaline lake sediment archaeal communities from the Salton Sea, California, USA - SS_3_S_2 metaG | ecosystem: Environmental > Aquatic > Non-marine Saline and Alkaline > Hypersaline >...
ACATCGTCCCGCCGCAGGATGCCGTCCAGGGGCAGGCCGTTTTCGCGCAAGCGGGTTTCATAGGCCTCGAAATCCTTGCCTACGGCAGCCAGAATAGTCGCCTTTTCCTCCAGCAGATTCAAACTGTAGGCGATATTTCCGGCGGTGCCGCCGAATTTTTCGGTAATGCCGTTGACCACAAAGCTGACGTTGATCAGATGAATTTTCTCCGGCAGGATATGCTCCTCGAACTTGCCGGGAAAGCCCATGATGCGGTCATAGGCAAGGGATCCCGATACATAGATCTTCATGTGTTATTCTCCTGTTATTCAAACCAGATGCAAAAGCCGGCAATCATATTGCTGAAAGGGAATCATTCTCATTCCAGAATTCGGCCGAACACCCGCATAAAATTTCCCCCTAGAACCATGCGGATATCCTCGTCGGAATAGCCCCGGCGCACCAGGGCGGCAGTGAACAGAGTGAACTCCTGATGCCCGTGAATTATATCCCGGGTGTCCAGATCCCGCGCCATGCTCAGAAAATCCTTGAAGCTGTCACAAAAATCGAAACCGACGCCCACGTGTTGGATACCGGCAATACTGACAATTCGGTCCACATGGTCCACCAATTGTTCCACACCCGTCTGGGAATGATCATCCTGGATCAGTGCGCTCTGGGCATTCATGCCGATCACCCCGCCCTTTTTGGCCAGGGCTTCGATCTGGGCATCGGTGAGGTTGCGCATGGAGCCGGCCAACGCCCGGCAGTTGGAATGGGAGGCGATCACCGGCTGCTGGGCCACCTCCATCACATCCCAGAAACCTTCGTCATTGAGGTGGCTGACGTCAACCACCATGCCCAGTTTTTCTGCCTTCTCAATCAATTGGACCCCAAAGGCGGTCAATCCCCCTTTGCGCCCTTCGGTGACACTCTGGAAACTGCAGCCGTCAGCCGCATAATTGCGGCGGCTCCAGACCAGCCCCAACGCACGCACCCCCAATTGGTAAAAAATCCGCAGCAGGCCCAGGTCATTCTGTAGCGGATCGGCCCCTTCCAGGGAGAGCAAAAGGCCCAGTTCACCGGCCTTACGGGCCGCCCGGGCCTCGGACGGGCTTGTGCAGATCCTGAACAATCCGGGGGTTTCATCCATCTCTTCCAGCAAATGGCTGACCTGGTCCAGGGCCTTGCGCAAGCCCATTTCGGGCAAAAAGAAATTATGGATAAAGATGGCCGATACGATGAGGTCCACACCACCCGCCGTAAAGCCGGGCAGGTAGTCAGCGGCAACCACCTGGCGCTGCCCCCGATCCCGGCGGTTGGCCACTTCGTAGGTCAGATCAAAATGGGCATCCACGACAAATGCGCCCCGCTGGAGCACATCAACCCTGTCTTTAATTTTTTCTTCGATTTCCAAATTTAAATTTCCTCTGGGTTGCAAGGGTCAGTAAAAAACAACCGGACGGTCGCAATAAATACGGCGGCACCTAACCGCACCCCACGGCCGGGGACGCTACGGCACCCCGGGAGGCAGAGTTGGCCGCCGCGAGCCTGCCCACCAGGTAACCGTCCATGAGCAAGTGAATGATATGATGCATGACACAGGCCACCAGGGCCAATTCGTATTGGGGAAACACACTCATCTGAATGATGACGGACAGGGGCAGCGTTTTCTGACCGCCCATGAAGATCACACTCTCCCGGCGCCCCGGCGGTATGCGGAAAAAGCGGACAAAAGCTGCCCCGGCCAGCCACAGCGCCCCATGGAAAAGGATCGCCCAGCTAGCCACCTGGCCGATCATCAGCACATTGGCCAGGATCTTCTCTCTGACAGGTGAAACCGCCATCCAGACGATGGTCAAAATCATGCACTGGTTGATAATGCTGAATCTCCTGGCATGGCGTGCAATGATACCCCTGTCCGCCATCTTGACCCCCAAACCCAGGGCCAGGGGTAACAGGACCAGCAGGACCAACTTAATCATAATGGCCCTCTGATCGATGAAAATCTCCGCCGTTTGACCCACCAGGGCCAACAAAATAGTGAGGGTAAGCGGAATGGTCACAATGGCCAGGCAGTTGGCAACAATGGTGATAAACAGGGCGTGGGCCATGTTACCCCCGGCAGCGCCGCTCATCACTACCCCGCTGCTGAGGGTTGTGGGTACGGAGGCCACCAGGAAGATCCCCATGAGAAATCCGGTTTCCAAAGGCATAAGGGCACAGAGAGCCGCCAGCAGGGGGGCCACGATGAAAATCAGCACCAGGGCCAGCAGGGTGCCTTTTATATCGCTGACGCCGCTGCGGATGAGCCGGGCATTGAGCATCAGCCCGGAGATGAAGAAAATCACAAACACCGCCAGATTGGGTCCCAGGGATTTTTTCAGGCGCAGACCCAGGGGAGCCACCACAGACAAAGGGTCCAGCAGGGTAAGCATGAAAACCACCACCAAGCCCAGCATGAACCAGTATTTTTTAAGCCAATTCAACATACCGGGAAATTCTCCAAAATTATTTTTAGATAACCGGTATAGCCGATAGCTCCCCGCAACCAATAATGCAAGTCCTTTGCCGCTATTCAGGGTAAATATTGTTTGGTTCGAGAAGATTCTTTGAGAGGGATTCTGGATTCGCAGGGCACCTTGGTCTGGCACAACCCGCACCCCCGGCCCGCGAATCCGTAGGTGCGTTTAATGAAAGGCTGGGCCTTTTGCCTGATATAGGTCTTACAGGCCACCTTGTCGTGACCCTCCGGGGTAATGGCATCGGCCGGGCAGCGCTCCATGCAGCGTCCGCACACCCCTTTGGCGAAAAACAGGCAGTAGGCATGATGGTCGCTGTAGGGCCGCGGCGTGGCGGGAATATTGACACGGGCCACAACCGAACCCACGCGCATGGCCTTGCCCAGAGGGGTGATCAGGCCATCGCTCAGGCCAAAGGTTCCCAACCCGCAGGCATAGGCGGCATGGCGCTCCGACCAGGTGGAAGCATAGCCGTGGCGTTCCGACGTCCGTCTTGCCCACTGGGGCGCCAGCATGGGCGCCACCGCCGCAATCTGCCTGCGTTCCAGGGCTTGTTCCACGTGTCGCCGCAGCTTGGCATTCACGTCTTCACCGAAAGTCCGCGCCCTGGCCCAGCGCTCCGCCGGAAACCGGACCTCCCGGCGATTATCCGCCTTGGTGGCCCGGGTCTGGGGCAGAATCCAACTGATGACGGTTAGTTCCCCGGCGCTAACCGTCTGGGAGGGAAAAGCTAGGCTGAAGGCCTCGCGAGGTGTCCAGTGAAAGGAACCCACATGCTCTTTGAAATCATTGAACAGCGGATCCGCCCCATGGGCAAATCCCACCAGGGGCGCATCAAAGGCCCGCTCGCGATCCGCGTCATTAAGATGATTATCCGGTGAATCCCGGATGTAATCCTGGATTACGGATCGAATCCAGGTATCCGCATGGTCATTTCCAAGGGCGTTCATAACAGGCCCTCCCACATCCCTGTTCACGTGTCTCCCGGCACGTTTTAGGCCACAAAAATATTAACCGCTGATAACGCCGATGCTTGGTGCAATTCTCTTTTTGTCGGCACCATCCGCGGTATAATTATTTAATTGGTCGATTTTCAAGGGACCCTTGCACAAAGAGATTTTTTATTGGAGTCCGATGATCCCGCGCCGGCCCAGTTCACGGATAAACCGGGTCACGGCCACTTCCGCCTCACGATTCAGCAGTTTGTGTTCTCCGGCAAACATTTTGCTGATCCGCCCCACACTGCGCCGTCCGTCAATCAGCCCCCATACCGCACTGCCCAGCTGGTCCAGCTCGGTTTTCTTGATTTGGTGGGTGGCCGCCGCCCGCCCCAGGAGCCGGGCAGTACGCACCACCCAGGGCGAAATGGGCATGGGATAGGCCAACAGCACCAGACCGTCCCCCACCCGGCTCTCCTCCACCCCGGGCCGCTTCACCGGCACGCAGGCCAACGCCTCTTGGCGGCTCAGGCCCGCGCCGGGTTCCGATTTAGGCCGGCGCCAGAACATATTCCGCCGCCCATCTGTCAAACTCCGCCGGGTTCACTTCTTTTTTCCCCTGCAAAACCATGCCTAAAATACGATTGGCCCCTTTAAGATGCCATACGCGGCCCTGTTCATATATAGAAGCCCGGCGCCATGGCAGCAACCTCAGGCGGGACGCCGGGGCCAGCGTCCAATCCAGGCGCCGGTCCCGAAGCGAATACCGGGGGGTGCCGCGTCCGGTACCCAGCACTCCCTGGCCGCGGGCGAAATCATCAAGATCAGCGCTACCCAGCAACACTGCCGCCGGACTCCAGCGGTAAAGCCTCAGACGCTGTGTCTTGCTACTGAATTCCAATTGAAAACAGCCGGGCTGGAATTGAAACCGGTCCAAACCCAGCCGCACCGGCAGACGGGCCTTGATATCATAGACCTGCCACAGTCCCCGGCCGTCCGGCCAGTGATCCCTAAATGAAAGGAAGATCGATTCCCACAGGGAACGACGGGGTGCGGATGCGGCGGAAGCGTGAAAAATCTGGATGAGGGTGGCTGTGCTGCAGACCGTACAAAAAAGCAGCACTCCCTGGGCCGCCGTTTGCGGGGTGTGCCAGTGGAATCCCTGCATGCGGTGGTCCGCCATTAGCGCGGTCCAGTGTTGGGGCAGGTCCCAGGTCACCATGGCCGCCGAATTGCGGCGGGCACGTCCCCGCCACAGCCGCTTGAGGGTACGATCGAAAGAAAATTTACCCCGGATCGTATTCCAGCGCAGCTCCATGGCCGGGCGGCTGCCGGTATCCCAGGCCAGATGGCGCGGGGCCATGCGCGACAATTCCCAGTCCCCGGGGACGCTAAGGGCAATTCCGTTCCAGGCGACGCGCCGCAGCTTCAACAGTGTCCCTGCCCCGGGTGTTGTGTCCCAGGTTTAAAGAGGCGGCGGATGCGATACCCGCCCGCAGGGTAATAGTCCGTAGGTGTAGGGCGAGGTGTCATCGCGGGATCAGCAGCTCCCAGTCCGGAAGTTTGGCGGCGGGTTGCGGGACGTCTTTTTTTTGCCGGGCACGCTTGTCTAAATAACAGTTCCGTTCCGCTTCTATCGCATTGTTGAGATTCAGTTTTACCGCATTGCCCATTTTCTGATCGCGATCCTGGGTATTGTGCTGCAAGGTCAGGCTGATGTGGTTGCCTTTGTCGTCCACAAAGGACCACTTCCAGGCGATCAGCACATGGAAGGGGTCCCCCCGCCACTCATCGGGGTCCCCAAAGCGTTGTTTGAAACGCTTCAGCAGACGTTCAAAATAGGCTTTGCTGGGATCCGCATATTTGATCTTGATACGCACGATGTGCCCGGGATCGGCACAGTTGCCGTAGGCGATCAGGCCGGTCTTGATCCCGGCCACCGGTTTCAGCTCCACCTCCTTTAAATACCCTTGAAAACGCACCGGCATAGCGCTTTCCATGATCAACCGGTCCGCAAACTCCTCCACCGGCCGGTCCACCCGCACTCCGGCGATGCTGTAAGGAGTATCCTGATCCGCAGCCCAAAGACTGCCTGCGGCGGACAGTATAAACAGACAGGAAATAGTAAGGATGACCCGTCCCATGGATATCAGCTCCTGTTATGAGTTTTTGTCAATCAAAGTCTGAATATAGGGAAGGGTTGCGGGAGGGTCAAGTGAGGACGGCTGCCGGAAATCTTCACGCCCGGGCCCGCCGGGCCCGCAGCGGCTTATCACCCCTGATACACCTGCTCCATCAGGTCGGTCAGCTCGTAGGCCAGCCCGTGCCGGTCCAGAACCTTCAGCAGCGCTTGCAGTTGAGCCGGACTGGCCACCTGCAACTGCAGACAACCATCCCGGTTGCCTGTAGGGGTACCTAAGGATCGTAAAAGGGCCACGACTTCGCTGAAGGCATCCACCCGCAGTCCCAGACGGGAGTGATCCTCCATATAGAAAGCCGGCAGCTTGAAATCCGGCAGACAATGGGGTGTGGCCGGATATTTAGGGACGATGGGCAGCCAGCCCATGATCAGTCCCCCTGCTTTTCCAAGGGATTGTAGCCCGGCCGGACATAGAGCTCATCAGCACGGCCCATGACTTCGGGCTTGAATACCTGCTCGGCCCAATCTACCGGTGCAACTTCTTTAAGGGCCACCGAAACAGAGGACGGTTTACACTGGGCAATGGTGGCCACTTGCGCGGCTACAGCATCGGCCAACTTCTGTTTCTGCTCCTCTGAGCGTCCCGGGTAGAGTTTGATGGTTACATGGGGCATGGGAATCTCCGATCTGGTTTAAGGTAATTGCCAAACGCATGTTCCAATCTCCAGATAATAGCCGCGGAAACCAAGCATATGGTAGGGACGGGTTTGATACCCGCCCCTACAGCATGCCCTAGGTGGATTGATTGCATATTTAGTCCGGGGCAGTCGTCAATGCGACACCCGAACTCACAGCGGCCAGACCCAGGGCAGGACCAGCAGCACCACCACCAGCACCACCAGGGTCAGCGGCAGGCCCACTTTGAGATAATCCCCGAACCGGTAGCCCCCGGGGCCCATGACCAGGATGTTGGCCGGATGGGAAATGGGGGTCATGAAACTGGCCGAGGCTGCCACGGCCACGGCCATCAATACGGCGTGGGTATTCATATCCAGATCGGCGGCGGCCTTGAGCACAATGGGACCCAGCAGGACCACCAGGGCGGCGGTGGGGATCACGCAGGTGGCCGCAAAGGTGAGCAGCATCAGGCCGGCCAGCACGGCATAGGGTCCCCAGGGGCCCACCCAGGCCACCACCCCGTCGGCCAGGAAGCGGGCCGCGCCGGTACTGTCCAGGGCCGTGCCCAAAGGCAGCATCCCGGCAATGAGAATGATCCCCTTCCACTCCACGGTACGATGGGCCTCCGTCATTGTCAGGCAGCCCGAAATGACCATGAGCGCCGCGCCCAGCAGGGCTGCGATGTAAATGGGCATCAGACCCAAAAGTACCGGCAGGATCACCGCCAGCAGTACAACCAGGGCGATTTTGGCCTTGGCATAGTTGGGAACTTCCTGGGCGGATTGGGTAAGCACAATGAAATCAGGTTCCCGTCCCAGGATGTTGACCTTGTCCCGCGGGCCGTACAGCAGCATGGCATCCCCGAAACGCAGGGCCATATCGCGCAGAAAGCCGCTGCGGTGCAGATGGCCTTCCCGCCACAAACCCAACACGTTGAGCCCGTATTTTTCCCGGAAATGGAGTTCCACCAGGGTTTTGCCGGCGACCTTGGCATGGGGCGAAAGCACCACTTCCATCAGGCCCACTTCGGTACCTTCCAGATGTTCCAGGGATAAACCGGCAGTGTCGGGCAACTCCAGGTCCGCCAGATTGCGCAGCAGGGTCAGCGTCGCAATATTTCCCTCCGCCACCAGGGTATCCCCGGCGGAAATCCGCGTTTCCGGTGTGGGCAGCCGCTGGATGCCCCCGGGCCGCTTGATGGCCAGCACCCGAATGCCCAGGGCCGCTCCCAGGCGGCTACCTTGAAGGGTGCGCCCGTTGAGCAGGGATTGGTCGGGCACGGCTACCGCCACCAGACGTTCCTTTAAGTGATAGACCGCCTCCAGCTGTTCCAGGGCGAGCGGATCACCGGAAGTCACACCTGCCGCCTGTTCCAGATCCGGAACGACACCAGGCGGAGCTTGGGCCAGCAGGATATCCCCGGCCTCGAGGGTCAGATCCTGGAGATCGGTCCGGTGGAGCCGGTCCCTGCGGCGCACCGCCAGGATCGCGACTCCCAGCCGCGTTCCCAGGCCGATCTCCCCCAGGGTCCGCCCGGTAAAAGGGCTCTGGGGGTCCAGGGACAGTTCCACGGCCGGCAGGTCACGGGTAAACAACTCGCTGTAAAGGGTACGGGCTTCGGTGATATTGAGCGTGTTCCAGTAACCCAGTTCCTTTTTTAAGCGGCGGATCCGTTCCGGGTCCCCTTCTACGGCCAGGCGGTCCCCGGCTTGTAAAACCATTTCGGGACCCGGCGCCAGGATAGTGCGGTCACGCCGGGTAATCCCCAGTACATTGACGCCCAGAACGGCCCCGATACGGCTCGACTTGAGGGTTTGGCCTGCCAAGCCCAGCCCGGGCGGGATATCCATGGCAAACATCCGCTCCGACAAATTGTACTGGTCCGAAAGGCCCGCGCCGTCCTGCATGGACGCGCTTTCGCTGATATTGGTGCGGGGCAGCAGGTGGCGGCCCACCAGGACCATGAAACCGATACCGGCCGCCATGACCACCAGACCCACCGGGGCAAAATCAAACAGCCGGAACGTGGGCAAACCGTTTTCAAGTAGAATGTCGCTCACCAGCAGGTTGGGCGGCGTGCCGATCTGGGTGGTCAGCCCCCCCAGCAGGGAGCCGTAGGCCAGGGGCAGCAGCAGGCGCGAGGAGGGGTGGCCGGTCTGGCGGGCGATATCCATCACCACCGGCAGCATCAGGGCCGCCACGGCCACGTTGTTCATAAAGGCGGACATGACACCGGCGCTGAGCATCACCACGGCGATGATGGCCCCTTCGCTGCGCCCCGCCACCCGCAGCACCCAGCGGCCGATGATGTTGGCGACTCCGGTGCGGGTCAGTCCGCCGCTGAGGATAAATACCGCCCAGACCGTGATCACGGCGGGGTTGCTGAACCCGGCCAGGGCGTCCTTGGGGCTCACCAGCCCGGTGAGGGCCACCGCCACCAGCACCAGCAGGGCCGTTACCTCCATGGCAACCCATTCGGACACCAGGAGGACCACGGCCGCAGTCAGGATGGTCAGTACCAGGAGGATTTCAGCGCTCATAGGCGTATACTCAATATGCCAACCGCCCCAGGGATTTTAAAATCAGGGTAAAGCCCATGGCCAGCATACCCGTCAGGCCCATGCCGCAGGAGAATCCGGCCAGCAGTACCGGTGCGTATTGGCGCCACATTTTGCCATAACGCTTAAGGAAGAAATAACGGCCCAGAAAGGCGCCCAGAACCTCCAGGATCAGGCCGTGGGGCGTGGACTGGCCCAACCCCCGCACCACGCCGTAAATCAGCAGCACCGGCAGTCCGAAAAGGGTGAGCAGGCCGTAGGTCAGCACGCCGAACAGCAAGCCGATGCCCACATAACCCCCGTTGAGGGCCTGGTAAAACAGGGCGTTGCCCTCCAGGGTGGAGGTCTGCATCAAAAGGGAGTTTAAGGCCTGCAGGTGCCACAGTTCCTGGGCATAGGGATAGGCCGAAGAGGGAATGGGCGCCAGGCGCCAGATGAATTGGGAAAAGAGCAGGCTGGAGATCATCACCACGGGAAATACCACGATCTCGGCCTTGATGATGCCGCGGATGCTGGTGCCGGTAAGCTCGATCTCCCGGAAATTGACCGTGGCGCTGCCGTAGTTGTGGATGGGAATGGGTGCGTACCAGATCTCGATGCCCTGGTAGCCGAAAAAACGGGCACCGGCTATGAAACTGGCCTCCCGCACCAGGGGCAGGCTCACGAACTGGCCGGCGATGCCCTCCATGCGGGCGCTGATGTAGGAAACCACTGGCGTGTAAACAAATCCGTAACCCAGAAAGAAAATCCAGGGAAAGTTGGGCACCAGCCAGACACACAGCCCCACATAGGCCAGGGTGGAGAACACATAGATGCCGATGGAGATCCAGAAATTGAAATCCCCCCGGCCCGGGGGCGGATTGAACAGATCTTTGAGGGTGCCCCGTCCGCCGGGTCCGCTCTTACCAAAGGAGCGCGCCACGGACCAGATGCCGATGGCGGCGATGGCCAAACCCAGCCCGATGCCGAAACTCATGTAGAAATCGAAGTTGTTGGCAAACACCGTATCCACGGTGCCCATGCCCGGGTGCCAGCGCGTCAGGATGCCCTTTGCATAGAGGATGGGGTTGGCGATGACCGTGATCAGAAGGCCCACCAGGCCGCCGATCACCGCCCAGAAGGGGAGTACCATGCCGATGAAAATCAGGCCCAGGTCGAGCTGGAGACCCGTGGCCACCGCCGGCAGGACCTCTTCCGTCTCCCGGGTCAGTTCGATCCAGGGGATGGGAATCAGGCGAATGGGCTCCGTCAGCAGCAGCCCCGACACCGTGGGCAGCATCACGTAGAGCCCGCCGAAGATCAAACCGATCACCCCGCCGATGGAAAAAACCCGCCATTTCCAGCTTTTTTTCTTCTCTTCCGTGGACTCGGCCAGGGCCATGGTGCCCAGGGCGCCCACCGGGGCCATGGGAAAAGGCAGCTTCTCCACATCGGAGGTGATGCGGTAGAGGGCGTAGCCCAGGCCGAACTGGTCGATGCGCTGGATGATCTGAGCGCCCACCAAAAGCAGGATGGGAATCAGCCAGTCGCGATGGAAGAAGGTGCGTTCCACCAGGGACTCTGATTCCGGACCGGGCGCCACCCAGCTGGGAATATATTCCACCAGGCCCAGCATCTTGGCCGCATCGGACTGCACCAGGTACTGGTTCCACAACAGCCCCTGGAAGGGTGAGGCCAGGGCCGCCCCGGCCATATAGTACAACAGGAAAATCTCCTGCTGCTTGAGCTCGGTATAGGAGCGCTTGGCAATCTCGGCAAAGAGGATAATGGTCACCCAGCGCGCCGCCGGGCCAATGCCCGTGCCAATCACCAGCTGCAGGTACATGCTGCCCGGCATCATCAAGAACCCGATGAAGATGGCGCCCACCACGGTCTTCCAGTCGAAGCCCTCTTCAAAATGATCGGGGGTCTTGAGCAGATCCCGGTATTCCTGGAGTTCCTTGTCCTGATACATATAAAAATTACTTCGTAATTTTTAATTAACTGATATTATTAATATAATGATAGTTTGTAGGTTAGGCTGAGTCATACAAAGCTCAACAATACTACCGGTAAAACGTTGGGCTGCGTTCCTCAGCCCAACCTGCAAATCCCGTATGAAACATGCAGATTTCGGTTCCAGGCAAGGCCGCGGCCTTTTTCCAACCGCTTTGCGCAGCTTAAGCTGCGTTGAGGATTGGATAAAGGCGAGAACGCAGCCCCCACCCGAATCGGCGCCCAAAGATGCATATTGCATCAACTCGGCAACACCTGGTAGCTCGCATCGCTGAACAATCCCACCAGGGCCCAGGCGCCGCCCATGAGGAAATCGCCGATGATCAGGCCGATGAAAAAAAGGCGGATGCGTTTGAAAAGTACCACACCGCCGTAGCGCAGGCACAGGGCGTTGCACAGCCAGCCGATGAAAAAGCTGAACCAGAGAATGCGCATGGCGGAACTGTAGGCGGTGAGGTAACCGATGGGGTGGATGGGCCACCAGTAGATGCGATGGTAACACACCACCAGGCCCAGCATCACCAGGGCCCCCACAGCCGAGAATATCACTACCCAGCGGCCGGGGCGTACCGGCACCTCCACCAGGTTTTTGACGTTTTCATAGACCGCCACGGTGGTGCGGGTGGCCCAGTCCAGCTCCAGTTCACGCACCCCGTATTTGTAGCACAAAACCAGCATGGCCGCGAAGGAGACGGCCAGCGCCCCCAAAA
>Ga0180436_10005232_pt1 | contig 11517 bp, 9 predicted proteins | sample SS_ome_2_FD_132434 | JGI IMG/M metagenome (GOLD analysis project Ga0180436, IMG submission 132434) | Hypersaline lake sediment archaeal communities from the Salton Sea, California, USA - SS_3_S_2 metaG | ecosystem: Environmental > Aquatic > Non-marine Saline and Alkaline > Hypersaline > Sediment...
ATAACAGAGAAAATGATATGAGAAGGCAGAAGACAGGAGTAAGAATTCAAAAGGCTACGAGCATAAAGATGATACAGCCTATGCCGCCATCCGAGAGATGTGTTTCAGAGTTTCCAAACCAAAAAGAAAAATTTGGCCGTTTGGGCGACACCTGACTTGAAACACGTTACTCCCTGCACCCCTCCAGACCTTGGTCAAGTCCTGATTAAAAGTTGATACTTTTTAAGCGTTTTACGCCCACTGGAACCACCTTTTACCCTTCCCGTCATCCCGGGTTTGACCCGTGGTTCGACAGGCTCACCACCCTGAGCGAAGTCGAAGGGGGATCCAGTCTAGGCTGTCAGCCATCAGCAATTGACAACGCAAACGATTTATTTTAGCGGCGAAGCCGCTCCATATAACATTTTGGAACAAGATGTTATTCTGGATCCCCGATTCCTCGAGGATGACAACCGTAGAACGTTTTTAGGGCGCTTTCAGTTATTGGCAGTAAGCTTTTAGCCGCCGTGGCGCATCTGTATTCTGAATTCTGACTCCTGTCTCCTGGCTCCTAATTTTACTAAGTTCAATACTGGCGCTCCTTCGGCATACTCATGTTTCCATGTCACATGCTTTCGATATGACTGGTTTCGCTTCCTCATCCTTGTCCGACAGGCATTTCTCTACAGCCCGGATAATTCCCTCGTATCCGGTGCAGCGGCAGAGGTTGCCGGCATGCTGTAAGCGGATCTGCTCGCGGGTAACGGTTTCCCCCTTGTGTTTTTCCACAAAGGCGGTGGAGGTCATGATCAGACCGGGGGTACAAAAACCGCACTGCACCGCGCCTGTATCAAGATAGGCCTGCTGCACCGCGGACAGGCTGCCGTCCCGTGACTCGCCTTCAACGGTGCGGATGCTGCGGCCATCCGCCCATATCGCCAGGTAGAGGCAGGAATTTACCGGGACCTCATCCATCAGCACGGTGCAAGCGCCGCACTCTCCTGCGCCGCAGCCCTCCTTAACGCCGATGTAGCCGTTTTCCCGCAGAATTTCCAGCAGGGATTTTCGTACGTCTATTGTCGTGCTAAATGATTTGCCGTTGATGCTACAGGATATTTTACGATTCATGATAATGATACTCCGGATTGTTGCAGGGCTTCTAGCAACACACGTTGAGCCATTGTCTTGATAATCTGTCGCCTCAGATCTTTGGGGGCACGCCAGGAATCCCGAGGTCTCAGGTCACCCAAAACCGATTCAGCGACCAGCTGTATCAGTGACGGATCCAGGGCGGCCCCGCGGGCTTTTTCCTCGGTCTTCCAGCAGCGCAGCGGCGTGGGACCTGCCACGGTAAATGCCAGTCGCAACTTGCCGACCTGTTTTCCCTGCGGCAGACAAGCCACGGCACAACCGATGGTGGCAATGTCCATGGCGTCGCGCATGGCATACTTGTGGTAGCTTGCAACCCAGCATTGATAGTCATCCGGCGCTATGCGCAGCGCTGTCATGATTTCAGCCTGCTCCCGGTCAACACGGCCGGGTCCCTGGTAAAATTCATGCAGGGGCATCCGGCGTATGCCCTGGGGGCCTTTGAGCTCGACGATGGCGTTCAGCACCAGCAAGGGCGCGGCGCTGTCGGCACTGGGGGCGCCGTTGCAAATGTTGCCGCCCACAGTAGCCTGGTTACGCACCTGGGGTCCGCCCACCGAAATGGCTCCTTGGGCCAGGACCGGAATGTTATCGGTGATGATGCCGGACTCGATCAAATCGGTAAACGTTGCACCGGAACCGACTAGAATGGTGCCGTCGGGCCTCAGCGTTATTTTTTTTAGATCGCCCACATCGTGAATGTCCACCACGTGAGCATAATCGGGATTGCCCTGGCGCGCCCGAATCAGCACATCGGTGCCGCCGGCAATGGGGACGGCGTTTGGATTCTGCAACAACAGGGATATGGCTTCATCCACTGAATCCGCTTTGTGATAACTGTCGATATCAAACATACCTCACCTAAATTAATCCTGCCTTTTTGAAATATTTGTATAGGGTCTTGGGATTGAGGGGCAGTTCATTGACGGCCACACCGGTGGCGTCCAGGACGGCATTGCGGATGGCCGGTGCCGGCGAAAGCAGCGGCGGCTCGCCCAGGGATTTGCTCCCATAAGGGTGCGTGGGCTCGTTGGTTTCCACAAAGGCAGCTCCCAGGTCGGGGATATCCATGATGGTGGGGACTTTGTAGTCCAGCATATTGTTGTTGTAGATCCGCCCCGAGTCGGGATCGATCATGAGCTTCTCATACAGCGCCGCCCCGATGCTCATGGCCATGCCGCCCAGGACCTGGCCTTCGGCATTCAAGGGATTGATAACCACGCCGCAGTCATGCACATTGTAGATTTCGTTAATTTTAACCCGGCACAAGGGGATATCCACCTCCAGGTCCACGAAAGTGCATCCGAAAACATGGGCGTTGCTGCGGGTCTTGTAGCTCACCTCTGCCGTGATCTGGCCGCCGCGGTTTTTTTCGTAATAGGCGTCGATGGCCACGTCTTTCAGACTCATGACGACGGTTTCCGGGGTTCGGCCAATGACGATATGGCCGTTTTTGATAGCAAGATCCCGGGCCTCCAGGTCGGAGATGGCACCCACGTATTCCAGAATCTTCTCCCGGAGTCGGCGGGCGGTCCGAATCACGGCTTGACCGCTCACATAGGTTTGGCGTGAGGCATAGGCACCGGTATCAAAAGGTGTGACATCCGTATCCTGACAGGAGACCACATGCACGTGATCCAGGGGCAGGCCCAAGGTTTCCGACACCATCTGGGCCAGTGCTGTATCCGATCCCTGACCGATTTCGGTGGCCCCCACCTGTAGATGCACCGACCCGTCCTGATTTAAAATTAGGCGGGCGCTGGCCGCCTCCACACAAACCGGATAAGTGCCGGAGCCGTAGCTGAAACTGGCCACGCCCAGGCCCCGCCGTAGGGGTCCGTTCTGGGTCCGGGGCCATTCGGCTCGTTTTTGATCCCATTGAATCAGTTCGCGGCCTTTCTCCAGGCATTCAACCAAACCGCAGGTCAGCAAAGGCTTTTTGGTAATCTGGCTCTTATTGCCGGGACGGGCGGCATTTATTAGCCGCATTTCCACCGAATCCATCCCCAGCGCCCGGGCTGCGTCTTCCATGATACACTCAATGGCAAAAGTCATCTGCGGCGATCCATAGCCCCGCATGGCACCACCGGTAGGAAAATTGCCGTATATGGTTCGCGCTCGGCAATGGTAAACCGCCCGGGGATACATATAATAGGATTTTGCGGCTCCGGCCGACACGATAGAGTGGCCGTGGGAAGCATAGGCACCGGTACTGGACAGGGCGTCGAAATCGATAAGATTGACGGTGCCGTCTTTTTGTACACCCATTTCCATCTTAACCCGGAAGGGATGGCGCACGCGTGTACCCACCATGCACTCTTCTCGATCCAGTTTGAGCCGCACCGGAACACCGGATAACTTCCAGGTTAAAAAAGCTACCATGGGCTCTAAAATTACGTCCTGCTTGTTGCCGAACCCACCGCCGATGTGGGGTTTGACAACCCGGATTCGACCGAGGGGAATGCCCAGCGCCTCGCCCACGATGCGCCGAGCTATGTGCGGAATCTGGGTGGAGGAGACGATGATGATTTTATTCAAATCATCCATATAGGCATAGGCCGTATGGTTTTCCAGGTGGCAGTGCTGGAGAACCTGCGTTGTGAAGGTTTCCGCCAGCAGATGGTCTGATTCTTGACGCGCCTTTTCCGGATCGCCGCCGGCTGTGAAGCTATGTTCTTTGACGATGTTGCGCGTTCGTTGATGCAATTCGGGTGCATCAGCAGCCATCACGTCTTCCGGGCGTACGAGCGGTTTGTACGTTTCGTATTCCACTTCGATGAGCGCCATGGCTTTGTGGGCCACCAATTCATTCTCGGCCACCACCACGGCAATTTCATCGCCTTCATAACGCACGTAATCGGTGAGCAGCAGCCGATCGGGCACATCGTTGTGATTGGGATCCAGAGAATATGGATGTCCGGCCGTGGCAAATCGATTCTTGGGAATATCCTCAAAAGTGAAAACACCGTCTACACCGGGTAAGCCCTTGGCCCGGTTGGTGTCAATGCGTACGACCCTGCCATGAGCGATGTTGCTGCGTAAATATTTGGCTACGCGCATACCCGGCAGGGAGAAGTCATCGGTATAACGTGCCTTGCCGGTGACCTTGGCCACGCCATCCACTCGCTGCACTGCTTTACCTACTGCCATAGCATTCACCCTTTTTTATCCGCCTTCGCAGGAGACCACGGATTTATCTGTGGGGATCCATCTTTAAATTCAGGAATTTCCAACGCGATCCCTTGTAACCCTTTGTATCAATGTAGACCCAATTTTTAAATTTCGCAACAATCGAAACAAAAGCGTTGCTTCGATCATAGGCCACCGGCTATGCCGGTGGTCGTTGGCCCGCTCTGCGCTTTGCGGCTATAAGTTTCATTTCCCAATATGTAGGTCGCTTTGACCACGCGGTCATCACCCAGCATCGCCAAAACAAACAAGCGGTCGGAGATAGTTTTGCAGTTTGCCAGGCGCAAGTCCAGAATCGGCGTGGCTTTGTAATCCAAAACAATAAAATCGGCTTCTTTTCCCGGTTTGAAGTCGCCGATCCGATCTGCCAGATCCAGGGTGCGGGCGCCGCCCAAAGTTGCCAGGTAGAATGATTTTAACGGGGATAGTATATTCTTTTGAAGCTGTTGCGTTTTATAGGCCGCATTTATGGTTTGCAATAAAGAAAAACTGGTGCCGGCTCCGACGTCCGTGCCCAGGCCGACTTTTATATGAGCGGCTTCGGCCGTGCTTAGCTTGAAGAGCCCGCTGCCCAGGAAAAGGTTCGAAGTTGGGCAGAAGGCGATACCCGAGCCGTTTTGATGCAACTGCTTAAATTCTTCATCACTCAGATGGAGGCAATGTGCAAATATGCTGCGTTTGCTCAGGAGTCCGAAGTGGGCGTATACATCCAGATACCCCGAGCGCTGCGGAAAAAGCGTTTTTACCCAGGCCACCTCATCTAAATTCTCCGCTAAATGGGTGTGCAGATAAAGATCGGGATAATCACGCAGCAAATGCCCAGCACGCGTTAGTTGTTCATCGCTGCTGGTGGGCGCAAAGCGTGGTGTTACGGCATAACGCAACCGGTCTTTTCCATGCCAGCGTTCAATCAGGGCCCTGCTTTCGGTGTAAGCGCTTTGGGGTGTGTCGGTCAGGTAATCGGGCGCGTTGCGATCCATCAGGACCTTGCCACAAATCATCCGCATCCGCCGAGCCCTGGCGGCCTCAAAATAAGCATCCACCGATGTGGGGTGCACGGTTGCGACGGTCAGCGCCGTGGTCGTGCCATTGCGTAACAGTTCATCCAGGAAAATTTCTGCCACCTGCCGTGCTTTTTCCGCATCGGCAAACGCACGTTCGGTGGGAAAAACATAGGTCTGCAGCCATTCCAGAAGCTGCTCGCCATAAGCAGCCACGATCTCTGTCTGGGGATAGTGGACATGACAATCCACAAAGCCCGGCATAATGAGGGCATCGCGATGATGAACCACTTCTATATCGGGCGGAATATCCAGCAGTAATTCCCGGGTGGGCCCCAGTGCCTCCACCCGGCCATTTTTTACGATCAACATCCCATCAGGAAAATACTCATAACTGTTGGCATCCCCGACCACGGATGGATCGTCCAGAAAATGTAAAATTTCAGCTCGATAAATCTTTAGTTCTGCTCGTATCATAGGCACCTGGCATGCTTTAGCCTTGAACTCCGATTGTTTATGACTTATACCAAAGTTAAAATGCAGATTCAATGATCCCATGAGTTGTTCAACTTCACGCAGAAATATTGCCGGTATTGTTTTAGCGGCAGGCGCTTCAACCCGCCTGGGCCGTCCCAAACAATTGGTTTTGTTAAATGGACGACCGCTGCTTGAGCGGGTCATTGCTGCCGTGCTGGAATCTAATTTAGATCACATCGTTCTCGTCCTTGGCTATCGTGCCCCTGAAATTAAAAAGGCACTTCAATCATTTCTGGCACACAGCAAACTCAGTATTCTTGTAAACCATAATTATCAAACGGGTATGGCCGGGTCGCTCCAGATGGGTATCCAGCACATTATGAATGATTACGGGGCTGCCATGATCATTTTGGCGGACCACCCTTTCGTGGTTTCCGGTCTTATCAACCACCTTGTAGATCGGTTTCGAGAGACGGATAAAGCCATTTGCGTCCCAACGTTTAAGGGGCGCAGAGGCCATCCGGTATGTATTCGCCGTAGATTCTATCCCGATATAATGTCGCTTTCAGGAGATATCGGGGCCCGGGAGATACTTCGGGAACACCCCGATCAATTGCTGGCTGTCGAGATGGACAGCGACAGGGCCTTTAAGGATATCGACACGAAATCCGATCTTGAGTTGGCCATTGCGCTAGACGACAACAACACGGAAGATGAAACGGAAGGTTAAATGAACGCAGGCATCAACAAACTAACCATCTGTATCAAAGGGGCCGGGGAAATTGCGTCGGCCGTTGCCTGGAGACTGTATCAGGCCAACCTGCGCAGGATATTTATGCTGGAATGTTCACAGCCACTGGCGGTACGGCGACAAGTCTCTTTTTGTGAAGCCGTCTACGAGGGTTATCATACTGTAGAGGGCGTTAAGGCCGTTACGGTTGATTCGAGCTCCCAAGTTGAGGCAGCCTGGTCAACGGGTGCGATTGCAATATTAATCGATCCCAGTTGGGAAGCATTGCGTGCGCTTGCTCCAGACGTGTGTGTAGATGCCATCATGGCAAAAACCAATTTAGGCACAACCCGAGCGGATGCTCCCCTGGTTATTGGTCTGGGACCGGGTTTTATCGCCCAAAAGGATGTTCATATGGTAATAGAAACCAATCGCGGGCATGATTTAGGCAGGATTTTTACCACCGGAGGGGCTGAAAAAAACACCGGCATTCCAGGCAGCGTAAACGGTTTTAGTGTGGAGCGGGTACTGAGATCCCCGCAAGACGGATTATTCCAAGCAAGCGCAGCCATCGGCGAGGCGGTGAAACAGGGTGATTACATTGGAAGCGTTGGCAAAAAGATGGTCCAAGCAAACCTTGACGGTGTCGTTCGCGGTCTAATCCGCAGCGGTACCCAGGTGACCAAGGGATTGAAGCTTGGTGATATCGATCCCCGGGGAAACATCGATCATTGCGCTACCATTTCCGATAAAGCCAGAGCGATCGCCGGGTCCGTACTCGAGGGCATATTGAGGGTGTATCTTGTGCCTGCTGAAGATTAGTATTTATTGAACATCGAACATCCACTATTCGTGAGCTCACTCACAAACAGACCGCCTCCCCCTCCAGCGGGCTGCCGATGACCAGGCGGTGGATGTTGTGGTCGGCGCCACTATCTGCAATTGTTTCAGCCACCTCTCTACCGGTTGCCCACAGATCCGCAATGCCGGCGGTATTTAAAAAGAGAATCTTGCGGGCGTCCGCCGGCGTTCCCTTGAAAATACCTTGGGGATGGATTGCGGCTTGAACCAGGGCATTCACGGTGACTGGATGGCCTTTGGAAATTCCGCTTATCGAGGCGAAACGCTCATGACGGAATACCCATTCGGGTTCGAGCGGCTTTCCGACGGCCTTGAGGCCCACAAGTCCAATGACCCAGTCACTGGAAACCGGTATCACGGGCTCGTGTTCGTCCGGCACCTTCAATGGCCTTCGGGCAGCACCATCTGCTTCCACGAGGATCCACTGGAACAAGCCCGATAGCTTGATTCGATCGATGACGTCAGGCTCAAACCCGGCAATTTTATCTGCTTGCTGCGGCAATCTGGCGGATGCAAAGTAAAGATGATTCGTTTTATTTAGTTCCTCTCGGGCGCGATCCAGCAGGGATTGAATTGAGGGCGTTAGAATCACATGGGCTGCCTGTTCCTTTTGTGGCAGCATCATTTTGGTGGTCGTCGTGGTCAATACGGTTTGGCCAGATCCGCTGATTTCAAGGGCCAGGCAGAACATGAGACTGGTTTTGCCGCCGGCGCCGACGATGCTGATCACACCCTTACCTTCAAGTCCCAGGCCCTGATACAAGGTCATCATGTCATCCACCAATTAATTGGTAATGTGATTCAAGCTTTGCGTCAATTCTGCAGGACAATTAGAAGTTAACACCATAACATAATAAGCATAAAATGGCATTATCATGCCACTCTATAAAGTGGTGGTATTTGAACGCTACAATATTGTTGATAAATATAAATAAATAATTGGTTGACATACAAAAATTTGTATTGTACAAAAAATTACTATGAACACAAAAAGTCTGGAGACACTCAAGCGGATCGCAAAGGGCATTGTCGGTGTGTTTGGAAATCGCTGCGAGGTGGTCATCCACGATTTTACCGACATTATGCAGTCGGTGATCCACATCGAAGGCAATGTGACGAATCGTCAGGCCGGCGCACCCATCACGAGCACATTGGCCCGAATGGTTGATGAATTCGGGGATAGTGTGCCCGATAGGATCGCCTATAAAATCACGACAGATGAGGGCAAGGTCCTCAGGTGCGCCTCTATTTTTCTGCGGGATGATGCGGGTAAACTCGAAGGTTGTCTCGCCATCAACTTCGACGTAAGTGATTTCATGTTTTTCCAACAGGCTTTCTCTGATTTTACCTTTTTAACCGTCACCAGTGCCATCGGATCCGGTGAAGAGTCGCTGGTGGAGTTTTCCAAAAAACCTTCTGCTTCCATGGAATCGATCATAGACGACACCATCGCCAGAGAAGGCAAGCTGCCGGCGATGATGGACAAAACCAAGAAAAAAACAATTGTCCGCAAGCTGGACAAGGCCGGCGTGTTCGCGGTTAAAGGCTCCGTGAACTACTTGGCTCGGGCCTTAGGCGCCTCTAGATATACCATTTACAATTACCTCAAAGAAGTGCGCAAAAATTAGAGGAATAGAACCATGGTCACCGAGATTCCTTTCCAAAATTCAAAATACATCCTTCAGCATCGAAAAGAGAGTGAACTGCCCATGACCCTGTCGCCGGCTACGGCTTTAGGTGTGAGAGCTTTTCATCGCCAGCTGCCGGGTTATAAACCGACGCCCATGGTCCGTTTGGAACATCTTGCCCGGTCCTGGGGTTTTAAAGATATCTTCGTTAAGGACGAAGCCCCCCGATTCGGACTGAATGCGTTTAAGGTTTTGGGCGGCAGTTACGCTGTCGCACGGCTCATTTGTCAAAAACTGGATCGTCCCCTCAGTGAGGTTCCCTACGCGCGCTTGGTGAGTGACAGTGTCCGCAAGATGGTCGGCCAAATAACGCTGGCCACGGCGACCGACGGAAATCATGGCCGGGGTGTTGCTTGGGCCGCCGAGCGGCTGGGCCAAAAAGCAGTTGTCTACATGCCGAAGGGATCGGTTCCGGCACGGGTCGCCGCTATCCGTTCACACGGCGCAGAAGTTGCGGTCACCGACCTGAACTATGATGACACTGTGCGTCTCTCCTGCCGGATGGCAGAGGAGAACGGTTGGTATATCGTCCAGGATACCGCCTGGGAGGGTTATGCGGAAGTTCCGCTCTGGGTCATGCAAGGCTATATGACCATGTGCGCCGAGGCCGTGGACCAACTGCGGGCGGCGGATGTCTATCCCACGCATATATTCGTGCAGGCCGGCGTGGGGGCATTGGCAGGCTCTGTGCTGGGATATCTGGCCCAAGTCTACCATGATCCCAGACCACAGTTTATCATCCTAGAGCCCAACAATGCTGCCTGCATTTTTGGATCGGTAGCTGCCGGAGACGGCAAGCTCCACGCGATCGAGGGTGAACTTGATACCATTATGGCCGGCCTCGCCTGCGGTGAACCGAATCCTATCTCCTGGAAAATTCTGCGCGATATACCCAGCGGCTACATCAGCTGCGCCGACTTCCTGGCCGCCAATGGCATGCGGATTCTGGCCAATCCGCTGCGCGGCGACGAAGCCGTGGAAGCCGGGGAATCAGGTGCAATCGGGATCGGCGTGGTGGATGCACTGGCCACCAATGAAGCCTTTGGGGGCCTCAAGAAAGCACTCGACATCGATCACGATGCCACGCTGCTGTGTTTTAATACCGAAGGCGCAACCGACCCGGTGAACTACCGGGAGGTCATTTGGCATGGAAAATACCCATCTGAGTAGATTCGCAGGTACAGAAGCACCGGCTCTGGTATTACCATATATGCATTTGTATTTTACAAGGTTATGAAATCCTAAATCCGAATATCGAAATGCGAAACAATATTAAAATTCGAATGCTCAAATACTCTAAGCATATGCCTTAAGCGTGATACATGTTTGCTCGTTTAGATCATTAAAATTTAAGTCATTAGATATTGTTTAGGATTTCGACATTCGTGCTTCGAATTTTAGTTTTACGTTTATAGCATCGCGCCTATAAAAGGGAGAATGTTCTATGACACCGATCGATTATGACAAAATAAATGAATGTGCAAAAGCATATAGACCCGAGATGAGCCGCTTCCTGCGGGATATGATCCGATTGCCCAGCGAGAGCTGCGACGAGAAGGCGGTCGTTGAGCGAATCCGGCAAGAAATGGAACACGTGGGCTTCGATCGCATTGAAATCGATCCCATGGGTAACGTGCTGGGCTACATCGGCAACGGGGATACCGTCATCGCCATGGACGCCCATATCGACACCGTCGGCATCGGCAACCGGGACAACTGGGAGTTCGATCCCTATCAAGGATTTGAAGATGATGAGTTGATTGGAGGCAGGGGTGCCAGCGACCAGGAAGGCGGCATGGCATCCATGGTTTATGCCGGCAAGATTATCAAGGACCTGGAACTTACCGGCGATTATACCCTGGTGGTCGTGGGCAGCGTTCAGGAGGAGGACTGTGACGGCCTATGCTGGCAGTATATCATCAAAGAGTCCAAGTTGCAGCCGGACTTTGTGGTGTCGACCGAACCCACCGATGGCGGGATCTACCGGGGTCAGCGTGGACGCATGGAGATCAAGGTCGAGGTAAAGGGAGTCAGTTCACATGGTTCCGCACCCGAGCGCGGGGACAACGCCATCTTTAAAATGGGCCGCATCCTGGGAGAGCTGGAGGAGTTGCATGGCCGCTTGAAAAACGACAATTTCCTGGGCAAAGGTTCCTTGACCGTCTCGGAGATTTTTTACACATCGCCATCCCGATGCGCCGTGGCAGACGGGTGCACGATCTCCATCGATAGGCGCCTGACCGCCGGTGAGGACAAAGAGCTGGCACTGGGCCAGATACGGGATCTTCCTTCCGTCAAAGCCGCCAATGGTGAGGTAAGCATGTACACTTATGAAAAGCCTTCCTATACCGGACTGGTCTACCCCACCGACTGCTACTTTCCCTCTTGGGTCTTGGATCAAGACCACACCGTAACCGAGGTTGCCGCGGCAACATCTCGGTCG
>Ga0180436_10005235_pt1 | contig 11510 bp, 10 predicted proteins | sample SS_ome_2_FD_132434 | JGI IMG/M metagenome (GOLD analysis project Ga0180436, IMG submission 132434) | Hypersaline lake sediment archaeal communities from the Salton Sea, California, USA - SS_3_S_2 metaG | ecosystem: Environmental > Aquatic > Non-marine Saline and Alkaline > Hypersaline >...
ACGGTCATGGCGCCGCCGGCGATGATCATCAAGCCGATTGCCAGTCCGTCCAGCCCGTCGGTCAGGTTGACCGCATTCGCCGAGCCAACGATCACCAGCACCAGAAAGCCGTAGAAGAAGATGAAGGCCAGGGCATAGGTGTAGGGGCTCTCCAACATCGTGCGGATCAGAAGCTCCGGTTTGAACTGCTTGAAGAACGGCACGTTCATCGCCGTCGTGTACATCCCCTTGAAGTGCATCACCGAGAGCAGAACGCCGATCACCAGCGCGGCAAGAATCTGAAGCGTGAACTTGGCGCGCACGGTCAGCCCCAGATTGCGGGCCTGCCGGAGCTTGGTGAAGTCATCGTGAAACCCGATCAGCCCAAAGCTCAATAGCCCGAACAAAGCCACCCATACCTGCGGGTTCCTGAGGTCGGTGAAGAGCAGCGTCGGCACGACGACCGAGATGATGATCAGCACGCCCCCCATCGTCGGCGTGCCCGCCTTCTTCTGATGAGACTTCGGCCCTTCCTCGCGGATGAACTGGCCAATCTGCAGCTTTCGCAAGCTGGCGATGAGGTAGGGCCCGAGGGCGACGCAAATCACCAGGGCGGTGATGCTGGCAAGCGCGGTCCGGAAGGTGACGTAGCTAAACAGACGCAGCGGGCTGAAGTACGGATAGAGCGTCTCATATAGCAGCCAGTACAGCATTCTACGCGGCGTCTCCCTCCCCGGCCCCCGGTTGCGTCTCCCCGGGCGCTTCCGGCTCAAGGAATCTCTCCAAGGCCCGCTCGACCCGGGCTCCCCGGGAACCTTTGAACAATATGACGTCGCCCGCGCGGGCGAGTTTCCTTACGTGGCCGCCGGCTAACTCCGGCCCGGGGAAAAAGTACGCGGCGCCAGCCGGTAAGCCTGCTGCCACGGCTGCGTCCGCCATAAGGCGAGCCGCGCCGCGTATCCCAACGAGCACATCAACCCCGCACGCCGCAACAAAGCGTCCAATCTCCTGGTGCAGGGGCCCGGTCCAGCGACCGAGTTCGAGCATCTCCCCGAGAACGGCGATCCGCCGCCGTCCCGGCGTATCCCGGAGCGTCTCGAGCATCGCTCGGACGGCGTCCGGGTTGGAGTTGTAGCAATCGTCAATAACCGTGATTCCTTCATGCGTGAACCGCCGGCCCCGCCTCGCGCCGGGCTCCAGCGTGGCGATGGCATCCCGCAGTTCCGCGGGCCCGATGCCGAACACGCCGGCGGCGGCAACACCGGCCAGTATGTTCCGCACGCCGTGCCGGCCCTCAAGCCGGCTCTCGAAATGTCCCTCGCCCGCGATCTCGAATCGTATCCCGCCCGCGGTCCGTTCGACCCCAAGCGCCCGCACATCGGCGCCCCCGGAGAAACCGAACCGGACAACCGGCCCCGGGTGGCCCCCGCCGAACCGCGTCACGCGTTCGTCGTCGGCGTTCAACACCGCGACACCATCGGGGGGCAGGGACTCGATCAGCTCCCGTTTGGCCCGCGCCACGCCCTCGACGGAATCGAAGTTCTCGATGTGCGCAAAGCCCGCGTTCGTGACGACGCCCACATTCGGCCCGCCAATGCCCGCCAACTGCCGTATCTCCCCGGCGTGGTTCATGCCGATCTCCAACACGGCGGCCTCGGCGTCGTCCGGCAGCCGGAGGATCGACAGCGGCAGCCCGACGTGGTTGTTGAAGTTGCCCGTCGTCTTCCCCACCCGCATCTTCACGGACAGAAGGGAGGCGATGATGTCCTTGGTGGAAGTCTTGCCCGCGCTCCCGGTGACCGCCACCACGGTTCCGCCCCACCGGCGGCGCGCCCAGGACGCCAGGTCTCGCAGCGCCCGGTAGGCATCCTCCACTGGGAGCAACTCGCCGCCCGCTTCGAACGGCCGCTCCACGACCGCCGCGGCCGCTCCCTTCCTGAGCGCCTCAGGGACGAACTTGTGCCCGTCGAAGTTCGGGCCGCGCAGGGCGAAGAACAGATCGCCCCGGTCGAGCGTCCGCGTATCAACGCTCCAGCCGGACACCATGCCCGGCGGAGGCGCGGAGCCGCTCGAGATCGCCGCGGCAACGTCTGTGAGCGGGATCATCATTCAGCGTCCCGTCCGTAGCCGAAATCCCGCAACAGCCTGCGGGCCACCTCCCGGTCGTCGAAAGGAATCGTTCCGTCTCTAAGAATCTGGTAGGTTTCGTGCCCCTTTCCCGCGATCAAGACCAGATCGCCGGCATTCGCCTTCGACAACGCCAGACGAATCGCGGCCTCGCGGTCCGGCTCCATTGTGTGCTCCACCTCCTGGCGGCGGAGTCCAACGAGAGCGTCGTTCATTATGGCGAGGGCATCCTCGCTCCTTGGATTGTCCGAGGTCAGGACGACGTAGTCGGAGCCAGCGCCGGCGGCCTGCCCCATCAACGGCCTCTTCGTGCGGTCCCGGTCGCCGCCGCAACCGAACACGGTAATCACCCGGTTCGGATGCAACTCCCGCGCCGCCGCGATGACATTCCGCAGCGCGTCGTCGGTGTGCGCGTAGTCCACCAACACCAGGAAGGGCTGTCCCTCCTCAATCCGTTGAAACCGGCCCGGCACGGATTGGCAGGCGGCGATGCCCTCGAGGATCTTGTCCGGCGAAAAGCCGTACGTCAGCCCGGCCCCGATGGCGGCGAGAATGTTGTACGCGTTGATGTTCCCCAGCAGCGGCGAGGCGACTTCCATCCGTTCACCGCCCCAGGTCACGGTGAACCGGAGGCCGTCGAAACCGGCCCGCACATCGCTGGCCCGGACGCCGGCGCCGCCGCCGAAGCCGTACCACATGACTTCCGTCCCACTCGCCGTCTGGATCTTCCGGGCCCACTCGTCGTCCCGGTTCAGAACCGCGTAGCGCGGCGCCGGCTCGCCGGTGAACAACAGTTGCTTGGCGGCGAAGTACTCCTCCAGCGTGCCGTGATAGTCCAGGTGATCCCGCGTCAGGTTGGTGAAGACCGCCGTATGGAACGGCATCCCATGCACCCGCCCCTGAGCCAGCGCGTGCGAGGAGACCTCCATCGTGGCGTTCGTTCCACCGAGCCCGGACAACCGGTCGATAGTCCTGTAGAGGTCCAGCGATTCCGGCGTCGTGTTGATGGATTTCTGCGGCTGACCGGCGAGATGATGCTCGATGGTGCCCACCATCGCGGTCGTGTTCCCCGCCGCGCGGCTGATTGAGTCCGCCAGATACGCCGCCGTAGTCTTTCCATTCGTCCCCGTGATGCCGGTTATGGAAACCGTCTTCAGCGCTTCCCCATAGGTGTTCCGGGCCGCGAGAGCCAGAGCGTGGCGGCCATGATCCACCTGAATCCACGGACCGGCGAAATCATGTGGCTTGGGGGTCTCGCAGACGACGGCTACAGCCCCCCTATCCATGGCCTGCCCGGCGAACTGGCGGCCGTCGAACAACTCTCCGATGAACGCAAAAAAGAGACCGCCAGGCTCGACGCGGCGGGAATCGCAGGAGAGGCCGCCGGCCCCGGCGCGCGCGAGATCCTCCGGCAGCGGCTCCGCCAGGTTCACACCCGCCAATGTCTCGGCAATCGTCATCACGCCTAGTTCGTAAACTCCACCAATACTCGTTCCCCAACCGGCAAGACCGCGCCCGGAGGAGGGTACTGCGACCGGGCGATCCCGGCGCCAACGTACTCCACCGGCATTCCCATCCGCGACGTTTCTTCAATCACGGCGCGCAGCGTCTTTCCGCGGAAGTTCGGCACCGTCGGACCGAAGACGTAGGGCGAGGCGCTGTTTCCGGCAACCAGCACCGCATCGGCCGTGTCCCCGGATTGCTCACCGGCGGACGGCTCCGGCGGGGCGCCCAGATCGGCCATGGCCAGGTCTCCGAATTCCTCCGGGCCGGGGTCCGGGAACGGCTGCTCATCGATAACGTCCGGAATCGTTCCCAGAATCCGCAATGCCGTTTGCGCCACTTCCTGGAAGACCGGCGCGGCGACAACTCCGCCATACCTCTCCGCGCCATTCAGGGTGACGGCAATCGCGATCTCCGGATTCGTCACCGGGGCGAAGCCGACAAACGATGCGTTGTAGGTGTGAGAATACCGCCGGGTTTCGAAATCGAATATCTGCGCGGAACCCGTCTTCCCGCCCGAGCTAAAGCCCGCCAGCCGCGCCCGCCGGCCCGTCCCCTGAAGTACCACTCCTTCCATCATCCGCCGCATCGTGATCGCCGTCTGGGGGCGCAGAACGCGTTTCGGTGGTTCGGCCGCGGCCTCCACCCGTTCGCCGTCCTCATTCTGTTGCCAGAGGACAATTCGCGGCTTGGGCAGAAGGCCTCCGTTCGCGACCGCCGCCGTCGCCATCGCCAACTGCAGCGTCGTGGCGCTGATCTCATGGCCCATGGCTACGCTGCCGATGGACGTCTTCTGCCAGTCCTCCAGATCCCGCACCCTCCCGGCGCTCTCAGCCGGCAGTTCCACGCCGGTCTTCCGCCCGAAACCGAAGCTCTGGACATACTCGAGAAGCCGCGCCTCGCCGACCCGCAACGCCGCCTGAATCGTGCCAATGTTGGAGGACTTCCACAGCACCATTTCGAGCGGCATCGTCCCGTACGCCTTGATGTCGTGAATCCTCCGGCTGAACATGCGGAAGACGCCCGGCCCGCAGTCCATCAGCGTCTGCGGCGTTAGGTCCGTGGTCTCCAGCGCGGCCGCGATCGTCATCACCTTGAAGACCGAACCCGGTTCGAACGGCACCGATATGGCGTGGTTGGTGCGGGCCTTCAGCTCCCTGGCATTGCGGACCCGGGCCGCCGGATCGAAACTCGGGAAGCTCGACATCGCCAGGATCTCGCCGGTCTTTGGAACCACCACCACCAGGCTTCCGGTCTCGCAGTCCCATTCGCGCGCCGCCCGCGCCAGGGCGATGTCGGCGACATACTGTATCCGCTCGTCAATCGAGATCCCGATGTCGCCGCCGGTCTCCGGCTCGATCAACACGTCGGTTTGAATCGCCTTGCCCCGGGCGTCGCGCAGGATCCGCGCCACTCCCGACTTCCCCATCAGGCTGGAGTCCATGCTCAGTTCGAGCCCGGCGTTCCCCTCGCCCCGGTAGTTCACGCTGCCGAGCATGTTGGCGGCGAGCCGGCCCTTGGGATAGCAGCGGCGGCTGTCCGGGTGATACTCGATCCAGTCGAGCTTGAGACTGCGGATCTTGTTCGACTCCGCCGGAGTCACTTTCTGCTTGATGGGAAGGTAGCCGCGATTGTGCTCCACCGCCCAGTCGATTCGGGTTTGCAGCTCCCGCCGGTCGAGATCGAGAATCGGCGCGAAGATGTCCCGGGCGATGGAAAGATCAGGCGCGATTCGGGGGTTGACGACGATGGTATCGGCCGGGACGCTGATGGCGGCGATCTGACCGGTTCGATCCAGGATGCGGCCCCTCGGCGCCGGGATCTGAACCGTGCCGTGGGATTGCCGGATCGCCCGCCGCAAGTAGTCGTCGTGCTGGTAGATCTGCAGGTAGGCGAGACGGGCGAGAATAATGAGCGCCCAAACGAGGGCGAATCGGGCTAGAATCCGAAGCCGGCGTGCTCCTTGCGATTCCGAGATCGGCTCCAACTGGGCTCCCCCATCTTCCTGCACACTAGCGGGTGTTCAGCGCAAATGCGCCATCAGGCAGCGCCCCCAGGGGCACTGACGTGCGTGGCTCCGGGTCTACGAGTTCCTGAATCTCCGCGAGCTCCGCCAGGCGCGCCGGATTCAGGAGTTCGGCTTCCCTCAGTTCCAGTTCGGAGCTGGCGCGGACCAGCGCCTCGCGCTCGACTTCCAGGGCGTGGATCTGGTAGCCGGCCAGGACATTGTAGGCGACCGGCAACAACACGCCAACCAGCAACACAACTCCCAGACAAGCGCTGCCGATGTACTTGAAGGCGGCCTTCGTCGATCGCGGATCCGACTGCGGCATCACTCGCGAGTTGTCAACTGGCCGCACGTAGAAGTAGATCTCCTCGTTCGGCAACGCGCGCAACTCGAACCCCTCTCCCCCGTCATTGTGGACCGCCGCTTCCACGTTCTCTCGAACGCCGGCCGCGGATGCAATCCAATCAATTAGTGTCGTGACTGTCGCCATTGTCGTTCCCAATCATCGTCGTTTGCTCGCCGCGCGTCCCGTCCAGAACGCCGGCCTGGCTCCTGCCCGCAGCGCGCTCGCGGCTCCCGCCGCCCCGAACGCCCCGCCTATTTCATCTCCAACGCCCGCAGCTTCGCGCTGCGCGATGGCGGATTCTCCCTGGTTTCCTCTTCGCCCGGCCGGACAACGCGCTTCGTTAGCACCGTCGCCAGGCCATCGCGAGCCAGCGCCCGGAACCGCCGCTTCACCTTCCTGTCCTCGAGCGAATGGAAGGTCAGGAACACGACCCGCCCACCGCTCCCCACCAAGCCGGGAAGCGTTTCCAACAAAGCGTCCAACTGCTCCAGCTCCTGGTTCACTACAATCCGGAGAGCCATGAAGAAGCGTGTCGCCGGGTGCAGCCGCGATTTTGCCGGGGACGAGGCCGACTCGATCACGTTCGCCAAATGACGAGCGTTCCGAATCGGCCGCGCCCGCACGACTGCTCTGGCTAGCTTCCGTGCCCTCCTTTCTTCGCCGTAATGAAAGGCGATATCCGAGAGATCCCTCTCGGAACTGTAGTTGACCAAATCCGATGCCGTTTCCCCCCGCGTCCTGTCGAGACGCATATCCAGCGATGACTCGCTCGTGAACGTGAAGCCGCGTTCCGGGTCGGTCAATTGGTAATAGCTGACCCCAAGATCCGCCAACAAGCCGTCCACGGGCCGCAAACCCGATTCCTCCAGGGCGCTCCCCAATTCCGAGAACCGTCCGTGGTTGTAGATCACCCGGCCGCCGAACTCCTCCAGCCGCTCCCGGGCTTTCGCCAGCGATTCCGAGTCGGCGTCGTTCGCCATCACCCGCCCCGAATCGAGTTGCCGGGCGATGGCCGCCGTGTGCCCGCCCAGCCCGGCCGTCGCATCGATATAGACGCCATCCGGGCGCACCGCAAGGTAGCTGATGACCTCGCCCGCCATGACCGGATAGTGCATACACGACGCTTACTTGAGCCCTTTCTTCTCGAGCAAGCGGAGTCTGTCGGCCGCCTTGGCCCGCGCCCGCCCCCGCTGCTCCTCGTAGACTTCCTTGCCGAAGAGATTGACGCGCCCCCGGTAAGAGTTCAAATACACGGACTGGCCTTCGAGATCCAGCATCCGCCGCAACTCCGCCGGAATCAGGATCCGTCCCTGCGAATCCATCTCCACCTCGTGCCCGAGATCCTGCGCCAGGAACGCGAGTTCCTCAGCTTCCTCGGCTTCGTCGGTGATCTCTTCGAACAACTTTTCGTTTTCCCTCCACACCGACATGGGGTATATTCTTACCGTGCGCAGATCCAGGGAAGTGACGAACAGACGGCTCTCGTCCAGGCTGCCGAGATACTGCTTGATGGCCGCCGGCGTCTTCAGACGACCCTTTTCGTCCACACGGGAGGTATGCACCCCCCTTGGGGCTTCTAGGGTCTCAAGACTGGGAGCATCGCCTGCCACGTCTTCTCCACCTTTGCCATACTAGGGCCAGAATTTGGCCACTTTTAGGCCACTCCATTCTCACACACGTATCTGGCAATTGCAATACTTTATTTGGCGGCGGGATTCTCTTCGTGAAATATTCGCCACCACGTCTATGTGGTGCTATGTAAAGCCCCAGTCGTCTCCCGTTCAAGGCCTTGATTCGTAGTAGATTTGTAGTGGTTGGGCCGGAATGTCAGAAAACACCAGATTGAAGCGGCGTGCCTACCGGCGGCTGCTCGAACGCTACCAGAAAGAGCTTCCGAAGAACCGCGCGGCGACGCCCGGCCGCCACTCCCTCATACTGGTGCTCGACCATCTGAAGGCCGAATTCAACATCGGGAAGATCTTCCGCAGCGCCGACAGTTTTGACGCCCGCGAAATCCACCTCATAGACATCGCGGCCTTCGACCCGAAGCCCTCGAAGGGAGGTTTCCGGCACGTCCCGGCGCGGATGTTCCCCACCGTGGACCAGAGCCTTGCCGATCTGCGGCCGCGCGGCTACTCGCTGTTTGCGCTGGACCCGGCCGGAGAAACCTCGGTCTTCGACATCAGCCTCCCGGAGCGGAGCGCGTTCATCGTGGGGCACGAAGAGTGGGGGCTGAGCTTCGACCCTTCGGCATACGCCGGCGTGAAGACGCTGGCAATACCGCGGTTCGGATCCAGTCAGAGCCTCAACGTCGCCGTCGCCGCCTCGATTCTCATGTACGAGTATGTCCGGCAGCACCAGGGCGCGGTCAGTCCGAGACCGGCGGTATCCGTGGGCCGGAGATCGTAGAACGAACGCTTACAGATCCCATGTGCGCGGCGCGTGCTGGTGCGCTTTCATGTCGACACGTTTCCCGCGGAACCGGACGCCCTCCATTTCGAGCCGGCGCCGTTGTTCGAGCGCGGCCTCACCTCGCAGCCGGATCTCTCCGCCCGCTCCCAACACCCGCTGCCAGGGGAGAGCCTCGCCCGCGTTCCGCAGGATTCGGACCACGAGACGGTGGTACAGCGGATAACCGGCGGCGGCGGCCACCTGGGAATAAGTGGCCACTTTGCCCTTGGGAATGGACCGGATCACCCGGCGGATGGCCGCGTCACGGACTTCGGAAGGCTTGGAGCCATCCTGGATGATGCGGCGCTTGAGCTTGGGGCCGAATGGCGTCTTCATGTCAGCACGGCGCATGACGCCGGAAAAGATATCCCTGATGAAGATGAAAACGCCCAGCAGGAATTCGCCCCGGGCGCCGCGAGCGGCGCCCCTACACAGCAACTGGGCATGATCTAGGTGTACCAGATGCGGGTGCGGCCGTCTCGCGCCCGAGCGCCGATAGAACAGATAATGAGAGACGTGAAGTCTGCACTATCGCGGCGACGGCTATTGAGTATCCTCGGGACGGCGCCGCTGGCCGGCCGCGCGGGTCTCGCGCAGGAACCGGCAGCGCTCGATTCCTCCGCCGCCGGGAGGCGGTTTCATCATCGCCAACTCGGACGCACGGGCAAATGGGTGGCGCCGTTCGGCCTGGGGGGCCAGGGCGCCTTGCAGTGGACGCCGGAGGGAGCCGATCCCGCGGACATCGTTGTCCGCGCCATCGAACTGGGCGTGAACTACCTGGACACCGCCAATAGCTATGGGCCGAGCCAGTCTCACTTCAATCAAGCTTTCCGGCGTTTGAGACTGTGCCCGGACCAGAGACCGTTCAACGGAGCGTTGCGCGAGCGGCTCTTCATTGCGGCCAAGACGGCAGCCCGCTACTCGCGGAACCCGGAACAACCCGATGCGCCAACCGCGGTCCCGGAAATGAAGCGGGCTTTGAGCGAACTGTTCGGCGACGGCTCGGGGCGTTTCCCGGAGGGCGCCTACCTCGACTCCATTCAAGTCGAGAACATCGCCACGCTCGCCGATGTCGACGCGATCTACGAGGGTCTCTCCAATCGCGGCGGGGGCCGGCCGGAGCGGATTGGGGCCCTGGCGGGCTTGCGTGACTACCGGGACGGCACGAACTACTCGGGACAGAACCCGGATCACCGCATCCACGTGAAGCACATCGGGATCACCGGCCACCAAAGCTCGATGATTCTCATGAACGCTCTGCAGCGGGACGAGGACGGCGTCTTCGACACGCTGCTGGTGGCGCTGAACGCGAATGACCGGAACTACTGCGCGCATCAGAACAATGTCCTGCCCGTGGCGGTGGCGAAGGGCATCGGCGTAGTGGCGATGAAGGCCTTCGCCGACGGTGTCTTCTACGGCAAGCGGACGCGGTTCTCACAAGGGCCCGATGACGTGGTGCAATCCGTCGGAAAGGAAGACGGGCTCTCGCATCTGGATCTGATCCGGTATCCGGCATCGTTGCCCGGGGTAGCCTGTGTGGTCACCGGCGTTGGACACATCCACCGGGAGAACCCGGAAGACGATCAGATCGCGGTGAACCTGGCGGCTGTCGTCAGCGACCTGGTGACGCTGCCGGAGAGGATCAAGACCGAGCAGGAGCTGCGGTCGCGCGGAATGACGCGCACGAACTACTTCCAGGACCCGCCCACGGGCCTGGTTCAGCCGGGGGACGTGAGCGCCAAGAAGGATGGAGACCGGATTCTGGTCTCGTGGAATAGCGCTTTGGCGGGCGCCGAGGCGATTCAGTCGTATCTCGTGCTGGCGGGCGAACGTCTCCTGCTGAGCGTGCCGTTCCGGCCGCAGACGACCCTGGCGCCGCTGACCGCCGTCGTCCCGGCAAGCAGCGTCGGGGAGGAGCCGGTCAGCGTAGTGGCCTCCAACCTGCCGGCCTGGATGAGGCGCCCGGAGAATCCCGGCTCCGGCCGCGGCGGACGCTGAGGATAGAGATATTGGGGAGTGTCGTGATGACGAGTCGAATGTTGACGCTGGGGATTGCGGCGCTGGTTCTCGCGGCGATGGCGCAGCCGTTGGCCGCTCAGGACCGGTGGAAGGAAGAGATCCGGGCGTTCGAGGCGCTTGATTCGGAGCAGGCGCCGCCGCGCCACGGAATCGTATTCATCGGCAGTTCCAGCATACGGTTGTGGGACTTGGAGGAGCACTTCGGAGACCTCCCGGTTGTGAACCGCGGCTTCGGCGGATCGCAGATCGCCGATTCGGTACGCTACGCCGATCGGATCTTGCTGCCGTTGGAGCCCAAGGTGGTGGTGCTGTACGCGGGAGACAACGATATTGCCTCGGGCAAGTCCGCGAAACAGGTCGCCACGGATTTCGTCGCTTTCGTCGCCAAGGTCCACGAGAAGCTGCCGGAGACACGGATCGTATTCATCGCGATCAAGCCGAGCATCAAGCGGTGGGACATGGCGGGCGAGATGCGCCGGGCGAATCTCTTCATCCGGCAGATGACCGCCTTGAATCCGAAACTCGAATACGTCGATATCGACGCTCCGATGCTGGGTAAGGACGGCGAGCCCCGGGCTGAGCTGTTCGCCGGGGACGGATTGCACCTCAATGCCGAAGGCTACAGGCTCTGGGAATCGCTCGTCCGGCCGTTTCTGAAGCTCGATTAGTCGAAGATCACGGTCTTGTTGCCGTATACCAGGATGCGGTGCTCAGTCCACCAGCGGACAGCGCGGGAGAGCACGGCCTTTTCGAGATCCCGGCCCTTCTGAATCAAGTCCTCAAGTTGATCGCGGTGGGAAACGCGCGTCACGTCCTGCTCGATAATCGGACCGTCGTCCAGCACCTCGGTGGCGAAGTGGCTCGTGGCGCCGATGAGTTTCACTCCTCGCTCATGAGCCCTGTGGTAGGGTTTCGCCCCGCTGAAGGCCGGCAGAAAGGAATGATGCACGTTGATGATCCGCTGGGGGAACCGCTCGATGAATCGCGGCGACAGGATCTGCATATACCGGGCCATCACCACCAAATCGATGTCGTGCCGCTCCACTAGCTCGATCTGCTCGGCCTCGGTCTTGCAGT
>Ga0180436_10005236_pt1 | contig 11510 bp, 12 predicted proteins | sample SS_ome_2_FD_132434 | JGI IMG/M metagenome (GOLD analysis project Ga0180436, IMG submission 132434) | Hypersaline lake sediment archaeal communities from the Salton Sea, California, USA - SS_3_S_2 metaG | ecosystem: Environmental > Aquatic > Non-marine Saline and Alkaline > Hypersaline >...
GAAAGTTTCAGGGAGGTAGTGCAAAAAATGAATTATGGCGAATTACGGAAGCACAGCCTCCGTCCCATACTGATTGTGGGTATGGTGCTGGCTGCTTTCCAGCAATGGTGCGGCATCAACATCGTATTCAACTATGCGGAGGAGGTGTTTACCTCGGCCGGATTTGGGATCAGTGATGCCTTGCTGAATATAGTGATTACCGGAGTGGTAAACCTGGTATTTACCCTGGTGGCCATGCGGGTGGTGGACGGCTGGGGAAGACGGAAGCTCATGCTGTTTGGCTCCCTGGGCCTGGCTGCCACTTATGTTTTTCTGGGAGCTGCCTTTCACCTGGAGTGGAATGGTTTTTTGGTTCTGAGCATTATTGTGATAGCCCTGGCAGTGTATGCCATGTCGCTGGCTCCCATTACCTGGGTGGTATTGTCAGAGATCTTTCCCAACCGGGTACGAGGTGCAGCCATGGCTGTAGCCACTACCACCCTGTGGATAGCAAGTGCCCTGCTGGTTCTGCTATTCCCTTTGATCAAGGATTGGATTCAAATCTCAGGAGCATTCTGGTTGTACGCCCTGATATGTGTGGCAGGATTTTTATTCATCAGGAAGAGGCTTCCCGAAACCAAAGGACGGTCCCTGGAGGAAATTGAAGAAGTCTTTAAGAAGGATTGAACCAAAATCGCAAATGTTTGTTTAATTATCATTGCCTAAAGTCTTAACAAAAACACAGGCCATGATGATTTTAATCTTACTTACAGGCTGGTTTATGTCCCCGGATACCACCCTGGTTGATTTTCAGAAGGAAAGCAGCCTACAGAACTGGTATACGGTAGACGATGTGGTCATGGGTGGTCGGTCCAATGGCAATTTCTACATAAATGACCACGGCCATGGGGAGTTCACAGGAACGGTTTCTCTGGAAAACAATGGTGGATTTTCGTCCCTGAGGCATGTGTTTTCGCAGAAAGATGTTTCTTCTTATACGACCATTTCCATTCGTTTAAAGGGAGATGGTAAGTCCTACCAGTTCCGTGCAAAATCGGAACGATCGGAAAGATACTCCTACACCTATAATTTTGAAACGTCGGGGGAATGGCAATGGGTGGAAATTCCCATGGAAGCTATGGTCCCGACATGGCGCGGAAGGCAATTGAATTATCCTAATTATCCCGCTCAGAAACTGGAGGAAATAGGCATCCTTATTGGTAATAAGAAAGCGGAGAAGTTTTCACTGGAAATTGATGAGATCCGTTTGAAATGAAAATCCTGCTCAGCGGCGCCACCGGATATATTGGCAAAAGACTTCTGCCTGTCCTGATCAAAGAGGGGCATCATGTGGTATGCTGTGTAAGGGACAGGGATCGATTTGATAGCTCGGGATTTACTGCCGACCAGATTACCGTAGTGGAAGTGGATTTTCTGGACGAAAGCACCCTGAGCAAAATTCCTGAAGACATTGAGGCTGCTTATTACCTTATTCATTCCATGTCGACCACTGTTAGTGATTTCGAAGAACTGGAAAGAATCTCCGCAGAGAACTTCCGGCTTAGCATGGACAGAACGCAGGTACAACAGGTTATTTATTTGAGCGGAATAATTAATGAAGAAAAACTCTCCAAACACCTCTCTTCCCGCAGAAGGGTGGAAGAAACCCTGGCTGAAGGATCCTTTCATCTGACCACCCTCAGAGCCGGTATCATCGTTGGTTCCGGCAGCGCTTCCTTTGAGATCATTCGGGACCTGGTGGAAAAATTGCCCGTGATGATCACCCCACGATGGCTGCAAACCCGGGCCCAGCCCATAGCCATCCGAAATGTGATTCAATTTCTTTCAGGGGTATTATTACACCCCGGCACCTACGACAGGAGTTTTGATATCGGGGGCCCCGACATCCTTAACTACCGGGAAATGCTACTTGAATTTGCCCGGATCAGGAAACTCCGGCGGACTATCTGGGTGGTTCCCGTAATGACTCCCAGGCTATCATCCTATTGGCTGTATTTTATCACTTCCACCTCTTACAAACTGGCAGTGAACCTGGTAAACAGCATGAAAGTGGAGGTGGTATGTAAGGAAAATGATCTGCAGGAGCTGCTCAAAGTGGATCTCCTTTCCTATCGCGAGGCAGTGGAACTGGCCTTTGACAGGATACAGCAACAGGAGATCCTTTCGAGCTGGACCGATGCGCTTTCTTCACATGCCCTGGAAGAAGGTATTGCTGACCTGGTGCAGGTTCCCACCCACGGTTGTTTCCTGGATAGAAGAAAACGAAGAATAAAGGATGTAGAAAAAGTGCAGGAACGTATCTGGTCCATTGGAGGTAAAAAAGGCTGGTACTACGCCAACGGTCTTTGGGCAATACGGGGATTTATGGACAAGCTTTCAGGAGGGGTCGGACTTCGCAGGGGGCGGAAAAGCAGTACGGAGATAGCAGCAGGAGATGCCCTGGATTTTTGGCGGGTTCTGCTGGCAAGTAAAAAGGACAAGCGTTTGCTTTTGTATGCCGAGATGAAACTTCCAGGTGAGGCATGGCTGGAATTCCGCATCGAGGAGAACGAAATCCACCAGACAGCCACCTTCAGACCGAAGGGCTTACGAGGAAGGATTTACTGGTATTCGCTTATGCCCTTTCATGCCTTTATTTTCCGTGGTATGATCAACAGAATTGCAGGGATTAAATAGGAGGGTAAGGGCATGGCAGTCTACCAACTAAAAAAAACGCTGGAATTAGTCACTACTATAGAGGAAGCCTGGGATTTTGTTTCCAATCCATACAACTTACAGGAGATCACACCGGACTATATGGGTTTTGAAATACGCACAAAGGATCTTCCCGAGAAGGTCTATCCGGGTTTGATGATATCCTATTGGGTAAGGCCGGTCCTGGGCTTGAAAATGAACTGGTTGACGGAAATTACCCAGGTAAGAGAACCCTATTATTTTGTGGACGAGCAAAGGGCAGGACCCTATGCCCTCTGGCATCATGAGCACAGTTTAACTCCTACGAAAGCAGGGGTGCTGATGACAGACCTCATCACCTACAAACTGCCCGCAGGACCTTTGGGAGCTATGGCTCACAGCCTGTTTGTCAGAAGGCAGCTGGAGGATATTTTTCTCCACCGGGAATCCACCCTGAAGGAAATATTTGGCTTAATTTGATCTACGCTGATGTACGATGGCAGAAGGAAGTCCCATAGAAGAAATCAAAGACCGGGAAATAGCTCTCTTCTGGTTCAGGCGCGATCTGCGCCTGGAGGATAATACTGCTTTGATGGCTGCCCTGAGTTCAGGGTATCCCGTGCTACCCATATTCATTTTTGACAGCCATATCCTGGATGAGCTGCCCGAGGATGATCCCAGGGTCGGCTTCATTTATAAGCACTTGCATAAGATCCATCTCTTCCTTCTTAGCCAGAACAGTTCACTCCATATAAGCAAGGGTGATCCCCTGAAGGTGTGGAAGAGCCTTCTGAGTAGCTACCAGGTAAAGGCGGTTTTTGTGAATAAGGATTATGAACCCTATGCCAGGCAAAGAGACCGGGAGGTCCATAAACTCTGCCAGGACCGGGGTATCGTTTTCCAACAGTTTAAGGACCAGGTCATATTTGAAGAGTCGGAGATCGTGAAAAAAGATGGTAGTCCCTATACGGTCTTCACACCCTACAAGAATAAATGGCTGGAAGAATTCCGCTTAAGAGCTTCTTCAATTCTTCCTGGGAAGGATCCCGGATCTGTGGGAAAAGGAGAAGGTAGCTATTTTCAGAATGTAAAGGCCTTTCCGAGTCTGGAATCCCTGGGATTTATTCCATCCCGTGTGCAGGTGCGGCCCTACGATCTTAGCTACCTGGAACAATATGCCGAATTGCGCAATAAGCCAGGTGCCGATGCCACCTCCTATCTTTCCCCCCACCTGAGGTTTGGAACACTCAGCATCCGGAAACTTATCTCCACCCTGGGTCCGGTCGATGAAATATTCCTTTCGGAATTGATCTGGAGGGAATTTTTCATGCAGATTTTGTTTCACTTCCCCAGGGTGATTGACCAGAGTTTTAAACAAAAGTACCAGGGCATACACTGGCGGAACGATCCGGAGGATTTTGAGCTCTGGTGTCAGGGACTTACCGGATATCCCATGGTGGATGCGGGTATGCGCCAGCTCAACAGCAGCGGATACATGCATAACAGAGTGCGGATGGTGACAGCCAGTTTCCTCTGCAAGCACCTGCTCATCGATTGGCGCTGGGGGGAGGCATATTTTGCCCGGAAACTGCTGGACTATGAGTTAAGTTCCAATAACGGCAACTGGCAATGGGCCGCAGGGACAGGTTGCGATGCTGCCCCCTACTTCCGGGTTTTTAATCCCATGGAGCAGCAGAAGAAGTTTGATGCGGATCTGAGCTATGTGAAAAAATGGATCCCTGAGTTTGGGACATCTGAATACCCAAAGCCCATGATCGACCACAAATTCGCCAGAGAGCGTGCCCTCTCTGTCTACAAAGAAGGGCTGGCAAACTATTTACCCGGCTTATAAAGGATCATGTACAATACGGGAGTTGCTTCCTGAACACCCAGGGAAGATGGGTGTTATATAGCCATGCAGTCCAAGTCTTATCGTTCGAAGTTCTTTCATGGGCCATCTCAGGAGAAGGAACACAGTATACTGGCCCGGAATCTGGGCATGGGGATCCTTCTGCTTTTCCTGGCCTTACCTGCCCAGGTTCAGGGGCAGGCAGCTTATGCGGAGTATTTTGGTGAAAGCCTCCGGATCAACAACATAGGAATGGTTGTCCTTGGGAGCTGGGCTCTGGCCAATATTACCACCGGGGCCTATGGCTGGAGTCAATATAGCGGTCAGAGGTCTTATTTCCATCAGATGAACCTCTTTTGGAATACGGTCAACCTATCGATAGCGGGATTTGCTCTGTACAGCACCTTAAGTTCCGATTATTCTCTTCTGGCGGGATCGGAAATGCTGGAAAAGCAATGGAAAACCCAACGATTTTATCTGATTAATGCTGCCCTGGATGTGGGGTACGTAGCTACGGGTTTCTTGCTGAAGCACCTTGCCACCAAGTATCCGAAGAACGAATTTAGGCTTAGGGGATACGGGAATTCAGTGATACTACAGGGATCCTTCTTATTTGTTTTTGACCTGGTCATGTATGGTATATTACGAAGTCACAAGAGCGATTTCCTGCAGCAGGTCTCGCTGGCACCCATGCAGGACGCCTGGGGGCTTTCACTCACCCTAAGTTTGTAAGAGACTAATTCAGGATAGAGGTGCTTATACTCCGCTGATCCTTTTTTTGTATTCACCCAGAGCATCGTTCAGGCGATCGTGTGCCGTGGTATCCCCGGGGATGTTATGAGAAGGATGAATATAGAGTTTCACTCCCCTTTCTTCCAGTATTTCGGCCACAGTGGTCACGGTCATCCAAACAGTGGTAATAAAGCCCATGGTGGATACTGGTCCTACCTTATCCACATGATTCTTCAGAGGGACCGAGGCGTCATTGGCCGGAACACAGGTGTCGACCACCACATCGGCCAGTTCGAAAAGAGTTTTTCCACTGCTGTGCCTGGTCTTCTTACCTTTGGCTTCTGCTGCCGATCCGTAGACAATCACCTTCATCCCCTTCGACCGGGCTTCCAGGGCCACATCGATGTTTACCGCATTAATTCCCGTATGCGAAAATAACCACATGCAATCGTCCGTATGGAAGTTCCATCCCTTCATGATCTCCTTGCCATAACCTTCCACCCTTTCCAGAAAGACAAACTGCTGCACACTCATTCCTCCGACAATGTTGGTGAAAAAGGTAAGGGGCAATTCTATCATGGGATGAAATCCCACAAATCCCCCGATCCGGGGATACATCTCCTCGATGGGCAGGGTGGCATGACCGCATCCAAAGGTGTGGACCCATCTTTCTTTCTCTATGGAGTCGGCCATGATGAGGGCTGCTTTCTGTATATTATCCATCTGGGTGGACTCAATTTTGTTCATGATGTCCATCGCATTGTTTAACCACTGTTTTGCTAGCATTTCTTTGTATTTAAGTTAGGTATCGTTTGGGTGCTCTCCAGGCACCATAAGTTTTAAAATCCATAGGAGCAGGAAGAATTGCAGGAATACTCCACCTGCCAGTACCAGGGGAAGCATGCCCGTTCCAAAGGCAGAGGCAAAAAAGCCCATCGCATAGTTGCATATCATGTTTCCCACCAGGGCCATGACAAGGACCAGGCTCAGTGCAGTCCCGCTCAACTCTTCATATTTGCCGGCCACGTAACCCATAAGTACCGGGAAGCTGGCAGCAAAGCCGGCACCCAGAAGACCCATGCCCACATAGGTGGCGGTGCGGGAATCAACAAACCAGATAAGGAAGGAAGCTGCCAGAGAGATTCCTATGCTTACCAGCAGTACTCGGCCCGACTGTATCTTATGCAGCGCCCAGCCCAGGATTAATCTCATGGTGGTCATACCCAGAACCATAATGCTAAGGCTGAACAGTGCGTGCTGATTAATAAATGCTTTGTTTTCCTGCAAAAAGGTGGTGCTCCAGTTGTTGGCCAATCCCTCCACCCCGCTTTGAAGGAAGAGAACAAGGCCCACCAGCAGGATCCAGGGATCCTTCAAAAGGCGTGCTGCTTTTTTTATGGGAAATCCCTGTGCCTGTTTGGGTGGAGGAAAGCGGACCAGCAGGAAAAACAGGGCAGGAAATAGCACAAAGATCCCTATCCAGAAGAGGATCCTCTCATTGGGCAGAATATCACTTAAGAGGCCAAGCAGGAAGGGAACCCCCAGGGCACCAAGACCAAAAAACACACCCAGGAGGCTTAATCTTGCCCCGCGATCTCCCTCAGCCGTGTCAGCCGCCACTGCATTGGTAGCTCCGTTAATGGCGCCTCCCCCTATACTTATCAGCAATATGGACAGGCGAAGAACCATGATATGCCTGGAAAAGACGATCCCTTCCAGTCCCGCGAAGATCATCAGGGAGGAAGTCAGTAGCAGGATCTTATACCCGTAGCGATCGACTATGGGTCCGAATAAGAGGGAGCCGATCAGTAAACCAAAAGGTAGAAGGGTTAGCAGGGAGCCGGTGGCAAGATCCGAAAGCCCGAATCGATCTCTTAAATGGGGTAATATGGATCCCAGGGAAATCAGCACAATCCCGAACAAGAGGATTCCCAGACAGGCTGCCACAAAAACCAGGGTTGAATTATGGGAATCTTTTCGCATGAACTTAACCTAATATTTCGTTTCTCAGGGCCAGGAATCCGGCACCATACAAACCCGTATCACCCTTCAGGGAACTGGCCTCCAGAACCACTTTTTGCATACTGATGGGTTGGGCCCACTTTTGGGCCTCTTCTGCGATCCTGTCCAGCAAGGAAATGGCCGGTCCGAAGACCCCTCCCCCGAAAATGATTTTTTCCGGGTTGAAAATGCTAACCAGGTTGGCTACGGCCATACCCCAGTATTCAACGCACTCCGAAATGACCTGCTCAGCCACCGGGTCCTTTTTTGCATAAGCACTAAATACATCTTTCGAACTTAACTCCCCGGACTTCAAGTAGCTACTTTTCGCTCCCTTGCGAAGCAAGTAGTCAGCAGCTCTGGCAATTCCCGGTCCGGATGCATAATATTCAAATTGTCCACACGGGTCATAAACATTCTTATAAGGCCGGTCCAGAGCCATCCATCCCACTGCACCGGCGATGCCGTTGGCTCCGCTGATGATTTGCCCATTGGCAACGATACCCATTCCAATTCCGGTCCCCACCGCCACGAAAATGGCATTTTCACAATTGCGTGCCTTGCCCTTCCACATTTCCCCCAGGATATAACAGTTCCTGTCGCTTTCTATGGATACCTGAAGCTTGGGATCACCCAATGCTTTTTTTACTTCATCAAAGAGCGGATAAGCTTCCCATCCCTTGATATTGGGGGCCCAGACGGTTTGATCGGCCTGATTGCTGATACCCGGAACGCAAATCCCCAGGGAACTTACCTTATGGCCCCTGGAAGCAGCCTCGTCCAGCATGGCCAGAACCTGCTCCACCACCAGTGATCCTACTTCTGTTCCGTTCCTGTTCCCAAGAAGATTTTCGGATTTATGGATAAAAGTCCCATCCCTGGAGAAAAGGGCTCCTGACAATTTTGTGCCACCCAGATCGAATCCAAGTACAGCGTTTGAAGTACCCTTAGTTTTCAATGAGCCCTTCCGTTTTTAATTCGTTGAGCAGGTCGTAGGAGTACTTGTCGAACCAGCTGTCCAGACTGGATGGATTGTAGGCTTCGGACTGGATGGAAAATAAGAGTTTATCCTCCTCCAGGTCGTAGAAGTTGGTTTCTATGTAGTAGGTTTTATCGGTGGTATAATAACCGGGAGAATAGATCATGGGAGAATAGTAATGGTAATATCCATAGTAAGATCCATACATGCCATAATTCATGGGATAGTAAGCCCGGCTGGGCTGATAGAATTCTTCCTTCTTAACATCCAGTACTGCCAGCACAAAAACAGCATCGCATCCGGTTCTCTTGATGGCCTCGGCCATTTGCTCACGGGTAAATTCCTCGGCATCGGTGAAGCTGGGAGGGAAAACAGAAGTGCTAACTACAGCTTTTTGTCCCCGCGAGGCAATGATGCCCGCCAACCTGTCTTCTATGGAAAAACTATTGCCCTTGTTTTGGGCCATAACGATTACAAAGATGGATTTGTAGGGACTGTTCTCGGTGGCCTGGGGATTTATCCAGGAGTTGGTGATTTTTTGGTTGGATCCACAGCCAATCAACAGAAGTGACAGTAGTCCGATAAAAAAAAGTTTATGATTCATGTAGCCAGGCTTAGGTTCTTTATCAAAGATACTATTTTGTAAGGACTAGCTGAACGCACCGACTATAAGGAAATAATTCAGAAAGATGAAAGCAATTTGGAACGATCAGATCATCGCTGAGAGCGATGACATCGTAGAAGTAGAAGGGAACAGTTATTTTCCCATTGAATCGCTTAAAAAGGAATTTTTACGCGAAAGTGATACGCAAACGGTATGTCCCTGGAAAGGAACAGCATCCTATTACAGCCTGAAGGTGGAGGGAAATGAAAATCAGGATGCTGCCTGGTATTATGCCGATCCCAGTCCAAAGGCAGAAAGTATTAGAGGAAGGGTAGCCTTCTGGAAGGGGGTTCAGATCCTTGAGGACTGATCAGGCAGGTAATTCCCCCGGTACCACTTCCACCAGCTCCTTGTAGCCCTTTCGCAGGATTCCCAGGTTTGCCTTTTTCCCAATGGTGTCTTCATTCAGAAAACGCTGCAAACCATCGATTCCTGAAACAGGATTTCCGTTAAATTCTACGACAATATCTCCCCTGCGAAGGTTTTGGTTCTCTATGCGCCTATGTTTTTGCAGCCTTTCCACCTTCACCCCCGTACTGGTTTTTAGCTTATTAAAATGGATCACCCTCAGGGGTAGCTGCATGAACTGACCCGCGATCCCCAGGTAGCCCCTTCTTACCCTTCCGTTCATAATAAGCTTACCAATGATATAATCTGCAGTCCCGGCACCGATGGCAAAGCAGATTCCCTGTGCTTCCTTGATTACTGCAGTGTTGACACCGATCACCTTGCCTGAGGAATCGACCAGTGGTCCTCCGGAATTTCCCGGGTTAAGCGCAGCATCTGTCTGAATCACGTTATCGATCATCCGACCTGTGCGGGATTGCAGGCTCCTTCCAAGTGCCGAGATCACCCCAGTGGTTACGGTGCATTGAAAACCAAAGGGATTTCCGATGGCAATGGCCAGCTGCCCCACCTGGAGCTCGGTATTATCCATAAAGGAGACCGAGGGAAGGTTATCGGTATAGATTTTTAATACTGCCAGGTCGGTATAGGGATCGAGCCCTACCAGATCTGCCTCAAAGGATCTACCATCCTGGAGTTCTACGTTTATGTGATCGTGATGCTCGGCCACATGACAGTTGGTCACAATGAATCCTTCCTGCGAAATGATAAAACCCGAACCTCCGGCTTCAGCTCCCGACCGGGTCCTGGCTTTCTTGCTTACCTGGATATTGACCACTGCCGGACTTACGATTTCCGTACTTGAAACCACAGCCTTTGAATATGCATCCATAAGGGAGGAATCGTGGTGGACCTTGCTAATATTATCGGGATTCATTTCGTGATTCCCGTCGATGGAAATATGTAGTATTTGTGCCATATCTTCTAAGATTGTTACCCAGGAATGCGGACAACAACTATGCCTTAGAGAGAAACTGGCAAGTTTGACAGATAAAGGACGGAAGTCAGGCTATTCTGTCAGGTTCAACTCGGATTATAACCATTTTTTTCGCTTAAAATAGATGAGCAAGCCAATGACCACGGCTACCACCACTATCCAAAAGATCAGGTAAGAGTACTTAAAACCCAATTCGGGGATGTATTCGAAGTTCATGCCATAAATACCTGCCAGGAAAGTTAGTGGAATAAAGGTGGAAGCAAAAATGGTCAGCACTTTCATAACCTCATTAATCCGATTGTTGACATTGGTGCTGTAGATATTTAAATGGTCTGAGATCATACCGTTGTAAAGCTCTATGGCCTCAGCAGCCTGCATGACCAGGTCGTTCAGGTCTTTCACAAAATGCAGATATTTCTTCTGGATCAGGGTGTTTTCCGATTTCAAAACCTGCCCCATTAGGTCCCTCACCGGGCGGACCGATTTTCTCAGATAAGATACCTCTGTCTTGAGTTTGTAAATCTCCTCCACCAGGGATTTTTCCGGATTCAGGAAGATCCTGTCTTCCAGAGCCTCAATTTCCCTCCCGATGGATTCTGTGACAAGAATATAATTGTCCACTATGGTATCAAGCAACGCATATGCCAGATAGTCAGCATCATATAACCGCGAACTGGGTTTTGCATTACGAATTCGTTCCCTGACCGGATTAAAGACATCCCCTGTTTGTTCCTGAAGAGTCAACACAAAATGCTTGCCCAGGATCAGTGTAAATTGCTCCGATGAAATGAGTTTTTTTGACTCGTCGTATTTCAGCATTTTTAATATGATACCATCGTAGGGATCTCCGTCCTCATATTTTGGCCTCTGGTCGGTGTTCATAATATCTTCCAGGAACAGTGGATGAAGACCGAACATCTCGCCCATTTGCCTCATAAGATCCTGGTCGTGGATTCCGTAAATGTTGATCCACGTAACCAGGCCCGGCTTTTGGATGTTTATAGCTTCATCGAGGCTGTGTAAATCCTTTTCCTCCAGGTGTCCGGGCTTGTATTCCATGAGACGGATGACCGGCTTCTCCATTTTCTGTCTGCCAATGAGGATGAGCGATCCGGGCATTTGACCTTTTGAGGCCTTTCTGTCTTTAATAAAACGTGCCATTCCTATGTATTTTTATATACGATGGTGCGGTAGGGGAAGGGGATTTCGATTCCTTGTTTGTCAAATTCTTCTTTGATGGATTTGTTCAGATCGGTTTTCAGAACATAGC
>Ga0180436_10005239_pt1 | contig 11508 bp, 11 predicted proteins | sample SS_ome_2_FD_132434 | JGI IMG/M metagenome (GOLD analysis project Ga0180436, IMG submission 132434) | Hypersaline lake sediment archaeal communities from the Salton Sea, California, USA - SS_3_S_2 metaG | ecosystem: Environmental > Aquatic > Non-marine Saline and Alkaline > Hypersaline >...
AAGGACAGGCGATAGAAGTAATTGTCGATGGCAATTATTATCAAATTCTGCCAGAGGAAGTTGAAGTCAGAATGGATGCAAAAGAAGGTTTCGTTGTAGCATCTGAAGGAGGGTACCTTGCTGCTCTTGTCACTGATATCACACCCGAATTGAAGGATGAGGGGTTGGCCAGGGAATTGGTGCGCAGGATACAAGATGCGCGGAAAAATGCAGGCTTCGAGATTGCGGATAGGATTAATGTATATTACACAGCATCTGAAGGTTTAGAAAACGCGATCAATACGCACAGAGAGTACATTATGATGGAAACCTTAGCTGTATCGATGGAAACAGATAAAAACCCAGAGACTTTGCCAAATGCGAGCGAGGAATTTGATGGTGAAACTTTAGCAATCTGGTTGGAAAAACATCAATAATCCAAAAGAATTTTCATTTATGATGAATGGGAAGTTATGACACTTCCAAGAGAACAGGGAATATATTGCGTAGTTTTTAATCTGCCAAAATTGATTTCTCAAGAAGTGGGAATGCTGGGTATCGGGGAGTTTTTACCTGGCATTTACTTCTATTGTGGCAGCGCAAAGGGAAAGGGCGGCATCAAAGGCCGTGTCAGCAGGCATCTCACTAAGAGGACAAGAAAACACTGGCATATCGATTATATAAAGGAGTATTTTGAGCCGATTTCTGTTTGGTTTGTGACAAACAGATATATGTCGGAATGTGATCTAGTTGGTAATCTTCAAAAAATGGATGATTTTCAACCGGCGCTGCGAGGTTTTGGAGCAAGTGATTGTACGCAGCATTGCTTTTCGCATTTATTATTTTCTAGCACTCATTTGGATATGGCAGCAGTGTTTGCTGATCTAATGCGGTCTTTTTCAGAAATAAAACAGATGAACGTTAAGTCCGAGCTATTAATACGATAGAATAATGAGATATTTTGGAGAATCTAATTGAAAAAGAAGCTAAACAATTATTTATTTCTATTTACTATCGCATCGATAGTAATTGGTTTAGACCAATGGACAAAAGCCATTGTACGCGCCAACCTGGAACTTGGTGAGATCTGGTCACCCTGGAATTGGCTTACCCCTTATGCACGTTTCGTTCATTGGTATAACACCGGTGTTGCTTTTGGTATGTTTCAAAACAACAATGTTCTCTTTGCAATCCTTGTAAGCATAATAGCAGTAATTATCATTATTTATTATCCTTCACTGACTGAGGATGATTGGTATCTCAAAGTTGCATTGAGTCTACAATTAGGCGGTGCAGTCGGCAATCTGATCGATAGAATAACGATCGGGCATGTGACGGACTTCATTTCTGTGGGAGATTTTGCAGTGTTCAATATTGCTGATTCTTGCGTAACTATCGGTGTAGTGGTGATGATTTTAGGGATGTGGATTCAAGAAAGAAAAACAAAAAAAGAAAATGAGTCCGCGAATTTTTTGGGCGAAGATAATCACTAAGGCCGGACGTTAGATCGTGAAAAATGAATACCACCCAAAAAATTGTCTTTGAAGAGGAACTGCCGAGCCGATTAGATGTTTTCATATCAAAAAACATTGCGAATTTATCACGCTCGCGCGTTCAGGATCTAATAGCGGATGGCGAGGTCACTATAGATGGTTCTATTGTAAAAAAGAATAGTTTTATTCTCGATAGAACCGGCCAATTGATATCAGTTAATATTCCCTCCCCAAAACCAATTGATATTCATCCTGAACGCCTTCCTATCAACATAATATTTGAAAATGATGATGTGATAGTTATCAATAAGCAGGCTGGTATGGTCATGCACCCATCTGCAGGGCATAATAGCGGGACACTGGTCAATGCAGCACTAGGATATACAGAATTTATCGCGGGTATTGGTGGAAAACAGCGGCCAGGCATTGTACATCGATTAGACAGGGATACTTCAGGAGTTGTACTGGTTGCAAAAAATGATAACGCTCATCAATGGCTGCAAAAACAATTCAAGGATCGCGAGACTGAAAAACATTATATTGCCTTGGTTGACAGGCATCCACCAACCCTCAATGGGAAAATTGAAGCGCCTATATATCGAGATCCAAATAACAGAAAAAAGATGGCGGTTGCACCGTCTGGGAAAGGCAAAAAGGCGATCACAATATTTCATACAAAAGAAAAACATTCAAGACACAGTCTTCTTGATGTGCAAATTCTGACCGGACGAACACACCAAATCAGGGTGCACCTAGCATCGATAGGGTCGCCAGTGACCGGCGATACAGTATATGGATATGCAACACCTACAGTAGACATTAACCGGCATTTTCTGCATGCAAAAACTCTGGGCATACGACTTCCTGGGGAAACAACAATGCGGTATTTCACAGCAGATATTCCGGAAGAATTGATATATGTTATTCGAAATCTCGGAAGTAAAGGAGAATGTAATGGCGTTTAAAAATGGAATAATCGATTTTCGATCAGATACCGTTACACACCCGACCCAAGAAATGCGGGAAGCGATGTTTGTCGCGGAAGTAGGCGATGATGTATATGGCGAAGACCCAACGGTGAATTTGCTTGAGAAGAAATCTGCTGAGATGCTAGGAAAAGAGGCAGCATTATTTACCGCTTCAGGCACAATGGGAAATCTAATTGCAGTTCTCACGCACTGCGGGCGTGGTGACGAGGCAGTGATGGGATCCCAAGGCCACACTTTTCTACATGAGGTGGGTGGAATTTCAGCATTAGGTGGGGTGTTTCCTCAGCTAATCCCTAGCCAGAATGACGGCACAATGGCGTTAGATGATATTCGCAATGCGATTCGTGAAGATGATATTCATCATCCTGAAACAAGGTTGTTCATATTGGAGAATACGCAGAACGCATGTGGTGGAATCCCAATCCCTTGTGATTATGTGGAATCTCTCTCGTCAATTATTAAATCGAACGATATAAAACTCCACATTGACGGCGCGAGAATTTTTAACGCTGCGGTGGCGCTTGATCAACCGGTCTCAAATTTAACAACCGAAGCAGATTCCGTTATGTTTTGTTTGAGTAAAGGCCTTTGCGCACCTGTTGGATCAATCCTGTGTGGATCTAACGAATTTATTACGCGAGCACGGAAGATTAGAAAGCAATTGGGAGGTGGTATGCGGCAAGCTGGTATTCTTGCAGCAGCCGGAATTATCGCCTTAGAGAAAATGCCCGCGCGCCTGATCGAAGATCATAAACGGGCAAAAGGATTAGCTGCTGAATTTGAGACCATTGTTGGAATTGAAATGGATAAGGGTATGCCAGAGTCCAATATGGTGTATATAAAACTCGCTGATGACCATCCGATGACACCTGATAAATTGATTCAAATTTGCGATTCACAACATATCTTGATCGGACAGTCGGGGTTGAGGCATTTTCGTTTTGTTATGCATTATTGGATTGATGATGCAGATGTAGAGCATTTGGTAAGAACACTTAAATCAGCAATGATTATCTGATAAGCAAAAAAAAAGACGATATTGCTTTTGTTATAATGAAATTTATACAATCAACTATAGAACAAATTCGGAGGAAGCATGTCAGAGTTTATTACATTGGAAATGATCGATCAGGCTGTTGCGGCGATCAGGTCACTGACTGATCATGAACCAAAAATTGGATTAATCCTTGGTTCCGGGTTGGGTGACCTTGCTGAATCCGTTTCCCCAGCAGATTATATTCATTACAGCAAAATTCCCAATTGGCCTCAATCAACGATTGTTGGCCATAAAGGCCGTCTGGTAATAGGAGAGTTGGAAGAGCAATCGGTTTTGATTATGCAGGGCAGGGCGCATTATTATGAAGGGTACCCAATGACCCAGGTAGGATTTCCCATCCGGGTAATGATCCGCCTCGGAATTGAAGTATTGGTAGTTACAAATGCTGCCGGTGCTGTAAATCCAGACTATGAACCTGGTGATGTCATGTTGATCAACGACCACGTTAGTCTTATCGCCATGGCCGGTCTGAACCCGCTGCGTGGACCCAATATTGATGAATTTGGTGAACGATTTCCAGATATGAGTCAACAATATAATCCTTTTCTATTGAAGACTGCAAGAGAAGTTGCCAAAGAAGAACAGATCGAGGTCCAGGAAGGTGTTTACATTTGTCTGGCGGGTCCTTCATTTGAATCTCCTGCTGATTTGCGATTTTTACGTGGGATCGGGGTTGATGCTGTCGGCATGTCTACAGTGCCTGAAGTAATAACTGCTCACCACGGCGGGATTAAGGTTCTGGGAATGTCGGGCATTAGTAACAAGGCAAATTTAGACGGATCAACTGTGACTACACATGAGGAAGTCTTAGAAGCAGGCAAGCTGCTTGTACCGAAGATGGACGCAATTATTCGGGGAGTGATCAGGCGAATTTAAATATTCGCCAAGATATCAACAGTGGAAGAGTTAGTCCGATTCGTAGTTAATTACGAAATGGGGATATACCTTGTTTTAGGTATTATCTTCATTTTAAATTTGCAAAAATTCATTAGAGCATTGATCAGCAAGCGTAAAGCAACCTTTGGTTTGGAAAAAGAGGTGGCACAAAAAAATATATCTTCTTCTGTGACCTTTCTTGCTCTGGTTGCCCTATTTGGTTTGTCCAATTTTATCTTGGTGTCCGTCGCTTCAATACAATATCCGGGGATTGCGCAACTGCCAACCGCGACTGTTGATATGATATCGACTCCGGAACCATCATCAGGTGATATTATGGATGGAGAGGCGGAGAATGAAGGTGCATCCGCAACGCAAACAGCCATTGCGCTCACGGGTTGTATACCGGAGGTTCTAGAATGGAAGAACCCAACAGAGGGTTCAGAAATATCAGGATCGATAGAACTGACAGGTACAGTGAATGTCCCGAATATGGGATTCTATAAATATGAATATAGATATCAAACAGATACAATATGGACGCCTATATCGGCCGGAAACAGGCCCGTGATTGATGGGCCCCTTGGTGGTGTGTGGAATACGGAAGAAATCACTCCTGGAAACTATTATTTGCGTCTGGTTGTTTCAGACAATGCAAATAACCTTTTGCAGCCATGCGAAATTCAGGTAGACGTACTTGCCCCTTAAAAAAATGATGAAAGAACAATTGCAAATTCGAAAAGCTGTCAGACCAGATATTGAGGTGATATTACGCCTTAATCATGCAACAAAGACTTCCCGTGTATGGCAGATGCAGCAAAGCGAGGAAAACGGAGAGTTAACCACTCGTTTTATAGAAACACAATTACCACGTGAAATGCGCATTCCTTATCATCATTCTCCAGAAGCATTAGAGGAGAAATGGAACGAACTTTCCCTAATCCTTGTTGGTTGTATTGATCAAACACCTATAGGATATATAACACTTGATTCCTGTTTTTCGTCTGACCTGATTTTGATCCGGGATTTGGTTGTACATGAAGTGTGGAGAAGGCAGGGTGTTGCAACCCGTTTGATTGAAACAGCAATCAATTGGGCTAAAGAGCGGGGTTACGAAAGATTGTTATTGGAAATGTCTTCAAAGAATTTTCCTGCGGTTTCTTTCGCAAAAAAATCAGGCTTTGAATATTCAGGTTTTAATGATAATTATTTTGCCAATCGTGATATTGCAATATTTTTCACGCGGGATTTGAGAATCAGGCTCCGTGGATAATTCTATTTTTTTACTTAAAACAATCAGTGATGTCTTTACTGCTGGCGGTGCAATTACTGCTTTCTCGCTGCTTTTTTACGTGATTACATTTCAGATTAAAGATATTGTTACTCGTTCATTTACTTTTTTGCTTGCATGTATTGTCCTTATCCTGGGAACAGATGCTTTTTTCACGACAACATCGAAATCGAGCAATCTGGTTTTATTATTGCAGGTGCAATTTGTTGGGTTGATTCTTCTACCTGCTGCGTATTTCTATTTTTCAAATGCTTTGCTTACTATCACAGGTAAACCCAGTGAGGGAAAAAGAATTATTTTTGGTCTTGTCACTCTTGTGATTGCGGCAATCTTTATCGGACTAAATTTTTCCGGAAATTTATTTGAAAATATCGCTATATCTAATTTTCCGGTGCCAAACATACAAAGAACCAGGCCATTTGATTTCTTTAGCATTTATTTCCTGATTGTAATGGCAACAGTCTGGTACAACTTCTTCAGAGCATTGAACCGTACTGCAAGTACGAAAAGCCGAAGACGAATGTTATATCTGGTCGTAGCAGCTATTGGCCCAGCATTGGGTTCATTTCCTTATTTATTGTATGGATTAAATATTATCCACAGTTATCCAAGCATATTTTGGATGATTTCCATTATCGCTTATTTCGTGATCTCTACATCAATTGTTGTAATGACCTACACAGTATCTTTTTTCGGCCTGCCTTGGCCTGATCGGGTCATTAAGAGCAGATTATTTAAGTGGCTCATGCGTGGACCTGTTACTGCAATATTAACACTAGGAGTAACAACATTTATTTCGCGTCTGGCGGTACAAAATAATGTTGATCTTTCCTCCATTCAAATTCTCGGTATGGTGGCTACCATTGTGGTTTTTGAATTTTCCGTTACGATATTTTCGCCATACTGGGAGCGTTTACTATTTTCAGGAGCCGAAAAAAATGAACTTGAAAAAATTCGGCAATTGGAAAATAGGTTGCTAACGAAAAATGATCTCCAGCAATTTTTGGAATTGATCCTCGCAACATTTTGCGACTTGCTTCAGGTTGAGAATGCTGCGATGTTCATTTTGAATCAAGAGGTATCCTCGCTTATTTCGAAAATCGGTTCTCCTCATGTCGAAACAGGCAAAGACGATCGACATCTCATGGCATTGCTTCAGGAAAGTGATTTTAAACAACCCTATGTGCATATAGTTGATAATCTGATATTTCCAATTAGCGATCAGAGTGAAGAACAAGAAATTCTAGGATACATTTCTTGTTCAAATGGTATTGAGAAGTCGATGAGCGAAGAAACGGTTGAGCGGTTAAAACGTTTATTAGAACGTGCTTCGATCGCCCTGATCGACCGTCGCCAGCAGGAAGATATATTCGACTCGCTTGACGTTTTCACACCTCAATTATCAGCATTGCAAAGCTTGTTAGCTTCATCCAGATTTAATCGAACAAAAATATTCGACGAGAATGGGATATTGGAATCTGATGAATTTGAAAAATTTATTAAAGATGCTCTGAATCATTTTTTCGGCGGTCCGCATTTATCTAAAAGCCCCCTGATCCAATTAGGTGTTGTCCAAAACAGGGTAAAAGAGAATAGCGAGCCAGCAATCAAAGCATTACGTTCAGTGATTCATATTGCCTTAGAACGCTTAAAACCAAAGGGCGAAAGACAATACACGAATGAGTGGCTTCTTTATAACATTTTGGAATTGAAATATATTCAGGGTTGGAAGGTCCGTGAACTATGTAGAAAATTGGCTTTGTCTGAAGCAGATTTCTACAGAAAACAAAGAATAGCCATTCGAGCCATTGCCGACCAACTATTTCAATTGGAACAGGAATTTAATCAGAAGTAATTGCACAGGTGTATGATGGGAGTATTAAAAGACGCTCTCCATCAACGGGTACAATTATCTTATGAATCAATCAAATGACCAGCACATTTATTAATCTGAATTTAATAATCAATGATAAATAAGGATGATGCATCAGTTCCAATCACTCTGTCTAAAAGACTTTCCCAGACCATAAGAAGGTTTGGAAAGGACCTTTTAGGAATTGTGCTGTTAGCCTCGGGGATAATCATCCTGTTGGGTGTTTTTGGCGTCACATCGGGAAAATTGGTTGATAGAGGGATCAACACACTGGAGAAGGGTTTTGGGTGGGGGATTTATCTATTCTCTGGAATGGTTATTTATTTAGGTGTGACGATAGTACTCAGACATATTGAAAGATTTCCAAAGATAGATTTTAGAAAGATCATTACGCTAGAGTTGGAATTATTTTTACTTTGTGCTCTTCTTTCTGCAATTGGTAATTTTTCAGTCGAACGCGCAAACAAAGGTTTAGATGGTGGCGTGATTGGATGGGGATTTGCCAGTCTCTTTAGGAATATTTTTGGCGATTTACCAACCTACATATTGTTGTATGCGCTTAATATTTTGGTCGTTTTGATATTTTTTAATTTGCATGAAAAAATTCAAAATATCCTCGATCAATATTTTTTAGCAGCTTTATCAGATAAAGAAACTGTTGCTGGTCTTGAGGATGAAGCTTTATATCCTTCTGAAATTCCCCAATTAGAGAATCCCAAAAGACAAAAGCACCAAACAGCTAATATACAAAAGCTTCCACCACTGGATATCCTTTTGGAAAGTTCAGCAACAGTGAATGATGAACCGTATATTCATGCGAAGGCTGTACAAATCGAGAAAACGCTTGAGGAATTTGGGGTGCCTGCACGCGTAGCTGGGTACCGAATAGGTCCGACTGTTATCCAATACGCTATTGAACCGGGTTTTATTGAGAAAATTGATGACTCAGGTAGTATAGTAAAGAAGAAGGTGCGGGTATCTCAAATCGTTGGATTAAAAAAGGATATAGCACTTGCTCTATCGGTTGAGCGAATACGGATAGAAGCGCCAATTCCGGGCCATGCATTTGTTGGGATTGAAATCCCAAACAAAAACAGCATTCTTGTAAGGTTGAAGCAGGTTCTGAAATCCGAGTCGTTCAAGAAAATTAATTCAAGATTAGGTTTAGCGTTAGGTTTGGATGTTTCTGGCGCACCAGTTACAGCAGATCTTAAGAAAATGCCGCATCTCTTGGTTGCGGGAACAACCGGTTCTGGAAAATCGGTGTGCATCACTTCACTGATTACCTGCCTGGCAATGAATAATTCTCCACAAGATCTTAACATCGCGATTCTGGATCCAAAAATGGTGGAATTGATCCGATTTAACGGCCTTCCGCATTTGATGGGAAAAGTTGAAACGCAGGTGGAGAGGATGATAGCAGTTCTTGCCTGGGCCATTACTGAAATGGAGAAACGGTATAAGAAATTAGAAGAAGTAAATGCGCGAGACATTGACGTGTACAACCAAAAAATGCTCAGGCGAGGGGAAGATCATCTTCCAAAAATTGTTATAGTTATCGATGAATTAGCCGATCTGATGTTGAACGAATCCGAGAAAACAGAATCATACCTTGTTCGTCTGGCTCAAATGGCTCGTGCAGTTGGTATCCATCTGATCGTTGCAACACAGCGGCCCAGCACTGATATTGTCACTGGATTAATTAAAGCGAATTTTCCTGCCAGGATTTCATTTATGATGGCTTCGTCGACAGATTCTCGTGTGATTCTTGATGCGAATGGCGCAGAATCTCTAATGGGAAAAGGGGATATGTTGTTTCTTGATCCCGAGAGCGCCGGATTGCGGCGTGCACAATGTGTTATTGTTGATGATTCGGAAATTGAAAGCCTGATCAACTATTGGCAATCTGTTGACGATAAAGATGCTGAAGCAATAAACATTTTAGATCAATTGCCACCGTGGGAAGGATTGGTTGCCGATCCTCATTCAGATGAAGATGATCTTTTCAATGAAGCAGTAGAGTTGGTTAAAGAAGACGGATATGCGTCAACATCACGTCTGCAGCGGAAGCTACGAATTGGGTTTCCAAGGGCTGCAAGGTTGATGGATGAATTAGAAGATGCCGGCATTGTTGGACCTCAAGAGGCAGGTGGAAGAGTGAGAGATGTATTGTTTGACCAAGAAGACGATAATGAAGGAGACGAATAGACTCACTTTAATAAAACAGGATGATATTAACAGATAAGTTACGAAAAATTTTCTCTGGTGTAATACGAAAAATTGCACGCATGATGATTCATTCGGGCATTTCAGCTAATACAATTACCATCATAGGGTGTCTTGGAAATGTGATCGCTGCTGGGTTTATCTCGCAAGGAAAGTTGTTCACTGGTGGCGTAATCGCCGGGGTAAATAGTCTCCTGGATGCACTTGATGGCGCGGTTGCAGAAGAAGGTGCAGGAATCACAGTTTATGGATCTTTTCTCGATTCAACTCTGGATCGTGTTTCTGAGTATGTGCTCTTCCTGGGGATGGCTATACACTTTCATGTCGAAAATAATTCGATTACTATTCTTATGACATTCCTGGCGTTTGGGGGGAGTATTTTGGTATCCTACATTCGGGCAAAAGGTGATTCGTTGGGGATAAGTATCAAGAATGGAATAATGACGCGCATTGAACGACTTTTTGTTCTTGTTGTAAGCCTATTATTCAATATTCCACTCATTGGATTAACTATAATTACTGTACTCAGTAACATAACTGCTGTGCAAAGATTTTCTGTTGTCAAGAAATTATTGCAAGAAAAAGGAATGTAAAAATGATAGATGGATTCTATATAGGCTCATTCAAAGTGTATTTCTATGGAATCATTATCATGCTGGGGGTTCTAGTCGCTGTATTTATCTCGAACCGTCGCGCATCCGTTTATGGACAAGAGCCAGATGTGATTTGGGATTTGTTGCCGTGGTTATTGGTAGCTGGAATTATTGGCGCAAGACTCTGGCATGTACTCACACCATCGAAATCATTAGGTGTAGATGCATCTTATTATTTCAATCACCCAATTGAGATTCTAAACATTAGAAAAGGCGGTTTGGGAATTCCGGGTGCGGTGATTGGAGGGGCGATTGGGCTGTGGATTTACAGCAAGAAGAAGGCGTTAAATTTCTTGGTTTGGGCTGATATTATTGCGCCCGGTTTGGCCGTTGCCCAAGCGATAGGCCGGTGGGGAAATTTCGTCAACCAGGAATTATATGGACCTCCCACAAACCTTCCATGGGGAATCTATATAGACCCTACTCGTCGGCTTCCCGGGTTTGAAAATTTTACCCATTTTCATCCAATGTTTTTATACGAGTCAATTTGGAATTTAATCAATTTCATGATTCTAGTATTGGTATCCAAAAAGGAAAGCCAAAGGAAAAGATCTGGTGAATTATTCTTTTTATACCTGTTGATCTACGCAGTCGGGAGATTTCTGCTGGAGTTCATTCGTCTCGATGCTTCGTTCGTTTCGGGGATTAATGCAAACCAGTTCATGATGACTATTGCCGCGTTTGTAAGCCTGATTTTTATTTTCTACAATAAGATTAAAAAGAAGCATAAGGATCTAAATAAAGGTTAATAATCTTATGATAGTTTCAAGCAATAATATATACTAAGATAATAAAAAATAATAAGAGGAAAAAATGGACAAAAAACTTTTAGATGAAATGAATGTACAAATCAATAAAGAAATCTTTTCCGGATATCTATACTTAGCGATGGCTGCTCATTTCGAATCGGAGAATTTACCTGGTTTCGCTCACTGGATGAGATTGCAGGCAGAAGAGGAATTAGAACACGGCATGAAGTTCTTTGATTTCTTAAGTGAGGTAGGTGAACGTGTCGAGTTAGACGCGATCGAAAAACCCTCGACCGAATTTGGTGATCCAATAAAAATATTC
>Ga0180436_10005242_pt1 | contig 11504 bp, 8 predicted proteins | sample SS_ome_2_FD_132434 | JGI IMG/M metagenome (GOLD analysis project Ga0180436, IMG submission 132434) | Hypersaline lake sediment archaeal communities from the Salton Sea, California, USA - SS_3_S_2 metaG | ecosystem: Environmental > Aquatic > Non-marine Saline and Alkaline > Hypersaline > Sediment...
CCGATCACGTGTCCGCCGCCGCCGTGGGCCCCCGTCGTGACGCGGGCCTCCTGCTCGATCAGCGTCAGCGTCCCGTCGGCCCTGGCGCCCAGTCGCACGCGCTGCCGCGACCCAGGACGGTAGCCGGCGACCAACTGCTCCTCCTCACGCGAGAGCATCGCCCAGACGGGACGGCCCGTGGCCCGCGCAGCCAGGGCCGCCATCAGCGTGAATGGCTCGGCGCCCCACTTGCTCCCAAATCCGCCACCGATGTAGTCGCTGATGACCCGAACCTTGTCCATCGGGATATCGAGCGCGCCGGCGATGCTGCTCCTGGTGCCGAAAACGCTCTGCGTCGAGTGCCAGAGCGTCAGCAGGTCACCTTCCCACCGGGCGGCGCTGCCATGCGTCTCCATACAGCAGTGGGCCGCCACCTGGGTGGTGAAATCTAGCTCGACCACGGCTGCGGCCGCCGCCAGCCCCGCCGCCACGCTGCCCCGCTCGTAGATGCTGCCATCGGGCGTGATCCAGTTCGACGCGCCCATCGCCGCCTCAGGGGCGCCTTCGGCCGTCGCCGATTCGAAGTCCTGCACAGCCGGCAGCACCTCGTAGCCGACATCCATGGCAGCGAGAGCGTCTCCCAGAGTTCGGCGATCCCGGGCCACCACGAAGGCGACCTCCGCCCCCTCGTAGAACAGCTCCTCAGGAAACAGCTCTCTGCCATCCAGGCCGCCGACCTCCGGTAGACTGAACCGGTGCCAGATGCCGAAGACACCCGGCAGGGCTCGAGCCTCCCCGTCATCTATCGCCGTCACCCGGGCGTGGGCGTGCGGCGACCGCAGAAACCGACCGACCAGCATGCCGGGAAGCTGCACATCGTGCGTGTAGGTAGCGCGCCCCGTCACCCTGGCAACCCCGTCCACGCGGGGCACAGGTTTACCCACCAGACGCATCTGGTGACCCCGTTCCCAGGGCACGACGTGCTCCTCTTCGACGATGACCTCTCGCTCCTCAATGCGTCCCTCAAACTCGACCTTGGTCCTACGGATAGTGGGCATCGCGTCAGGCCTCCCCGCCGCCCTGAGGGATGTCAAGAACAGCAGCCGCGGCGAGAACGGAATCGACGATATTCGGATAGGCCCCGCAGCGACAGATGTTGCCGGCCATCGCGTGCAGCACCTCCTGTTCGCTGGGATGCGGATTCTCCTCCAACAGCGCCACGGCGGACATCACCTGTCCAGGCGTACAGAACCCACACTGGTAGCCATCGTGCTCAATGAACGCCTCCTGCACGGGATGGAGGTCCTGGCCGTTGCTGATGCCCTCAATGGTGCGTACTTCGCGGCCCTCGCAATCAATGGCGAGTGTGAGGCACCCGTACACGGTGTGACCATCCAGTATCACTGTACAGGCGCCGCACTGCCCGTGGCCGCAGCCGCGCTTGGCGCCCATGTAACCCAACTCCTCACGCAAGACGGAGAGCAGGGTCCTCCGCGGGTCCACAAAGACCTGGCTCGGCACGCCATTCACGTTCAGGCTTACCGGGACTCTACCCGGACCTCTGAACTCGACCGCCATGTGACACCTCCCTGAGAACCTATCGTCCGCCACAGCATCACAGTACTGGGGGCCCCGCCATTCTACTGCCCACCACCCCGCGGTGCAAACCTTGACAGCTCGCCGGGATCGGATGTAATCGGACCAGTCCGCTGCGTCCTCGACCCGCACGCACCCATCGCGTAGGAGTTGACCGATGAACACACAGACCCACCTACCGCGTGCGCTTGCCGTGGCCGTCGTCGTCGCGGCCTGCATCCTCACGCACCCGACGTCAGTCACGGCACAGGTCCCCGACGACTTTGACGGCCTGCGCATCGAGGGACGCCATCTCTACGATGCCTTCGGCAACAAGATTGTCCTGGTAGGCGTCAACAAGATGGTCATCTACACCGACCGCGACGGGATCCCGGCCTTCCCCGAAATCGCCAAGACAGGCGCAAACGCGGTCCGCGTCGTCTGGCTTACGGAGGGGTCGGCGGAGGAACTTGATATTGCCCTGACGAACGCGATCTCCCAAAGACTCATCCCCATCGTCGACTGCCACGACTCCACCGGGCAGTGGGGCCTGATCTCGAAGTGCGTCGACTACTGGGTGCGCCCCGATGTCACAGCTGTCCTCAAGCGCCACGAATCGTACCTACTCCTCAACATCGCCAACGAGGCCGGCAGCGGTGTCGAACCGCCCTTGAGACATCGGGCTGCCTACGAGCTGGCCATCCGCCGCATCCGGGCTGTCGGCCTGCACCTGCCCCTGGTGATCGATGCCCAAGGATGGGGGCAGGGCATCGATGAGCTCCAGCTCAACGGCCCCTACCTGCTCTCCGCCGACCCGGACCACAACGTGATGTTCTCGGTCCACATGTGGTGGCCCTCGTCGTCGCGGGGTCCCAACGTGGCGCAAGAGGTCATCGACGAGATCGCGGAATCGGTCGAGATGGACCTACCGCTGCTCATCGGCGAGTTCGCCAACAAGGGACCCGGCTGCACGTGCTGCATCCCCTACCGCACTATCATCGAGGAGGCGCACCGCAACGAGATCGGCTACTTGCCCTGGTCCTGGGGACCGGGCAACGGCGACTGCGCTGAGATGGACATGACCGCCGACGGCACCTTCGACACGCTGCAAAAATGGGGCCTGGAGGTGGCCATCACCAGCCCGTACAGCATCCAGGCCATCGCGGTGCGACCCGATTGGCTCGCGGAGGCGACGCCCATCCCGACGCCCACCCCGGCCTCCACGCCGACACCCCTCCCAGCGCCGGCGGGCTTGCTCTCGATCGGCGTGCCCGTGACAGCGTCTTCGGTCGAGCGAGAGGAGCTGGCGCCCGAAAAGGCCGTCGACGGTCGCCTCGACACCCGCTGGTCCTCGGCCTACGAGGACCCGGCGGAGATCATCGTCGACCTGGGCGAGGTCCGGGAGATCGGGCGCATTGTGCTCGCGTGGGAGACAGCCTACGGGCGCGAATACAGGCTCCAGGCCTCCGAAGACGGCGTGGATTGGATTGACCTCGTCGAGGTGAAAGCGGGCAGCGGCGGGCAGGACGACCACGCCGTCTCAGCCTCGGCGCGCTACGTCAAGATGCTGGGGCTGCGCCGCGGCACCGAGTGGGGGTACTCGCTGTGGGAGTTCTGGGTCTTCGACCGTGTGAGCCGTCCACTACCGGAACCCGACCGAGGAGGCCAGGTCTCGAGCCTCGAGGATCCCCGCCCGGACCTTGTCATCAGCGAGTTGAGCTGGACGCCGGACCCGGTCACCGAGGACGCACCGTTCACCTTCCACGTAGAAGTAGCCAACGTCGGGAATGGGACCGTCTACCGCGACCGACCGGTGGTGTGCCTTTTCGAGGTCGGCGGCGAGGCGATCGCGACCGCCGAGCTGGACAGGCCCCTCGCCCCCGGCAGCAGCACGGTGATCTCTGCCGGGGCGCCCGCGGGCAGCCTGGCACGACGCCATCCCGATCTGGGTGACGGGGTCATCGTGCTGGCGTGGATCGACCACGTGCCCGGGGAGTTGAGGGGCGTGGTGGACGAGGTCGACGAAGCGAACAATCTGGCCACAGCCTACGGCAAGGTGATACCGCAACCCACCGCGAGCCCGGCACCGACCGAGACGCCGGAATCCCAGGCCGGCACCCCCGCCCCCTTGATGCCGGCCCCCAAGCCCAGCCGGACCCCTCTGATCATCGGGGGCGGACTTGCCGCAGTCGGGGGCACTCTAGCAATCTCTGTTCTGTCGCGTCGGGGGCGGCGACGACGCAACGGGCCCGATAGGGGACAGCAGTCATCAGTCTAGCACCGCGATCAGATCGCTGTAGTCGTCGGTCCAGAGGCGCACGGCAGGGTCTGCGGACGCGGCGAGATTCGGAAACGCAGTCGGCGCGAGGGACACCAGGGTCTCCGCGCTGCGCGCCATCAGCACCCACCGTGAGGGGAAGCTCATCCACCCATCGCCGTTGTCCTCCACCACGACGCCGGCGAGGTCTGCGTCAAGCGCAAGCGCGGCGATGACTGGTTTGAGGTTCAGGTGCATCGTGCTGATGTTGAGGGCCAGCACGCCCTTGGGCGCAAGGTGCGCCAGGTAGACCTCGAGCGACTCGCGGGTCAGCAGGTGCACCGGTGGCGCATCGCCGCTGAAGACATCGACGACGAGCATATCGTAGTCCACGCTCCCACCCTGCGCCAATTCGCGCTCCAAGCTCAACCTGGCATCGCCGGTCACGATCTCAATCTCTGCGTCGGAGTCCTCGAGATAGCTGAAGTAGCCGCCGTCCCCCTCGGCAAAGGCGATGACCTGGGGATCGATCTCATAGAACCGCATCACATCACCAGGCTCGGCGTAAGCGGCTAGCGTACCGATGCCTAGCCCCAGTACGCCTATCCGCGGCGCCCGTCCGTCCAGCTCTGCGTTACGCCGCAGCCCCGACATCGCCACGCCCACGCCGCTGGTCGGCGCGAAGTAACTGGTCGGCGCAACCCGCATCGCAGCGTCGTCAAACTGCACACCGTGGATCGTCAGTCCGTGCACCAGACGCGTGGCATTCGGGACCGTGCCATCGCCCAGGACCATGCGCTGGACGCGCAGGGCGCCGTAGAAGTTGCGGGTGGCGGCCAATGTGGATGCGTAGACGATCCTGACCGAGGACCACAGTATCTCACCGCCATAGAGCGTCGCGAGAGCAGCCAGCAGGACCTGCCACAGGTTTCTGCGCAGTAGTCGCTCCGGCAGCGCCGCCCGCCCCACCAGCAGACTCACACCGGCCAACACCCAACACACCAAGACACCGATCGGCAGCTCCCAGAAGCTATCCAGAGCCACGGGGGCAACCAGGCTCACAAAGACACCGCCAAGAGCTCCGCCGGCGGCCACAGCAAGGTAGAAGTCTGTCAGCCGTGACGGTGCCGGACGTAGTCGAGCCAACTCACCGTGACACGTGAGGCACGCAGCCAGCACGATGAGGATATGCGTCCCCAGCTGGAACAGGATCGGGAAGCTCCCACCCCAGAGAAGCACGATGCGGAGGGCAGGCATTGCCGCAGCCAGCAAATACAGGTACCAGCGAGACGACGCCTTCGGAAGAGAGAACGCCAGGACGAAGGTCAGCAGGTACACCGTCAGCGGCACAACCCAAAGCAGCGGCACCGCCGCGACGTTCTGGGTCATCTCGTTGGTGGCACCCAGCAGGATCACCGTGCTAGTCGCCGAAAGCGCCACCCAGAGGACTGGGCGCCACCAGACGACCCGTCCATCGCGTGCCGCGGGCCGCGCCTCACTCATCTCGGTGGCGCGCCTGCGCTGCGTCAACCAGGCCACCGCACCCGCGCATGCGGCGAACCCCACGTAGCCGGACACCCAGACCCACGCCTGTCCAGATGTCGTGAGGAGCCGCTGCAGCAGTAGCGGATAGGCCAGCAGCGCGACGACGGAGCCGGCGTTGGAGAGCGCGTACAGAGGGTAGGGAGACCTGTCCGGGTAGCGCTCGGCGAACCAGGTCTGCACCAGGGGACTCGTGGTCGACAACACGAGATAGGGCAACCCAACAGCGGCGGCCAATGTCACCAGGATGCGGCCCACTGGAGACTGGGCAGGCATCGGCGCCCAGTGCGCCGGCGGCGTGATGGGCGTCTCCCACAAGAGCACTTTCGCGGTGAGCAGCAGCACGGACAGGGCCACCAGTGCGGAATGGAGGCGCATCTGGTGCCTGCGAGACAGACGCCGGGCCAGCACGTGGCTGTAGAGATAGCCCACCAGGAGGAGCACCTGGAAGAAGAGCATGGAGGCAGACCACACCGCTGACGATCCGCCGAACCAGGGCAGGATGTAGCGACCGATCAATGGCTGCACTAGGAAGAGCAGCAGCGCGGAGAGCAATATCGTCGCAGCGTACACCGGCGCTGGCTCCCTACGCGCCGTCGGCTGTGTCCGGCTCGAAGTACGATCGCGCATCATCGGGCCGAATATCGGTCAGTGCTCCCGTATAGTGGCGGAGCTTGCACATCTGATAGGGGTATCGGCCGATCGCCGCCACGTCCAGGTCGATACCAAGCCCCGGCTCGGTAGGAATCGACATCATCCCGCGGTCGAAGCGCACGCGCTCGGTGCTCACCTCTCCTCGATGGGGCACGTCGCCGGCCATCGTCTCCAGGAGGTAGAAGTTCGGCGTGCAGGCCGCGATCTGGAGCGTCGCCGCGTTGGCCACCGGACCGCTCGGGTTGTGCGGACAGACCAGGATGTTGTGGCACTCCGCCATCGCCGCGATCTTGCGCACCTCGGAGATTCCACCCGCGTGGCTGACATCGGGCTGGATGAAGTCGGCGCAGCCAAGGCGAAAGAACTCGCGGAAGTCCCACCGGCTGTAGAGCCGCTCACCGGCAGCGATGGGCACATCCACCCGCCGCCTCACGTCCGCCAGTCCCTTTAGATTGCCCGGGGGGATAGGCTCCTCGAACCACAGGATATCGTACGCCGCCAGGGCCCTGCCGACGCGCACGGCTGTGGGCACGTCGAAGCGCCCGTGTCCCTCGATGATCACCTCGACCCGGTCACCCACGGCATCCCTCACCGCGGCCACGCAATCCATCGCCTCGTGGAACGCCTGACGCTCCAGCACGCGATAGGCCGACCCAAAGGGATCCCATTTCAGCCCCTTGAAGCCGACATCGGCGGCCGACTGCGCCTTCTCGGCGAACTCGTCCGGTGTTTTGGCCGGCACGTACCAGCCGTTGGCATAGCAGGGCACACGGTCACGCACCTTGCCGCCCAGAAGCGTGTAGGCAGGCACCCCCAGGGCCTTGCCCTTGATGTCCCACAGCGCCATCTCCACACCGGCGAGCGCGCTCATCAAGACAGGGCCGCCACGCCAATAGGCGTCACGACACGCGTCGTGCCAGAACGCCTCCACATCGTGCGGGTCTCGCCCCACCAGATAAGGCTCCAGCTCCTGGATCGCGGTCTCGACGGCTCGCTCCCGCATCTCCAGCGTGGACTCACCCACACCGTGGATACCGGCGTCGGTGAGCACCTTCACGAAGACCCAGTTGGTGCGGTAGGCATGGCAGATATGCGTCTCAATCCCTGTGACCTTCATCGCGACCTCACCTCTACCACGCCGTCGACATCGGACCCCGCCGGCAGGACAGCCTGGCCGGCCCTGCGCAGGTCGTTGCCGGACAACAGGATGTCGCGGTTGCCGTCGTCCGCGACCTGAGGGCACCAGTCTCCCGCTGCCAAGCGTCCAGAGACACCGACCGTTCTCCACCCACCTTTCGCCGCCATCGCAGACACCTCGGAGAACTTCTGACTTCGCAGTACCCAGTATATACTCACCCTACCAATAGCACGCACGCTAGGAGGCGCAAATGGAATCCCCCGTTCGTTTCGGCATCATCGGCGTCGGCGGCATGGGCAACGGGCACGCCCGCAATATGCCTCGTATCGAGGAAGCCACCCTGACCGCCGTCTGCGACATCTCGCCCGAGGCACTCGCCGCGGCCACCGAGATGTACGAGGTGCCCGGCTTCGACAACCACGTCGATCTGCTGGAGAGCGGCCTGGTGGACGCGGTCATCGTCGCCACGCCTCACTACTTCCACCCGCCCATCGCCGTGGACGCTATGGAGCGTGGCATCCACGTCATCAGTGAGAAACCGATGGCGGTCACGGTCTCGGGCGCACAGGCGATGATCGACGCGGCGGAGCGCACCGGCGTCGTATTCGCCGTCATGTTCCAGCAGCGCACCTTCCCCATCTACCAGGCCGCCAAGCGCCTCGTGGATGAGGGGAAGCTGGGCGAACTCTACCGCACACTCCTCACCGACTGTCACTTCCGCAGCCAGGCCTACTACAACTCCGCCGGCTGGCGGGCCACCTGGAAAGGAGAGGGCGGCGGCGTGCTGCTCAACCAGGCACCCCACGGCATGGACATCTTCACGTGGCTCGCCGGGATGCCGTCGCGCGTCATCGCCGACGTCAACACACGCCAGCACGTCATCGAGGTCGAGGACGAGGCCAGCGCGCTTCTGACATACGCCAACGGCGCTATCGGCTACTTCCTGGAGACCGTCAACGACTATCCGACAGGCACGCGCATCGAGCTGTGCGGCGAGCTGGGCAAGCTGGTGCTGGAACACGGGCAACTCCGCTTCTGGCAGGTCACGCCCGGCGTCCGAGCTGCCTCGGACACGACGGAGGCGATGTGGGGCAAGCCGGAGGTAGAGGAGATCGAGGTCGAGGTCACGGAGGCCTCCACGGGCCACGACGAGATCGTGCGCAACGTCGCGCGCGCCATCCTCTATGGTGAGGACGTGCTTTCGCCAGGTCCAGAGGCTATCCGCAGCCTCGAGCTCGCGAACGCCATCCTGCTATCGGGCCACGCCGACCAACCCGTGGATCTGCCCGTTGACCGCGCCACCTACGACGCCTTCATCGCCGAGATGCAGGCCACGTCCAAGGACAAAGTCGTCGTCGACCAACGCGTCACGGATCCGAATCACCTGACGTAGCCGAATCCATCACCGTGACACGGGATCGCGCGAACGTTCCGTTCGTTGATCCCGTGCCGCGACCACGCGGACAGGTGGATCTTGCCAACACAGACGTTGCCCGATCCACCTGTCCCGGTTACTCTCGGACCTCCCAATCCAGCACCACAGGCCGCCGCTCGCGACTCGAGATCGCCATCGACTCGATCACAAGGTCCACGTTGTAACCGTCCACGACGGTCGGGCCGCCCTGCTCGCGACGCGTCAGACAGTCTTCGATGTGCGCGATCTCGACGTGGAATGGATTCACGGCATCGAACCGGTACTCCGTCGAGGTCTCGGTCGTATTGTCGTAGTGGACCAGAAGCGCAGCGTTGTGCTCCGGCTGGTCCCATTGGACAATAGACAGATCCAGTCGCCCGTCCACGCCGTTGATCTGCACATGCTCGTCCCAGGCATTCCGCTCGTACCCCACGCGCTTCAGCGGATGGGTGGCCGCTTCAAAGCTCACCACCATCCCGCTAGGGTACTCCCAGAGCGCCGTGGCCTTGCGGTCAAACTTGGTCTCCGGCACGTAGTCAACGTGCGCGTAGAGGCTCTCCGGGCGTCCCAAGAAGCTCAAGGTCAGATCGATCAGGTGGCTCGCCGCACACTTCAGCACAGCGCCCCCGTAGCGCTCGAGCGCCCAGTCAAAGGGCTCGTCGCCGAGGGGGACGGGGTCATAGAAGTTGCCCCACGGCTGGTAGGTGCGCACCTGCGCGCTGAATAGCGTGCCCAGCGACGGCAGGAGCTCGATGAGCTTCCGTGACGCCGGGAAGAAACGCTTCATGTAGGCCGTGAAGAACAACTGCCCACTCGCCCGGGCGGTCTCTGCGATCTCGATGGCCTCTGCGGCGTTGTCCGCCAGCGTCTTCTCGCAGACGACGTCCTTGCCCGCAGACAGCGCCGCCAGGCATATCTCTCGATGGAAGCGGCCCGGCGTCAGTACGCTCACAACCGACACCTCGGAATCCGAGATCAGGTCCCGGTAGTCCGTCGAAAATCTCGAGCCAAAGGCCGCCACACTAGGCGTAGCCGCGTCCGGGTTCACATCGGCGATGTGGACGACGTCCGCTCCAGCCTTCTCTAGCCCTCCGAAGTGGAACCGTGAGATTCCGCCACACCCGATCACACCCCACTTGGGCTTCATTCTAGCCTCCATCGACGTCCACCATCACCTTGACCGTCTCAGACCGCGCCGTCGCCGCGAATATCACGGCCTCCGGCACCGCATCAAACCCGTAGCTGTGCGAGATGAAGAGATCGGGGTCGATCACTTTGTCCCGCAACAGCGTGATGGCCTGGGGCCAGCCCATATTTGGGATCGAGTGCACGCCGCGCAGCTGGAGGCGGTTGAAGTGAAAGTCGTTGCCGTCCAGCACGATGCGCTCGCCGCCGTCGAACTTGATCCCGTTGTAGCAGATGATGCCGCCGAACCTGCAGATCGCCATCGCCTCGGGGATCGTGGACGGCGGCGCGGTCACCAGAACGCGGTCCACGCCCTTCGGCTCGAGGCGCGTAAAGGTCTCGACCAGGTCCATTTCGTCCACGTGGACGCGGTCAGTCACGCCGATGGCCTCGGCCACCTCCCAACGCCTGCGTGAGTGCGCGTGGCCCGTCAGGGTGACGCGGGACGCGCCCTTGACCAGCGCTAACTTGGCGATCATCAGCCCGATGGGGCCGGGGCCGAAGACGGCGACATGTCCCGCCAGCGGAACCTCGGCGGCCTCGATCATATCGATTGCCACCGTGAGCGGCTCGGCCAGCGCGGCGGCCCGAGGGTCAAGGTCGCCGATAGGGTACACCGACGTGTATCGCACCTTGATGGCCTCCGCAAAGCCGCCGCCCACCCGATGGTGGTCCAGTGCCACGCAGTTGGCCACGTTCCCGCGCTTGCACTGATCGCAGACGCCGCAGAAGGTCGAGTTCTCCACTACCACGGCGTCGCCCACCTTCACGTGGGTCACCAGGCTCCCGGCCTCGACAACCTCGCCCGCCAGCTCGTGGCCGATGGGTGTCCAGCCCTTGGCCACCGTCTGGGCCACCAGCACATCCCAGCCGCAGACGCCGCACGCCTTGACCATGACCACTACCTCGTCCGGCGCAGGCTTGGTCATCCTCACGTTGCGCAGTCTGAACTTCATCGGGGCTTTGGCGTAGTAGGCCTTCATGAGTGGGCTCCTTGGGTGAGGCAGGCTCTCGGCTAGCAGCGGTAGACTAGTGTTCCACTTCCGACCAGGTCTTCTTCCCGAACTGCACCAGGCGCGTCGGCATGTTGCGCGTCCGGTGGGCGATCACGGCATCCTTCTGGAGGTCGGAGTGACGCTCATACGCCTTGGCGTGATCCAGAATGCGCTCCAGCAAGGCCAGTCGGACCCCGGCGTAGGCTGGGTTGTCGTAGACGTTCTCCAGCTCGTCGGGGTCGGTGCGGCGGTCGTAGAGCTCGCCCGCCAGGTCGCGTCCGTAGTAGACCATCCGGTAGTCCTCTGTCCGCACCGCGTAGATCAGCTGCGCGGGCTGCATCCACGACCACTCGCAGACGATGGCGTCCTTCCCCGGCGCGCGCCCCTCGGCGACGGGCAGCAGACTGCTTCCCTCCACGCCGTTCGGCGCCTCGACATCCATCAGCTGGCACAGCGTCGGATAGAGGTCCACGCTCTCGACAAGCTCATCCACCACTCGCCCCTGCGGCCCGCCCGGATAGCTGAGTAGGAACGGGATGCGGTGGATCGACTCGTAGATGCCCATGTTCTTGTAGGTCATCCCGTGGTCGCCGGCGAAGTCACCGTGGTCAGCCACGTAAGCGATCACCGTGTTCTCCAAGTCCCCCGTCTCACGCAGATGGTCAATCACCCGCCCAACCTGGGCATCGATACTGCTGATCAGCGCGTAGTAGAAGGTGAGCCGGTGCCGCAGATCAGCCTCGTCCACTGGCGTGCCATACTTGC
>Ga0180436_10005244_pt1 | contig 11503 bp, 10 predicted proteins | sample SS_ome_2_FD_132434 | JGI IMG/M metagenome (GOLD analysis project Ga0180436, IMG submission 132434) | Hypersaline lake sediment archaeal communities from the Salton Sea, California, USA - SS_3_S_2 metaG | ecosystem: Environmental > Aquatic > Non-marine Saline and Alkaline > Hypersaline >...
CGTGATTCTTGACGACCACCAGGGCGAATGGCTTCTCCAAGCGGCTCGGCGCCACCTCGCGCGCACGGGGGCCGGGCTTGACGTACCGAGGCGGACGGAATTGCACCGGGTTATCCTTGATGGATTGCACCACCCGTTCGATGTAGTCCGGGCTGACCTGCTGGCCGTGTTTCCGCTTGATGATGAGGCGAACGGCGGCGCGGGCCTCGTCCCGGCCGAGCGGCTTCGTGCGGCCCAGTCCGTCGAAAAGGAGAAGCCCGGCTGGCAGACGGGCGGTCGGCTTGTCATAGAGCGTACCGATGAGTGGATAGACGGCGTATCGTTCATAAAACCGGAGCCGCTGACGGTTATGCTCGAGCTTGGAGGCATCCTGGACGTGAGCGGGGTCGTCGGACAGCGCCTCCAGATACATCCCGCGCGAGCCGAGCTGGCGGACCTCGTCGCGCGCGGCTTCGTACAACGCGCCGCCGAGGCCGCCGCCGTGGATATGCGGCGCGACACCGAGGAAGTCGAGAAACGAACTGTTGATCTCAGGGAAGTGCAGAACGAGCGCGAAGCCGGTGACGCGACGCCGGGCGTCCTCCGACACAAGCAGCACCGCCCGGTACCCGTGCTTGAACGGGTGGTCGAGCATGTGCGAAATCTTCTCCTCGTACCCGGGCAGGTAAGCGAAATTGGAGCGAAAAATCCCCTTCACCTGCTCGACGCGGTCACGGTCGGCCGGCATTCCCGTGGTGTAGACTCGTCGGATTCGTATCATTGCCTATGTCGCCAACCTGATGAAAAAAGTTTGGAGACCTTCGGGCTCAGATCGTCCCGCAACGTCCGCCGCCACGCTCTCCGCGCTCCAAGTCCTGCGCTTCATTATCCGACGCCCCGATGGGGTGTCAAATGCTTTCCATTACCATTACGAAACCGATGACGGCCGCCCGAAACAAGCGCAAGAACGACGACAACACGGAAGCGTCGCCGTTGACACACTTTGCGGCTCCCCCCTTTGGCTCTGGCGGAGAGGCAGGGATTCGAACCCTGGGAGGACATAAGCCCTCACTGGTTTTCGAAACCAGCCCGTTCGACCGCTCCGGCACCTCTCCATTCGGCAAATACGAAGCGCTACCTGCCTAATATATTCACACGCGCGACCGGCGTCAAGACCGACCTTGCCCCGGTTCGAACGATGGATTCCTATCCGGTTCCGGCAAATCGTTCGACTGGGACCAGAACGCCGCACCGCACTCCCCTGCTCCTGTCGTTCCCCTTTGTGTGAGTGGTCACCGGGCAGACGCAATGCTCGTTGTTCGCCATGACAATAATCCGCCACAGCTGTGACAAATTATTGTCATGGTTTTGGCCACCGGCCAGGCGTTCCGAACGGTTCAACTGCCGCCCATGCTGAGCAGGAACTCGGCGTTGGTCTTCGTCCGTCTGATGCGCTCGCGCAAGAGCTCCATCGCCTCGAACGAGTTCATCTCGGCGAGGACTTTGCGCAACGCCCAGATGCGCTGAAGCTCTTCCGGATGGAGGAGTAGTTCTTCTTTGCGTGTTCCCGAGCGGTTGACGTCTATGGCCGGGTAGATGCGTCGGTCAGCCAGGCGCCGGTCGAGGACAAGCTCCATGTTGCCGGTGCCCTTGAACTCCTCGAAGATGACCTCGTCCATCCGGGAGCCGGTCTCGATCAGGGCGGTGGCGAGGATGGTGAGACTGCCGCCCTCCTCGATGTTCCTGGCCGCGCCGAAGAAGCGCTTGGGCTTCTGGAGCGCGGTGGCATCGACGCCGCCGGAGAGGATTTTGCCGGAGTGCGGGACCTCGGTGTTGTAGGCGCGGCCAAGCCGCGTGATGCTGTCGAGCAGGATGACGACGTCCTTCTTGAACTCGACGAGGCGGCGGGCCTTCTCGATGACCATCTCGGCGACCTGCACGTGCCGGCTCGCGGGTTCGTCGAACGTGGAACTGATGACCTCGGCGTCGACGCCGCGGTCCATCTCGGTGACTTCCTCGGGGCGTTCGTCAATGAGGAGCACCATCGCCTCGACCTCGGGGTTGTTGGCCGTGATGCTGTTGGCCATCATCTTGAGGAGGACGGTTTTCCCGGCCTTGGGCGGCGAGACGATGAGACCGCGCTGTCCCTTGCCGATGGGCGCGACGAGGTCGATGATGCGCGTCTCGATGCCTTCGGGCGTCCGTTCGAGCAGGAATCGCGCCTCGGGATGGAGGGGCGTCAGGTCGTCAAAGACGATCATGTCCGTGAGGATGTTGGGGTCTTCCATCTGGACGGCCTCGACGCGAAGGAGCGCGAAGTAACGTTCGCTCTCTTTGGGAGGACGTATCTGGCCTGAGATGAGCTGGCCGGTGCGGAGTCCGAACCGGCGGATCTGCGACGGCGAAACGTAGATGTCGTCCGGGCACGGGAGGTAGTTGTAGCCCTGCGACCGCAGGAAGCCGAATCCTTCGGGCAGGACTTCGAGCACGCCCTCACCGAACAGCAGGCCGTTTTTCTTGGCGCGCTGTTCGAGGATGTGGAATATCAGCTCCTGTTTCTTGAGTCCGGTGTATCCTTCAACGGATTCGGCCTTGGCCAGGTCGTGCAATTCAGCGATGGTCATCTGCTTGAGCTGGGCGATGTGGGTGCCGCCCTTCTTGGCTTGCTCATATGCTTTCGCCTTGGACACCGGCCGCTCCTGCGTCTCTTCCTTCTGCGGTTCGGGCTCCGTTGCCGTCTCGGCGGCGGTTTTCTTCGTCGCCTGGTCGGCCTTGGTGGACTTCTTCGACTTCTTCTCTGCCATTGCTATTCTCCATTAGGTACAAGATGGGACACGATTTGTTCGATGTTTTTGCGCGCGGCTTCGCGGTCGCCGTGGTTGGCGATCACGAAGTCCGCCGCTTCACGCTTGCGGTCGAGGGGCTCCTGACGCGCCTCGCGCCGCTGTATCTCATCGGGGCCCCAGCCCCGGTTGTCACGCAGACGGCGGCAGCGCACCGACGGCTCGCATTCTACGAAGGCCGTGGCGTCGCACAGGTCAACGAGTCCGGTTTCGAGGAGGAGCGGAGCGTCGATTACGCAGAGCGCCGGCGTGCCGGAGCGCCGGTATTCGCGAACCTCGGCCCGTATTCGTGCAGTCACTTTCGGGTGCATAATCCGGTCCAGCTCATCGAGCTCGGCGGGGTCGCTGAAGACGATATTCGCGAGTTTCACCCTGTCCAGTTCTCCGTCCTTTCCGAAGGCCACGTCGCCCCAACGTTTACGAACGGCGGCCCTGATCTCGGGCGTTGCGTGCAGTTCGGTGCAGATGGCGTCGGCGTCGATAACCTTCGATCCGAGTTCGGCGAAGATGCCGGCGACAAACGACTTGCCGCTGCCGATGCCGCCCAGGAGTCCGATGACCTTCGTGCCCACTTCCGTTCCGCCGCCTCGCATGCCAAGGGATTCATTTCAGTTCGAGCCAGTTCCGGCCGACGCCGACGTTGACCTTGACCGGGACGTCCAGCTTTGCGGCTCCGCTCATCTCGCTCACGATCATCTCGCGCTCGCCGTCGACGTCGACGGCGGGCAGTTCGAAAAGGAGCTCGTCGTGTATCTGGAGGAGCATGACCGACGAGCGTTTCTCGCCGGCGATTCGCTTGTGTATTCGGTTCATCGCTATCTTGGCCATGTCGGCGGCCGTGCCCTGGATGACGGCGTTGACGGCCATGCGCTCGGCGTACCGCCGCTCGACGTCGTTCGGCGAGTTTATGTTGGCGAGATAGCGCCGCCGGTCGAACATCGTCGTGACATATCCCTGCTCCCGCGCGGTTTCTAGCGTGGCGTCGATGAACGCGCGGACGCGTTTGTACCGGTCGAAGTACGTGTCGATGAACTCCTTGGCTTGACCGACCGGGATGCCGATGTCCTTGGAGAGTCCGTACGGTGTCAGGCCATAGATGATGCCGAAGTTCACGGCTTTCGCCCGCCGCCTCATCCCGGCATCGACCTGGTCGATGCCGATGCCGTTGACCTCCGCCGCGACGAACGCGTGAATGTCGAGGTCGGAAAGGAAGGCGTCGCGCATGGCCTCGTCGCCGGAGAGGTGGGCGAGTATGCGCAACTCTATCTGCGAGTAGTCGGCGGACAGGAGGACCGTGTCAGGCGAAGAAGCGACGAACGCCCTGCGTATCTCGCGCCCCTCTTCCGTGCGAACCGGGATGTTCTGGAGGTTGGGGTCACTGCTCGAGAGCCGCCCCGTCGCCGTCATCGTCTGGTTGAAGGACGTGTGCACGCGGCCGGTGGTCGGGTTGATCATTTTCGGCAGCGCGTCGGCATATGTGCTCTTGAGTTTCTTCATCGCGCGGTAGCGGGCTATCTTCGCGGCGATCGGGAACCGCACGGCGAGGTCGCCGAGGACGTCCGCGTCGGTCGAGAACCCGGATTTCGTCTTCCTGGAGCTGGGCATGCTGAGCTTGTCGAAAAGGATGCCGGAGAGCTGCTTGGGCGAGTCGATGTTGAACTCCTCACCCGATTCCTCGTATATCTCGGCGGCGATGGCGTCGATGGAGTCGGCGAGCTGGCTGGAAATCTCCGCGAGCGCGTCCGCGTCAACCTTGATGCCGGTATGTTCCATCATCGCGAGCACTTCTATCAGCGGGAACTCAAGGTCCCGGGCAAGCTCCGCCAGGCCGAGGTTTTCAAGCTGAGGGGATAGCACGTCGAAGAGCCGCACCACAGTATCGGCGTCTTCGCACGCGTATTCAGCCACTTGCCCGATTTCGACACGGTCCATCGTGATCTCGTTCCGCCCCTTCCCGATGAGGTCGGCCGTGGGGATCTTGCGGAATCCCAGGTGGCCGAAGGCGAGGTCGTCGAGGTTGTAACGCCTGCGGTCGGGATCGAGGAGGTACGCGGCGACCATGGAATCGAACGCGATCCCGGTCATCCGCACGCCAGCGTTGAGCAGGACGATCATGTCGTACTTGATGTTCTGCCCCATCTTCGCGGGCACCGCCGCCTCAAGAACGGGCCGGAGGTGCTTCAGGGCCGTCTCGATGGGGATTGTCTTGCCGCCAAGCGGGCCGGCGACCGGGACGTAAAAGGCCTCGTGTTCCTCCCACGCGAACGACAGGCCGACGATTCTTGCGCTCATCGGCTCCCGGCTAGTCGTCTCCAGGTCGATGCATATCTGTTTCTGCCTGGCGAGCTTCTCGGCGAGAGACTTCAGGGCCTTCTCGGTGTCGACGGTGTGATACTTGACGTCGCCGCGGCCGGCGTCTTTCTCCTCTTGCGGCTCTGCCGGCGCCTGCTCTTTCGGGGCCGGCGCCCTCTTGGCGGCTGTCCCCGGCTTCTCCAGGTCGCTCAGGTATTTCTTGAAGCCGAGCGAGGCGAAGAGCTCCTTGAGGCGCGGGATGTCCGGCGGCCGCACCTTGCAGTCGTCAATGCCGGTCTCAAGCGGAACGTCGGTGTCGATGATGACCAGCTTGTGACTCACGCGCGCGACCTCGGCCCCTTCCGCCAGACGGCTCTTGAGCGCCTTGCCACTGACCTCTTGAGCATGTTCGAGCACGCCGTCGAGTGTGCCGTACTGCTGGATGAGCTTGAGGGCCGTCTTCGGGCCGACGCCGCGGATGCCGGGTACGTTGTCGCTCGTGTCGCCCGAAAGCGCCATCATCTCGACGACCTGTTCGGGCCGTATGCCCTTCTCCATCAGCAGGTCCTTGACGGTATACTCCTTGTCGAGCTTCGTGTCGTAGACGCGGACGTGCTCATCGAGGAGCTGAAGCGCGTCCTTGTCTCCGGTGGCGATGTACGTGTCGATGCCTTCCGCCGACGCCCTCTTCGCGAGCGTGCCAATGATGTCGTCGGCCTCATATCCGGGGAAGGCGAACGTCGCGACGCTGGCCGCGTCGAGGATTTGCTTGATGATGGGTATCTGCGGCTGAAGCTCGTCCGGCATGGGCTTCCGCTGGGCCTTGTATTCCGCGTATTGCTCGTGCCGGAACGTCGGCCCGGGCGCGTCGAACACAGCGGCGAGGTAGTCGGGCTTCTCTGCCCTGAGCACCTTGAGCAGCATGCCGGTGAAGCCGTAGGCCGCGTTCGTCGGCCGGCCGTCCGGGCTCGACAGGTGCGGTATGGCGTAGAACGCCTTGTAGCAGTGCGAATGCGCGTCTATGAGGAAAAACTTCTTGTTCATCGGGAAGGGGCTGTCATGCCGGGGCCGCTGACACGGTTCTCCTTTGGAACACACTGGTGCGACACACGCCGCACCGTTGACGTACCTGCCGCGCCCTCGCTGGGCGGAGCTGGCCAGGTTTCAGGACTGAGTTTGCAGATTCAGAGGGCTTATCTCTTATGGCGTTGCCAGGGTTGAGCTACATGACCTACGATTCCCTTACGAGGTCATTCAGAGACGTGATCAATAAAGAGGCCACTCTCAAGCGGAGCTGGGTTGGAAATGCCGGCGGCTGAGAGGAATCTCCTGCCCGCCGATTCCCGAATATAGCGACTCCCGTCCGCTCTGTCAAGCAAATTGCCGGAAATTTCCCGCGCTGCGCGGCATCTTCGCCGCTCAACATTGACACCATCCGGCCTCGCCGGTACTATTGTTCCGACTGGTCCGCAATCCCAGGAGCCGCCGAATGCCGCTTTCAACACAGGCCGCGCTGGACGTCTTGGGGGATTCGCGCACGCAGGCGGTGCTCGTCTTCCTCGTCTGCTACATCTACATCTGCGTGTGCGGGCGGTTCCGCGCGTCCGCGCTCTGGGCCGGGGTCGCCGTCCTGCTCCTGCTCGGCATATACGAACCGGCCCAGGGGCCGGGCGGCCTGCTCGCGAGCGCCGGCAACGTCCTGCTACACATCAACTGGAACGTCCTGATGATCCTCGCCGGCGCGATGACCGTCGCCGGGATGTTCATCGAGTCGAAGGTGCCGGTGGTCCTCGCTGACTTCATCGTCAAGCGCTTGAAGACGGTCGGCGGCGCGGCGCTCGGCGTCTGTGCGATGTCCAGTTTTTTGTCGGCCTTCATCGACAACGTGACGACGGTGCTTATCGTGGCGCCCGTGGCGCTGGTGCTCGCCAAACGGATGCGCACGTCGCCCGTGCCGTTCATAATCGGCCTGGCCGTCTCGTCGAACCTGCAGGGCGCGGCCACGCTCATCGGCGACCCGCCGAGCTTGATCCTCGCCAGCGGCCTGAAATTGAACTTCCTGGACTTCTTCTTTTACCAGGGCAAGCCCGGCATATTCTGGGCCATCCAGATCGGCGCAGTGGGGTCGATGACGGCCTTGTGGGCGCTGTTCTTCCGCAAGTACAAGGCGCCGTCGTCCGCGCCGGAGCCGGTCGCCGTGACGAGCTGGTTCCCGACCGCGTTGCTCGCCGCGATGGTTGCCGCGCTGAGCGTCGCCTCCACGTTCTCGAAGCACGTGCCGCACGCCGACATGTTTCTGAACGGCGCGATCTGCGCCGGAGCGGCGGCCATCGGCCTCCTCTGGCATCATCTCCGGAGCGGCAACAACACACTAGGCGCGCTCCTCAAAGTCGATGGCGCAACCGTCGCTCTGCTCGCGGCCATCTTTGCTCTTACGTTCGGCCTCGAAAAGACGGGGGTCATCGACCTTATCGCCTCCTGGATAGGCGGCATCGTCGGCACGAACAAGTTCCTGACCTTCACCGTGATCGTCTGGGCATCGGTCGCGTTCTCGGCCGTGATCGACAACATCCCGTACACGGCGGTCATGCTGCCAACCGTGTTGGAAATAGCCGGTGCCGACACGAACACGCGCGTCCTCTATGCGTTCGGGCTGCTCGTCGGCGCCTGCCTTGGCAGCAACATCTCGCCGGTCGGCGCGTCGGCCAACATCGTCAGCGTAGCCCTGCTCAGGAAGCAGGGCATACACGTCGGATTCTGGCAGTTCGTCAAGATGGGGTTGCCGTTCACGATAGCCGCGACGGTGCCCGCGTACATCTTCATCTGGTGGCTTTGGGGCTAGGGAGCATCACAATGCGCGAAGAAATGAAGATCGATCCCGCCGCGGAAACGGACCGTATCGTGTCGTTTATCCGGACGGAGCTTGAGGGGGCCGGGATGCCCGGAATCGTGATCGGGCTGTCCGGCGGCCTCGATTCCGCCGTGGTCGCAATGCTCTGCGCCCGCGCCGCCGGCAAGGAAAACGTGTTCGGTTTTCTGCTCCCGTATCGCACCAGCTCGCCCGAGAGCCGATCTCACGGCAAGGCCGTCGCCGACGCGGCCGGCATATCGTGCAAGACGGTGGACATCACGCCCGCGATCGAGGCGCTCGACCATATGCTACCGACCGAAGACCGCGTTGCCCTCGGCAACCGCATGGCCCGTGTCCGCATGATCGTGCTGTACGACCGGTCCGCTCGGCTTGGGGCGCTCGTGGCCGGAACCGGCAACCGCACGGAATCGATGCTGGGCTACACCACCCTGCACGGCGATTCGGCCTGCGGGTTCCAACCGATCTCACACCTCTACAAATGCCAGGTCCGACAGCTTGCCGACTTCCTCGGCGTGCCGGACCAAATAGTCGCGAAACCCCCGAGCGCCGACCTTTGGCAGGGCCAGACCGACGAAGGCGAACTGGGCTTCACATACGACGAGGTCGACCGCCTGCTCTTCAACATGATCGACCGACACAGGACCGACGCGGACCTGGAAGCAAGCGGGTTCACACGCGACATCATCAACCGGACGAGGAGCATGGTCAACAAATCGGAGTTCAAACGACGAATGCCGAACTCCCTCCTCGGCCAGGATTGACCGGGAGACACGCTTGGCCCAGTACGTCACCCGCGGCGGCGACAAACTCGAGTTCGCCCTGGAACGGTTCCAGGCCGACGTCTCCGGCAGGACGGTTGCGGACCTCGGCTCACACATCGGCGGCTTCGTCGACTGCCTCCTTCAGCGCGGCGCCGCACGGGTGTATTCCGTGGACACCAGCTACGGCACACTCGCGTGGACGCTCAGGCAGGACGAGCGCGTCGTGGTCATGGAGCGGACGAACGCACTGCACGTCGAACTGCCCGAGGAGGTGTCGCTGGCGACCATCGACGTGGGCTGGACAAAGCAACATCTCATCCTGCCCCGCGCAATCCGCATGGTCGGCCCCGGCGGCGTGGTCCTGTCGCTTCTCAAGCCGCAGTACGAGGCGGAGCGCGGCAAGGCCGAACGCGGCGTCGTGACACGGACCGCGGCCCGCGACATCGCCGGGCGCGTCATTGACGCCCTCGCCCGACAGGGCATCCGCGTCGCCGACTGGGCCGAGTCGCCCATCACGGGCGGCAAGGGCAACACCGAGTTCTTCCTCAGAATCGACAGGGAACGGGGCGGCGACAAATGAGCGCGACACTTGCCGTCCGACTCATCGAGCCGCTCGTCTTCGTGGCCAGCATCATCGTCCTCGTCAAGCTGTCGCTACCCTACGCCAATCCCCTGCTCGTCACGTTCAGGCCCGTCGTCCGCACGTTCACGCGCAGGAATTACTTCATATACATAATGATCGGGCTGGCCGTCATACTGGCCGATACGATCCTTACGGCGATCGACCACCGCTTCACGGAGCGCGTCGTAGCGCTGTTCGGCCAGGACTTCACCGAGCTGATCTGGCGCATCGAGGGCGAGTGGGTCGCGGTGTTTCAGCGGTGGACGTGGGCTCCATTGACGTGGTTTCTCGCCTGGGCCTACGTCATCGTCTTTTCGGCGGCGGTCCCGTGGACGATGGCCGTGTTCGACTACCTCGGCGAGACGCGGCGGAACGTCGCGGTACTCGTCGGCTACATAATGAACTACCTGCTCGTCCTGCCCTTTTACATCGCCTTCCCGGTCCGCGAATGCCACGCGTATGCGCCCGGCGGGCGCCAGTTCGTCCGGCTCGCACTCGACGACCTGCATCCCGCTATAATGCAGGTCCTGCGTCCGTTGAGCGGCATCGACAACTGCTTCCCGAGCTTCCACACCTCGCTCGTCGTGACAATGGCTCTCTTCGCGTGGGACAGCGGGCGCAAGGCGTTCGCGGCCGTGATGTCGGTGATGATGATCTCTATCATGTTCTCGACGCTCTACCTCGGCATCCACTGGGCGACAGACGTCGCCGCGGGCGTCGTCGTCGGCGTGCTCGCCTGGTTCCTCGGGGAACGGCTTGGGGGGAAGCTCTGGGCACGCTGGTCCCGGCGCTCGCTCGCCGCCGATTGACAACGCACGGCGTCTCTGGTAATTTCAGCAAAGTTGCCTTCGTTTCACGGTGGAAAAGAGAATGGTTCCCCCGCGATGGACGCGTTACGCCGCCGGCGCCCCGCTCGTAATCGTGGCCGTCGTCGCCGCCTTGTATGCCGCCGGCTGGATAAGACAGGCGCACCGCGGTCCGCGAAACATTCCCTTCAAGCTGACACCCGGCGAACACCTCGAGTACGCCGTGGCCGCGTGGTTCGGCACCGGCACGATCATCGTCGACGTCAGCCCGCTCCTGACGCTCGACAACGGTACGCCCGCCTGCCGCATAGTCTACACACTCAAGCCGGATGAAGCGGTCTCCGCCGGCTACCTGATCAAAGGGCAGTTGAGCATGATCCTGGACGCCGCAACACTGCTCCCCATCGAGTACGAAGAGCGACTGACCACCGGCCTCGGCTTCATGGGCGGCCACGTGAAGCACAAAAAGCTCGTGTACGACCGCACCAACAACACCGTGCTCTACTACAAGTCAAAGAACGGCGACGAGCTTCAATACAGCCGGAAGCGCTCAATCCCACCGAACACACATCATCTCGCGTCGATGCCCTATTACTTCCGCGTTGCCGCGATGAAACCGGGCGATGTCGTCTCCGTCGATATCTCCGACAGGAAGCGCGACCTGACCATCCGCGCGGACGTGCTGCGCGAAGAGCCCTACGCTGCGCCGGACGGCTCGACGCGCGCCGCGCTGGTGCTCAAGACCGTCACCGATTTCGGAAGAGAAGACGCCGGAAACACGGAATTCGTCGCATCGCTCGACAAGGAGGAACGATTCCTCGTCCGACTTGACGCGAAGACGCGGTGGGGTACAATATCCGCACAACTCGTGAAACGCGACATCGCAAGGAGCGCCTCGGCCGACGCCAATGAAGACAGCAGGAATCATCCCGGCCAGATACCAATCGACACGGTTGCCCGGTAAGCCACTGCTCAAGCGTACGGGGAAGTACCTCATTCAACACGTGTGGGAGCGCGCCTGCCGCGCGGCCTCGCTCGATACCGTCATCATCGCGACCGACGACGAGCGCATCCTGCGGGCCGCCGGCGAATTCGGCGCGGACGCCCGGATGACCGCCGCCTCGCACAGCACCGGCACCGACCGCGCCGCCGAGGTCGCCGCGGGCCTCGACTGTGCACTCGTCGTCAACATCCAAGGCGATGAAGCCGAGATCGAGCCCGGCGCGATAGACGCCGTGGTCGCGGCCCTTCACGACGCACCCGACGCCGAAATGTCCACGCTCGCCCACCGGACGCGCGACGCCGCTCGCGCCGCAGACCCCAACGTC
>Ga0180436_10005246_pt1 | contig 11501 bp, 12 predicted proteins | sample SS_ome_2_FD_132434 | JGI IMG/M metagenome (GOLD analysis project Ga0180436, IMG submission 132434) | Hypersaline lake sediment archaeal communities from the Salton Sea, California, USA - SS_3_S_2 metaG | ecosystem: Environmental > Aquatic > Non-marine Saline and Alkaline > Hypersaline >...
AAATCCGATCACGGGTGCAAATGTGCCTATGAACCGGCAACTTATTGAATTATAAGACTTCTTGCCTAGACTCCCAGGAAATGTCGGGATATGGCAAAGACGCAGGTATGCGGCCCGGAACATTGAATAGCCGAATGAATCCTTACCGGCAGCAGGGCTGGCCCTAATACCGCACCTTCTTCACGATTTCGTAACCGTCGCGATCCGGTTTCCAGCCCCAGAAATAGTTCTGGGTATCACGAATCGCATCCCAAAGCGCTTCCTCGTAGGAGTCGGGGTGGAACCCACAGCCCATTGCCGAGCGATCCTTGCCCCGCCAGTCCTTGAACTCGCTGCGAATCACGACGATGTAGGCATGCGGCAGATTGGTAAGGTTCTGCCCGCGCACGACATCCAGCTCTTTGTAATAGTTGTCATAGCCCTTCTTTTTCAGACGGGTTTCGGCTTCTTCCTGCGCCTCGACCGGATGCCCCTGGGTAATGACCAGTTCGTAATCGAGTGTCTGGCCCTGGAACTTGGCCATCACGCACGCGGCACCTGCAGCCTGGGCCAATTGCTGGCTGACGGCCACGAACAGCAGGCTGAGAAACATTAATCGGTGGATCATTTCTGCCCTCCCTCAATATGAGCCTTATCGGCCCGAGGGGGCAGAGCTTGAAAGCCGTCAGGGCATTAACGGGTTCATCGAACCCATCGGATCGGCAATTTCTTTCACATTGTGGCGCATGACCGCCATGTTGTTGGTCATCTGCATCATGCTGGGTGTTATCGAATGCACGGCGAGACTCAGATGGGACATATCAGTTTCGATTTGCGCCATGTTGGCGGCCATCGAGGTCATGTTCGCGGTCATTCTCGGCAGGCGCGTAGTCACGCTCGTAACGTGGCTTGTGATGTTGCGCATGTGTGCGATATGACGATCGAAAGCATCTACGCGGTCGGCAACAATGCCCATATCCTTGTCGACCCGGTCGAGATTTTCCAGCATGCCTTCCATGTTACCGACGATCTTGTCCAAGTCGGTGTACAGCACGTGCACGTTGTAGACGTTGAAAATCGCCAGGATGATCAAAATCATCGAGATACCGACTGTTACCGCGTCGGTAATCTCAAAATGACGCTCACGCTCGTCCACGTGCAGCTGGGTCTCACGCCCCAGCCTCGCCATGACTTCCACGATCGGGCGCCGTGGATCGAGTTGTGGATCCATTTCCATCATCAGGGTATCGGGAACATCCGGTTCATGGTGCGGGCGGGCTTTGCCATCTCGTGCATCTCCACTGCCATGCCACCGACTTCACGGTTCATGTTGCCGACAGTACCCGAAATGTTGGCTACCTCGTCACGCACGAAAGCCAACTGGCCACGGATACCATCAAGATTCTTGCGCATACCATCCATGTAGCCGGTTATTTCATACATTTCCTTGTCCATCACCGCGGTGCTGGCATCGATGGGAGCCAACAATGCCACCTGGGTTTCCATGGACCCCATGGCACTGCTCACCCGATCCATGCGTACCGTGATGGCATCAAAGTGGCCATTGATGTTGACCACCACCTCCGAGATCCGGTTGATCTGTGAGCTGAGGGTCAGCAGCAAAACCAGAATGGAAAACGCAATTACGCCAAGCAATATCAAGCCGGCACGAATCGTCCAGTTGAGGCGATGGCTCAACTGATTTTTCATCTCGATTTGCGCGAGAATGATGCCTTCGAACGAGCTCAGCGACCGCAGGTACTGGGCCTGCAGGATTTCCTCGTCGCTACTCGCCTTTGGCTCTTGCTGATCCTCGGTCATTTAAAAGGGCGTGCTCTGGTGGTTGTCCGCAAACAGCTTCTTCTTATGCCGCAACCAGCTTAAGGCTGCGATTCATTATCCTGGCCATGTTTGACCATACCCAGCGCCGGGTCAAGCACCCAGCGTCAGTACTTATTCCAACGCCTCCCAGCGCGCGTAACACTGTTCCAGTTCGTCCTCGGCCTCCTTCAGACGCTCGCCGAGCATTGCCAGGCCCTCTGCACCCTGCTCCGCGTACACCTGCGGGTCGGCCAGTTGCTGCTGCAACTGCTCCAATTCCCCCTCCAATGCCTCGATACGCTCCGGTAGCATGTCCAGTTCACGCTGATCCTTGTAACTGCGCTTCTTGGGTTTGCTCGCAGGTTCAGGTTTCACCCCTGCCGGCTTTTTCGCCTTGGCTTTGTCCGAAGACAATGGTTTTTGCGTCGTCACCTGGAGACGCTGGCGCAGCCAATCCTGGTACCCGCCAACATATTCGTTGACCACACCATCGCCCTCGAACACCAGGGTGCTGGTCACCACGTTATCCAGAAAGGCCCGGTCGTGGCTAACCACTAACAGGGTCCCGTCAAACTCCATCAGCATCTCTTCCAGCAGTTCCAGGGTTTCCAGGTCGAGATCGTTGGTGGGTTCGTCCAGCACCAGCAGATTGGCGGGCTTGGTGAACAATTTGGCCAGCAACAGGCGGTTGCGCTCGCCACCGGAGAGCGCCTTGACCGGTTGGCGGCAACGTTTGGGCGGAAACAGGAAGTCGCCCAGGTAGCTGATCACGTGCTTGGACTTGCCGTTGATTTCGACCTTGTCCGAGCCGCCGGCCACGTTATCCAGCACGGTCTTTTCGAGGTCAAGCTGATCGCGCAGCTGATCGAAATAGGCCACCTCCATGCGGGTCCCCAGGTCGATGCTGCCGCTGTCCGGCTTGAGCCTGCCCAGCAGCAGGTTCAGCAGGGTACTCTTGCCACAACCGTTCGGACCGATGATGCCAATACGGTCGCCGCGCAGGATGGTGGTAGTCAGGTCACGAATGATCGGCTTGCCTTCCCAGGCGTAGCTGACATCGACCGCCTCGCATACCAGCTTGCCGGAACGTTCCGCCGCATTCAGCGCGAGCTTCGCAGTACCCTGGCGCTTGCGCCGTTCCGAGAACTGCTCGCGCATATCCTTGAGGCGCCGTACCCTGCCCTCGTTGCGCGTGCGCCGTGCCTTGATTCCCTGGCGGATCCAGGTCTCTTCCTGCGCCAACATCTTGTCGAAGCGCGCGTTCTCCTGCGCCTCGGCATTGTCCATCTCGGCTCGTCGGCGCAGGTAATTGTCGTAATCACCGGGGAAGTCCACCAGCTGGCCGCGATCGAGCTCGACGATACGCGTTGCCAGGCGCCGCAGAAAACCACGGTCGTGGGTGATGAACACAAGCGCCCCCTTCCAACTGAGCAGGAACTCCTCGAGCCAGGTGATCGCTTCCACATCCAGGTGGTTGGTCGGCTCGTCCAACAACAACAGGTCCGGGCCGTTGGCAAGCGCACGTGCCAGCAGCACGCGCCGCTTCATCCCCCCGGAGAGCGAAGCAAAGTCTGCATCGGCGTCCAGTTGCATGCGTGAAATCACCTGCTCCACCTGCTGCTCGATCTGCCAGCCGTCAGCGGCTTCCAGCGCATGTTGCGCCCGCGCCAGGCGCAGCAAGGCCTTGTCGCCAGTATCATGCGCCAACTCGGCGCTGGCCGCGTGATATTCCTTTACCAGCCCGGCGATCTCGCCGAGGCCATCGGCCACCACGTCGAACACGCGCCCAGCAGTGCCTTGCGGCACCTCCTGTTCGAGACGAGCCACCCGGGCATCACGGCGCAGCACGCGCTCACCATCATCGGCGCGCACGTCGCCAGAGACGATTTTGAGCAGGGTTGACTTGCCCTCACCATTGCGGCCGATCAGGCACACCCGTTCGCCTTCATTGATCGCCAGGGAAATCCCATCAAGCAACGGAGGGTGGGTAAAAGAAAGGGTGATATCCCGAAGAGACAACAGGGCCATTGCGCTACCGCCAAATTAAAACCGGCGCAATGGTCGCACATTCACACTGCCATCTGGCAGTTAGGAGAGGGTTTTTAACGAGGCCAGCGGTTCCAGTGCACACCCACGCGGGGCAGAACCAGCAAAGGCAACAGCGTGCAAACAACCAGCAAAACCACCTGCCACCAGGCCAAGAGTGAGAACACCGGTTCGCTCGCTGGCAAATCGGCAAACATGCCGAACACCAGCAAAATCAATGGCAGGCAGCTGAGCAGGATCATCGAGATCGCATGCATCACAGTTGGGTTTGAGGCTTTGCTTTGCATATCCCAGGGTTTCGACCAGGGAAGGGAAAAACATAATCGTTTAGATCATTAATCCTGCACCACTGCACAGCAGCAGCACGCTGATTGCCAAGGTAAAGGTGCGCGGTTGTATGTTCGTATGCAGCCGCCCACCCAGGTACATCGCAACAATCATGATCGGCAAACCAAGTGCCAACCAGCGCAAAAGTTCGATCGTAACGATACCGGTACCAAAGTAGCCGCTGATGCGCAGACTCGCGTCCAGCAGAAAAATCGCCGCGAATGTGGCCCGGAAGTGATTTTTATCCAACCCCCTGGCTTTCAGGTAGGTCACATAAAAAGGCCCACCAGTGCCGAAAAGAGTCCCAATCAGGCCACCGCTGGCGGCGGCCGGGGCTGCCCACCAACGTGATACCGGTTTGACCTCCGGCGACCACAGTGAGTAGACCGCATACAGTACGACGAATCCCCCCAATGCCTTCTTCAGGCTGGAGGCATCGAGGCTGTGAAACAGGGTGATCCCCAGCGCCACCCCGATCAGGGCGAACGGCAATAGGCTACCCACTTCAGTGAATTGAATCAGTTTGCGGTTTGCTCCGCCTTGGGCAGCTGAAGCAAGAAAGTCGAGGATGACCACCAACGGCACCGCCATCTGGATGGGAATAACGAGGCTCAGCACAGGAATCGCTATCAGGCCGGAACCAAACCCACATATGCCCCTGGTCAGGTAGGCGACGAACAGAACAGCGACAGACAGCAGATCAACCCAACTGATATCCAGCAAAATTTGACTTGTCCCTGTTCACGCGTGAAAGCTGTGCTTATTGTGACGTAAATTACTCACCATTCAATCTAAAACTTAAGTTAAAGTCTGTCGCACACTAGCGCTCGATTTCTCTTTAACTATGTCGATCAAAGTTTCGTTACACGATGCCTGGACCGGTGTTGCCGACTGTCGCAGTTGTAGTCTGCGAGACGGCGTCTTGTTCGCCGGCCTGACCGAATCGGATTTCGAGAAAATTCATGATCCGATCAGTCAGTTCACTCTGAAGGCGGGCGACCGACTCTACCGTGACCGCGACAACGGCAATCGCCTGTTCACCATTCGTAGCGGCCTGATCAAGCTGCAGCGCTACCTGCCAGACGGCACGCAACGTATCGTTCGTCTGGCAAAGACATCAGACGTGATTGGGCTGGAGTCTTTGCTCGACCAGCCCTACGAGCACGAAGCCATCGCGATGCAGACCACGGAAATCTGCTGTCTGCCGGTAGACACGGTGAACGAGCTCAGCAAGGAAAACCCAACACTGCACAAGGAACTGCTGCTACGCTGGCAGCGCGCACTCAGCGAGGCAGATACCTGGCTGACCGAACTGTCTACCGGCTCTGCGAGAAACCGCGTGGCGCGCCTGATTCTGCAGTTGACCGACGACACCAGCGACCAGCCCGAGTGCCGCCTGTTCGCACGCGAGGACCTGGGCTCGATGCTGGGCATCACAACCGAAACTGCAAGCCGTACCATTGCCGAATTCAAGCGCAAAGGCTGGCTGAACGAACTTTCCAGTAACCACTACCGTGTGGACATTACGGCCCTGCAAGAAGAATTCGCCTGAGCCGACAAAGTTCATCATTGGCATAGCCAATTGACGCTGCGAAACCGCCTGTTCAGTATCCAGGCATGATCAGCCTCTGTCCCAAAATAGCGTGAGCGATATTGCCGGCGCCCTTGGCCCCGTCTTCCTGCTGATCCTGTTCGGCGTGCTGTTGCGCCGCATCGGTTTTCCGGGTGAAAGCTTTTGGCCACAAGCCGAGCGCCTGACCTACTACGTACTATTCCCGGCGATGCTGATCTACAAGCTCGCTATCGCGGATGTCGGCAACACCCCATTACTGCCAACGCTGGTGAGCATCCTGTTCATGCTGCTTGGCGGGAGCACTTTGCTCTACCTGCTGCGCCGACAGGTGGCCAGCAACGGACCGGCCTTCACCTCGGTCTTCCAGGGAGGAATCCGTTTCAATACCTACATCGGCATGGCCTGCGCCGATGCCCTGTATGGCGATGCCGGACTGGTAGCGGCTGCCGTGGTCGTCGCGATAATGATCCCGCTCGTCAACCTGCTTTGCGTGCTGAGCTTTCACCTGACCCTGCACCGAGGCAACCTAGGTCCATTCTCTGTGTTCAAATCCCTGGTCAGCAACCCGCTGATTCTCGGCTGTCTGGTTGGCATTGCACTCAACCAAACCGGTATCGGCCTGCCCGGATGGAGCAAAAACACCTTTGCCCTGCTGGGCTCGGCGGCCCTGCCTCTGGGCCTGCTTGCGGTCGGTGTCGCCTTGGAAATCCGCGCCATCCACGGGGCCTGGAAGGAGCTGATCAGCGCCAGCCTGTTTCGTTTCCTGCTGCTGCCTTTGTTGATGCTGGCGGCGATCCATTGGCTGACACCACCGTTATTGAACTCGCAGGTCTTGTTGCTGTTCGCCTCTCTCCCAACGGCCTCCTCTGCCTACATCCTTGCAAGGCAACTCGGTGGCGACACGACCCTGATGGCCAACACGATCACTGTGCAGACGCTTGCAGGCTTTGCCTTCACTTCCTTTTGGCTGGTGCTGGCCCAGTCATTCCTCTAAGCCTGCAGCTTTAGGACGGCACTGCGCAGCCTCCCAGGCGATCATCGATGCCTTGCGATCGCTGCCCCAATGATAGACACCCACCTCTCCGGAACCACGCAACACCCGGTGGCAGGGAATCAGGTAGGCGATCGGGTTCCTGCCAATAGCCGAGCCAACCGCACGCGCCGCCTTTGCCTTCGCAATGTTCGCCGCTACACCCTGATAGCTTTCGATGCGACCGACCGGAATTGCCAGCAGGGCCCGCCAGACCTGGACCTGGAAATTCGTGCCGACCACCCAGGCCGAAACCGGCCGGTCCTGCGGCGCTCCGCTGAATATCCTTTCTGCCAGGGTCTCGGCCTCACGCGGCGCTTTCGACAACCTTGCCTGCGGCCATTGCGCCGTGAGGACCCGTAGCGGATCCTCCTGGTCGAGGAAGGCAAGGTGACAGATACCTCGTGAGGTGAATGCCAGACTTGCCTCGCCGAACGGCGTCGACACCACTGACCAGCCAATCTCCATTCCCGCAGCGCTTCGCCGGTATTCACCTGGCGACATGGCCTCCAGGTTGACGAACAGATCATGCAGGCGCCCTGGCCCGGAAAGCCCTGCCTGGGCAGAAACCTCCAGCAACGAACCCTGGCCCGCCAGGCTTTGCTTGGCATACTCAACCGTCAGGTATTGCACGAAACGCTTTGGACTGATCCCGGCCCAGCGGCTGAAAACACGCTGAAAGTGGGACTCGCTCAGGCCACATTGTGCTGCTGCCTCTGCCAGCGAAGGCCGCTCGCGGTAATGCGCGCGCAGAAACATCAGGGACGTTGCAATGCGCTGGTAATCCAGACTCGCCTGTTTCAGGTTCATATCCGGACTTTACCCAGCGCAACAGACACCAACCACCCGATTCTTGCTCCGACGACTCAGGAACTGAGAAATCTGCCGATACCCAGGATAGCCCGCTTCTTTTATCCTGAGCGAATGAACGCCAAGAACGAACCAAGCCCAAGCTGTCCGCTAGGGGAATCTTCCTGCGACTGGCTGGATGAATTGCAGGACCTGCGACAGCGCGTGGACAAACTGTCGGAACTGGTCTCTCATGATTCACTGACCGGCCTGTTCAATTACCGGCACTTCTCCGGCACCCTTCCGGCGGTATTGGAACGGACCAGGCGCAGCCTGCAGCCTGCCTGCCTGATTCTCGTGGACCTGGATCACTTCAAGAAAATCAACGATACGTGGGGCCACCAAGTGGGTGATCTGGCATTGCAGCATGCGGCACGTCTCATGCAACAGCAGGTACGTATCGTGGATACCGTGTGCCGTTACGGTGGCGAGGAGTTCGCGATCATTCTGCCCGACACATCGCTACGCCAGGCAGTAGCCGTGGCCGAACGCATCCGCAAAGCAATCGAGGAAACGGCGCTGGTGTTTGCAGAAGGCGAACTCAGCTTTACCGCCAGCCTGGGCGTGGATGTCTACCTGCCCAGCTCGTCGAGATCACAGGAGGCGCTGATCGAGTCGACCGACAAACTACTTTATCAGGCAAAGGAAAGTGGTCGTAACAGGGTGTGCCACCGCGACCTCGCCGAGGTTGAATCGCGAACCGAAGTCAGCCGCGAGGAACGCGACGCCTTGCGCGGTTTATTCGACAACTAGCCAGGATTCGCTAAATTCAGCCCACCCCTTCCCGCAGACGCTTGATCTGGAAGAGTGTTGCCCGCTCTTCTTCTTCCAAGGCATCGCTAATGCGGTGAATCGCCTCTTCGTAGCCTGGAATGATGTTGTACTTGAGCGCATTGACACGTTTCTGTGCCTTGCGTTGTTCGCTGATCAGGCGATACAGGGTCATCTCCACTTCAGCCAGTTTGGCAAGACGCACGCTGGCTTCCGCAAAAGCACGGCGCGCCTCGTCGAAACTGGGGTCGGTACCAAGCAAACCCATTGGTGTCGGCGGCAACACCTCGGCCTTGACCGACGGATACTGCACGCCCAGCGAACTGCGTGGCAGTACCTGCACGTCGAGCGACGCGGACGCCCCCAGGGTGGCCTGGCGTATGGCGCGGCTACCCATGCGTAGCTGCGCGACGCCCAGCCAGTGATAGGCGTCCTTGAGACCTTCCATCGTCTGACTGCGCAGCTTCTGGTACTCACCGATATGTTCGTACACCAGGCGTGTGAGCAGCTCGCGCTTGCGTTCCAGCAACGCGTGCCCGTCGCGCAGGAATTTCACCTGCTTGCGCAGGCCGAGTAATGCGCTCTTGGTCGGGGGGACGCGCAGACGCAGCTTGCTCATGCAGCATCCTCGTCGCGACTGCCGTCGCCGCGATGGTAGTGCGCCAAGTCGGTCTCGCTGACGCGGGTCAGCGCATCGCGCGGGAAGCGGCCGAGCAGCTCCCAGGCCAGGTTGAGCGTATCGACGATGCTGCGGTTGTCATCCTCGCCCTGTCCCACGAAGTGCTTGTCGAAGTCCTCGGCGAAGGCCAGGAAACGGCGGTCACGGGCGGAAAGCTCTTCGGCGCCGATAATCGAGGCAAGGTTGATCGCCTCCTGGGCCTTGGCGTACAGCGCGTAGAGTTGGTTCGCCACGCGCGGGTGGTCCTCGCGGGTATCGTCCTTGCCGATGCCATCCTTCATCAGACGCGACAGCGACGGCGCAATATCCACCGGCGGGTACACGCCGCGGTTGTGCAATTCGCGCGAAAGCACGATCTGCCCCTCGGTGATGTAGCCGGACAGGTCGGGAATCGGGTGGGTGATGTCATCCGAGGGCATCGACAGTACCGGCACCATGGTCACCGATCCATGACGATCCTCGATGCGCCCGGAACGCTCGTAGATTTCGGCCAGGTCGGAGTACAGGTAGCCCGGGTAACCCTTGCGCGCCGGCACATCACCCTTGGCGGTGGCCACCTCGCGCAGCGCCTCGGCATAGTGGGTCATGTCGGTCATAACCACCAGCACGTGCTGGTCGAGATCGAACGCCAAGTACTCAGCGGCAGTCAGCGCGGTACGCGGCAGTGCCAGGCGCTCGATCGGCGGATCGTCGGCATGGTTGATGAACATCACCACGTTGCCGAGCACGCCCGAGTCGGCAAAAGATTCCTCGAAGAAACGTGCATCCGAATAGGAAACACCCATTGCCGCAAACACGATGGAGAAGCTGCTGTCTTCGTCAACCAGGCGGGCCTGGCGCACGATCTGCGCGGCGAGACGGTTATGCGGCAAGCCGGAGGCGGAGAAGATTGGCAGCTTCTGCCCACGTACCAGCGAGTTGAGTCCATCGATGGTGGAAACACCGGTCTGGATGAACTCTCTTGGGTAGGAACGGGTGGCCGGGTTGATCGGCGCACCGGCGATCGGCCGGCGCACGCCCTGCACGATCGGCGGACGATCATCGACCGGCTCGCCCAGACCGTTGAACACGCGCCCCAGCATCGTCGGGCTGAGGGTGACGGTCAGTGGCTCGTCAAGAAAGCGTACCCAGGTGTTGTGCAGGTCGAGGTCATCGGTACCCTCGAACACCTGGATCAGCGCCTCGTCCTGTCCGGCACGGATTACCTGGCCATTGCGCTTGTTGCCATGGTGATCGCGGATGCGCACCCTGTCGCCAAAGGACACATCGGGCACGCCCGAGACACTGAGCAGGCCACCCTGTGCCCCGCTGGCACGGCGGTATTCGACATCGCTCATTGCGCAACCTCCTTCTCACTCGCGTACGCCTCACGGATCTCGGCGAACGCCTTGTGCGCCTCCTGTGCAAACTGTTTCAGCTCGTCTCCCTCTTCGCTGCGCCAGGTCGACTTGGCGCGGCGCACCCGCGCCAGGATCGGGTGCTCGGCCAGCTGCTGCACCGGGGCGCCGAGTTCGATCAGTTCGCGGCCCTGGTCGAACAGGCTCATCACCAGCTCCAGCAAAGCAAACTGCTTGGCTGGCGAGCAAAACGAATCGATCTCGTCGAGCGCACTCTGCTGCAGCACCGCCTCTTTCACCAGCGCAGCACCCTCCAGCTCCCAACGTTGCGCCGAGGACAGCGCCTCCGGCCCGACCAGGTTGACGATGCGCGACAGCTCGGCATCCCTTGCCAGCAGCGCCAGCGCCTGCGCACGCCGGTCCTGCCACCGTTTGTCCACCTCGCTGTGCCACCAGTCGGCCGCAATCGAGACGTGCTGCGAGAAGCTGTCGACCCAGTCGACCGACGGGTAGTGACGCGCGTCCGCCAGCTCCTTGGACAGTGCCCAGAAGGTCTGGATGATCTCCTTGGTGTGGCTGGTAACCGGTTCGGAAAAATCCCCCCCTGGTGGCGAGACCGCACCGATCAGGGTCACCGAACCCCGCTCACCGCCGAGAGTCTCGACCCGACCGGCACGCTCGTACATGGCCGCCAGGCGCGAGCCAAGGTAAGCAGGGTAACCTTCCTCCACCGGCATGTGGCCAAGGCGTCCGGCGACCTCGCGTAACGCCTCTGCCCAGCGTGAGGTCGAATCCGCGAGCATGACCACGTCGTAACCCTGGTCGCGGAAGTACTCGGCCATGGTCATGCCAACGTACACCGAGGCCTCGCGCGCGACCACCGGCATGTTGGAGGTATTGGCCACCAGCAGGGTTCGTTCCATCATGCCGCGCCCGGTGTACGGATCGATCAGCTTGGGGAAACTCTCGAGCACGTCGACCAATTCATTGCCGCGTTCGCCACAGCCCACATAGATCACGATATCCGCGTTCGACCAGCGCGCCACCTGCTGCTGCACCATGGTCTTGCCTGCGCCGAACGGCCCCGGC
>Ga0180436_10005248_pt1 | contig 11496 bp, 8 predicted proteins | sample SS_ome_2_FD_132434 | JGI IMG/M metagenome (GOLD analysis project Ga0180436, IMG submission 132434) | Hypersaline lake sediment archaeal communities from the Salton Sea, California, USA - SS_3_S_2 metaG | ecosystem: Environmental > Aquatic > Non-marine Saline and Alkaline > Hypersaline > Sediment...
GGAGCTCCGGGAGTACCTGACGGAACTCACTGAAGGGGAGCCGCGGGAGTTCTTCCGTCCCAACTTCTGGCCAAACACGCCGGATATCCTCCACCAGGACCTGCAGTCCGGTCTCGAGGCGACGTTCAAGGCACGGTTTACCCTGGCGGCGACGCTCAGTTCTAACTACGGAATCTACGGACCCGCCTTTGAGTGCATGGAATACAAGCCGCGGCATCAGGGAAGCGAGGAATATCTGGACTCCGAGAAATACCAGATCCGCGACTGGGCGTCGCGTCGGCCCTGTCCGCTGGAGGACTTTATTTCCCGCATCAACGAGATCCGCGGGAACAACCGCGCCCTCCAGGAGACCAACAATATCCGGTTTCACGCTACCGACAACGACCGGCTTCTGTGTTACAGCAAGAGGAGCGGCGACAACACGATCCTGGTGTGCGTGAATATGGACTACGAGCATGTCCAATCCGGCTGGGTCGAGTTTTCCCCTGCCGCCGTGGGCTACCGGGAGCATCCGCCCTTTGTGGTTCGGGATCTGCTCACCCGGCAGTCCTACACCTGGCGAGAATACTGGAACTTCCTGCGTCTCGATCCCGCGGTGTCGCCGGTTCATATATTCGTGCTCGAGCGCGATTGATGCAACCGATCGTCCCGTCGGACTGGATCGATTTTTCTCCTCGATTACGCCACCGTCTTGAGGGAGATGTACTTCTTGCGTACATGCGTCGGCGCCGCTGGTTTCGGGAAAAATCCCGCCGAACCGGAACGCCCTCGATCACGCGGATCCACAGTTTCGGGGACGATCTCCACCGCGTTCACCTGCTGGTGGTTACCGTGGGGATCGAAGCGACCGACACAACACGGTACTTTCTCCCGCTGGCCTGCGCCTGCGGCGAGGAGGCGCAATCGATCGAGCGCGAGTTTCCCCGACGGATCGTCGCCGATACGGAGTGTGATACCAGGCGATGCGTGATCTATGACGGGGTTTACAGCGACCGATTTCGGAGATATCTCCTCTCGACGCTTCTTTCCGGGCAGACCGTCCACGGGGAGATCGGAGTCCTCTCGGCGCACCGCTCCGCATCGCCCGGCGGGCCTTCCCCTCCATGCGACTACCCGTCGCACGTCTCCCATGCGGAGCAGTCCAACACCTCTATCATCTACGGGGAACGATTCTTCTTCAAACTCTTTCGAAAGATCGAACCCGGGATAAACCCCGACATCGAACTCACCTGTTATCTCAGCGAAACCGCGGGATACGCGCACGTCCCGCAGTACCTAGCTTCTCTCGCCTGGGAGGCCTCCGATGCGGTGTCCGCCCTGGGGCTCCTCTCGTCCTTTGTACCCGACGCTCGTGACGTGTGGACCTGGGTGCGTGACCGGGTTGATCAGGCCTTCGATGCAGTGCTCGCCGGTGAACCCCGCGACCCCGCGCCCTTTCTCGATCGTGTTGCCCTGATCGGGCGGCGTACCGGAGAGCTTCACCTGGCGTTGGCAGGGTTACCCCCGGGTGAAGGCGTGGCTGTCGAGGATACCGGCGGGGCTCACCGGGCCGCCCTGGAACGACTCGTAACGGTCACGATGAGGCGCGTCGCAGACCGCCTGGCGCAGGAGGAGAGCCCCCACCGACGGGAGTCGCTGCGGGAGGCTCTGGCGCTGGAAGAACCGGTGCTCCGGCGTGTTGCGCAGCTGACCCGGCATCCCACCACGGGACAACTCATCCGCATCCACGGCGATTATCATCTTGGTCAGCTCCTATGGAGGGCGGACGACCTGGTAATCATCGATCTCGAGGGAGAACCGGCACGATCCCTGGCGGAACGGCGCCGACCGGACAGCGTTTTTCGAGATGTGGCTGGGATGTTGCGATCGTTTCACTATGCGCTCTCGGATCGGTATCTCCGGCGCTGCGCGGAACAACCGGAACAGGCGTTCCAGCTGGAACCGCTTCTGTCCGACTGGTATCGCCGGACCTCCTCGGCGTTTCTCGAGGCGTACCGCCGGACGGTGGCGGGGAGTGGACTGGTTCCAGAGGATGGCGGAGATGCCCTTCTGGAGGTGTACATCCTGGAGAAGGCGGTCTACGAGCTGGGATACGAACTCGATAATCGTCCGGACTGGATTTCGATCCCGATAGCCGGCATTCGGTTCGTGCTTGAGCAGTGATCACGGGAGCGGTATGCTCCCAGGGATGGAACAGCTGATCACTTCCTACCGCGACAAATTTGGCGAGGAGCCCACGCACCGGGTGCGCTCGCCCCTGCGGATATGCCCGCTGGGGGCGCACGTGGATCACCAGGACGGCCTGGTTACCGGTATGGCGCTGACGGACAGTATCACTCTGGCCTTTGCGCCGGAGCAGCACGGGTACATCCGCGTGCAGAGTCTGGATTTTCCCGATGAGGAGTATTTTCATCTCGATCAGGTGCCGGAGATGGTGCCCGGGTTCTGGGGTAACTACCTGCGCGGAGCGGTTCTCTCGCTGCAGAATCGTTTCAAGCTTCGTCGTGGCATCAAGGGGACGATCCAGGGCAACCTGCCGATCGGCGGTCTGAGTTCCTCCGCGGCGGTAACCACGGCCTACCTGATGGCGCTCTGCGAGGTGAACGACCTCCCGGTGAGTTCGGCGGAGCTGATCGACTTCAGCCATTGGGTGGAAACGCGGTTTATCGGGCTCAACAACGGTATTCTCGATCAGTCCGCCAATATCTTGAGTCGCCAGGGGCGCCTCATGTCGATGGACTGTCTCACGGGAGAGCACGACCTCGTACCGGCGGGACCGGGTCTGGAGGAGTTCGAGATCGTGATCGTGTACTCCGGGATCAGTACGGCTTTGATCAGTACCGACTACAACAACCGGGTGGATGAGTGCAAGGTGGCGGCCTGGACGCTGGGCGAGCTGGGGGATCTCCCGGTAGTACCGTTTCACGAGGTGACCCTCCGGCAGATACCGGAGGAGGTATTCCGGGACCAGCGGGCGCATTTGGCGGGGCGGTTCCAACGCCGCGCGGACCACTACTTCTCCGAGGTCGATCGAGTTCGCCGGGGGGTGGAAGCCTGGGGCCGCGGCGACCTGGAGGAGTTCGGGCGGCTTGTCTTTGAATCGGGCATGAGTTCCATCGAACACTACGAGAGTGGTTGTCCGGAGCTGACCACGATCTACCGGATTCTGCGCGATACGCCGGGGGTGTACGGCGCACGGTTCAGCGGGGCGGGATACCGCGGGTGCTGTATCGGTCTCACCGATCCCGCCCACCGCGAGGAGATTCGCACCCGTATTGTGGAGGAGTATCCCAAAGCGCATCCCGCGTACGCGGACGTGTTCGATGTGTTTTTTACCGGGACCGGCGACGGCGCCGAGGTGATCCCGCTGTGATCACCGTGGTCCTCGCGGCGGGATATGGAACGCGTCTGCGACCGCTCACCGACGAAACGGCCAAACCGCTTCTGCCGGTGGCGGGACGGACAATCCTGGATCGAATCCTGGACAACGCCCAGCGGATACCGGAGCTTACCGGGATTGTGGTGGTGAGCAACGATCGGTTTGTCGATCAGTTTGAACGATGGCGAGACGCTCGCAGGAGCGCCGTCCCGATCGAGTTGATTAACGACGGCTCCCGCGAGAACGAACATCGGCTCGGGGCGCTCCGGGATCTCGCGCTGGCGGCGTCGTCGGTGAAGCCCGGCGAACCGGTCCTGGTTCTCGCCGGTGACAATCTTTTTGAGTTTGAGCTGACCGACTTTGCGCGCTGGGCGAACGACCGTGGTACGGACTGTATCACGACGCACCGGCAACCGGAGGTTGAGCGGCTTCGCCGGACCGGGGTAGTAGAACTGGACAACCGGTCCCGGGTACGAGGGTTCGAGGAGAAGCCGATTCATCCAAAAAGCGAGTGGGCGGTACCGCCGCTCTATCTCTTTCGGGACATCACGGTGACGGAGGAACTGCCGCGGTTTCTCCGTGAGGGTCATGACGGGGACGCTCCGGGGAGCTTTATCCCCTGGCTGCTTGCGCGGACTCCCGTCCACGCCTACCGCTTTGACGGGGCGCGCTACGACATCGGTACGATCGAGAGCTATCGCGAGGTAGAAGCGATCTTCTCGCGTCGCGAGCGACGTTAGTTCCGGGGCGGTATCAGGATTTCCACGGTTGTCCCGTTGTCCCGAGCGATGTGTGCCCGTGCCCTGAGCTGAGAGGACATGGCGTCTACCAGACGCATACCGAATCCGGCGGAGCTCGATAAATCGACCGAATCGGGAATTCCCACGCCGTTGTCGGCGACGATAAAACGCAGATCCCCCGTCTCTTCCCGGGAAAGCGAGATTGCAATGCGGGCATCGGAGAAGTCGGGAAAGGCGTACTTCATCGTATTCGTGATCAGTTCGTTCAGAATGATTCCCAGGGGCAACAGGACCGACGCATCGAGAACAATATCGGCGATCTCGGTATCCAACCGCACAAACCCGCCGTCGGGGAATCCCGAAAGGATCTCCGCCGCCAGCGGTTCCAGGTATTCCTCGGCAGGGACCGATCGAAAATCGCGACCGGTGTAGAGTTTTCGATAGAGTACTTCCATCGCCTGCACCCGGTGCTCCGCGTCGAGGAGTGCCGCCGCGCCGTCCTTATCGGCGATCTCTTCGGCCTGGAGATGGAGGAGGCTCGTGATCAGGCTCATGTTGTTTTTGATCCGGTGGTGCACTTCCGTGAGGAGCGTTTCCTTTTCGGTTACATCGTGGGCGATGGCGTACACGGTTCCCTCTTCCGGTACGGGGTGGGCGTTCCACTCCAGGATAACGTAGGAACCGTCGGATTTTTGGTACCGGTTTACAAACTGCAGAACCTCCTCACCCTCTGCGAGCCGCGCCATCGCGTGGGTGGTACGATCCAGGTCCTCCGGATGAACCAGCGAATAGAGCTGTTTTCCGATGAGTTCATCCACGGGGTATCCGAGAACGGTCGTGAAGGAGGGGTTTACCATCTGGAACACGCCGGTACGCACGTCGGCCGTGCAGATCAGTTGATCCGCAAGATTCCAGATGTTGCGATACGCCCCCTCGTACCGGCGCCGTTCGTCCTCGATCCGCATCGTGGCGAGAGAGAACCCGATATCGTCGGCGATCTCCGTTACCATCGATTGCTCCTCGGGATCGGTAGAAAACTCCCGCGGCACCGATACGACGAGATACCCGCTGAGATCCTGGCGAAACCGGATCGGTACGGTGAACGCGGCGTCTCGATTGTAGATCGTGGAAAAGGGGCAATCGCGACACTCGGTCAAAGGTTCGTCGGTAATGACCAGCCCTCCCGCATCGATTGCGTCGCGGGCACAGCGCGGAATCGTCCCGGACTCAAGATACGGCACCATTGGCGCGAAGCGACTGCCGAACCCAGCATGATAGAACGGTTGCACCGGGCGTCCCTTGTCATCGAACAGAACGATCGAGGCGTGGGAGTAGCCGTGCGTCTCGATAAGGATATTGCAGATCCCGTCCAGAAGCCGGACCGGATCACGCTCCTGCGTCATGAGCTGGTCCGCGTTTCGGATCGACAACAGTACGCGGTTGAGGTGTTCGATGCGTTCCCGATTCTGCTGTGCTTCCTCGTAGGCGCGCATATACGCCAGTTGGTTGTCTTCCAGCGTCTGAATCGTTTCAAAGAGCCGGTACGCCATAGTGATCGATTCGATGAGAACAGATTCTCCTGCGTTCTTCGCGACGTACCCGTATCGCCGGATACCGTTGATCCGCTGAAACGTCCCCGGATCGCTATGATTGCTGACGAACACGATCGGCACATCCCGTCGGGAAAGGATCCGACGCGCCGCCTCGGTCCCGTCGGGATCGGAGCCCAGTTCGATATCCATGAGAACGAGATCGCAAACGCGGCGGGCCTCCGTAGCTGTTGCCGTTTCTATCGCTTCGTCACCGGAGCGTGCTATGAGAACATCGGCGCCGTACCGGCGGAGGATCTCCTCCGTGTCGAGAGCGACGAGCGCCTCATCCTCCACGAGGAGGATCGTCCGGTTTTCTAGAAGATTGGATCCGTAGCCCGCCATGCCTGTAGTGTAGTATCGCCGATCCCGCCGTGCAAATCCAAAAAGGATGGATGACAGGGGTGGAAACTCGTGCTACTCTTGTTTAATTTACTTTCAGAAAAAAACTATGGTACGTCATCCGCTCCGAAGCAACGATATTCGCGAACGCAACGAAAAACTGGTACTCAACCTTATCTTCATGAACGGGAGTATGGCCCAGTCCAAGGTGGTTCAGGAGACGGGACTCAAGGCTCCCACGGTATTTCGGATCTTTGCCAAGCTCGAAGAGGAGGGCATGATCCGGCAGTGTGCTGAAGAAGAGGCGGTGGACGACCGAGCCGCGACGGAGCGGAAGGGCCGGCGCCCCAGTTTTTACTGTATCGAACCGCAGAGCGGATACGCCGTGGGCGTCGATTTTTCACGTCTCGCCGCGGCGGTCATCGTTGTGGACTTCTCCAACACGGTGATTTACCGCCACGATACGGAGTTTACCGGCTCGCAGAATCGTGACTCGATCCTGAACACGATTCAAACGATGATCGACCGCGCGATCACCGGGAGTGCGATCGACCCCGCCGCCCTGATCGGTATCGGTATCGCGGCGCCGGGTCGTGTGGATACGGTGGACGGCCGTGTGGTGGAATATCCGCGAATCCCCGGTCTCTCCGGCTACTCGATCAAGGAGCATTTTGAGGCGGTCTACGACGCGCCGGTATACGTTCACAACAACGCGTCGGTGATTGCTGCCAGCGCGTACCACTACGGAACCGCCCGGGAAGAAAGCTCGCTTCTGGCGGTGCTGGTTCGTTCCGGTGTCGGCGGCGCGCTGGTCAACCACGGGGAGATCTTCCTGAACGGCACAAAAACGGTGCTGGAGATCGGCCGAATGACCGCAACCGACACCGGACCGGAATCGCTGGAGACGATCGTGTCGGAGCCGGCGATGCTCGCGCTGGTCCGGGACGCCACGGGACTTGAAAGCTGGGAAGCGGTGGAGCGGACCCTCGACAGAGAAACGCTGGAACCGATAATCGCGTCGGCGCGCGACGCGCTTGCCCGGGCGGTGCACAACCTGTACCACGTGTTTCACCCGGAGGCGATCCTGCTGATCTCGCGTTTTCATATTCTGACGGAGGTTCTGGGAGCGGCGATTCGGTGTGATCTGCCGGAATGCCGCGTCATTCCGAGCGTGTACGATCCCGTCCAGGCTTGCTACGGTGCCACGGACCTGGTGTTTGCGCGCTTTTTTCTCCGTTCACCGGACCAGCTGATCGCCGGCAGTCCCGAGAAGTAACGTTCCCGGATAAAATCAACACCAGACGAAACCGGAGAGTCGGGCAACCCGACGGAGGAGCTCTCGGTGAAACCCCTCCACCAGGCAGACGTGGTGGGGCATTCCGATCTGAATCCGCTCTTCGAACCAGTCGCGCACATCCACGTCATGGGTCTCAAACAATCCGTTGGTTGCCAGCAGGTGACGCCGCGGTTCGATCGTGCGCCCCTCCAGGGCGGTCATGTGATAGCGTCCGTCAAAGCGCCAGAGCCGAAAGAGCGTGGCGTCCATGCCGGGGCGAATCGTCGATTCCACCACGGATGGTTTTTTGTTGTTGAACTGGACGCCGATGCGGGGTGCGCCCTGTGCCGGCGCAGGTTGGGCGTACTGGAACGGGGCCGCCCCGGTGTGCCAAATCGTAATCGTTGAGCGGTCGTGTTCCAGCCAGTCCGATAGATAGACCGGACCGATTGTGGCGCTTTCGGCGATCCGCGAGCAGAGTGCGCCATCCACGTCCCCCTCCATGGCGATGGGAAACCCCTCCGATACGAGTCGGGCCAGGGCGAGATAGGGCCAGTGGCCGGTCATGGTAGGCAGATCCGGCCAGCACCGAAACGCCAGGGCGTCAAAGCGCTCCGACGAAAAGAGCTCTCGAAAGCTCCGGTAGTACCGGGCCTGCATCGCCAGCGCCTCGTCGAGCGTCACCGGCAGTTCCGTTGTGAGGTCTACCGGGAGCGACCGAAAGGAGGCGATCGTCTCCTCGAGCTCCGGGGCATCCCAGGAATTGACCCGGTCCACCAGTTCCGGTGTACTCATGTGGTAGAGTTGCGCTCCCAGCCTGTCCGCAAGAAAGACCGGATCGCTGTGAAAATCCACGAATCCCGGGGCGTGGTATCCGATCAATCCGAGTTTGGTAGAGCGGATCGATGTGGTGGCGTGGACCGCCGAGATCGCCCGACGGAGCGCCCGCCTCGTTTCCTCCTCCTCCGGCGCGCCGTAGACAAACTCCACCGGGCGACCGAGTTGTCGCAGCGTGGCGGTCATGACGTGGGTTCCCACCAGCGAGTTGGCGCTGATCATCTCCCCCTCCGGGCGCTCGGTCGTTGCCCAGAGAACGAGCGGACGGTCCCAGAAGCGCGCCAGTAACGGCGCCAGGCGCCCGTCGGAGATAGTGGGTTGCACGAGAACCAGCACGTCCACCGAGCGCGTCCGGCATACGTCGATAACCCGGGAGAGCTCCGCGTCGTCGGCGATATTCTCCGAGGGGACGATCACATGCCAGGGCAGCCCGTTCATAACCTCGTCGATCCGTGCTCGGACATCGGCGCCCCAGGCGGGATCAAAACCGGGTCGCTTTCGCCCCATAACAAGAAGACCCACCGCGGGCTCGCGAATAATCCCGGTCGTTCTGGCCGCCGCATCTATCGTACTCACGCTCATCGTCTCCCTATGATTATTTATTTTCAGTAACTAAGTAATACTACACCGATCACCGGGTCTGGTAAACACCCGACGCTCTGTGGTATACGGTGCGTCTCCATGGATGACACCCTCCGTTCCTACGGGCAACGCCGATTTCGCCTCTTCTGGATCATGAACGCCGTCCCCGTGGCGTTCCTTCTGGAGGATGTACTCGTCCTGTACGGGATTCGGAACGGTGTTCCGGAACCCGCCTTGGCGGCACTGGCCTCGTTCGTTCAACTTACGATGCCTTTTATGCTCCTGGGACGCGTATTCTCCGCGCGCTGGGGGCTCGCCGGAGGTTGGACGGGGGCGTACCTGATCCGTTACTCCGCGGTATCCACCCTCATCCTGGCGCCGTTACTTCCCACCGTGGCGGCGCGAACCGCTCTCATCCTCGGAGCCGGGTTTGTCTTTGCGGCGTTCCGGGCGGTAGGGGTGATCAACATGCACCCGCTCAATGGTGAGATAACGGTGGAGGAGGACCGCGGCGCGTACCTGCATGGCAACTTCGCGCTGTTCAACGGAACGTATCTGCTTGCTGTCCTGGCGGGGGTACTGTTGACGGCGCGCTTCGAGTCCACCTGGATCTTTCAGATGATGATCGCGATCGGCGTGGTCACGGGGTTCGCCTCACTCCTGGTGCTCAAAGGCGTTCCCGAGTCGGGGGAGGGAAAACGTGCCGCCCGGGAGCCTTTCTTCGCGGTGCTTCGGGATGTACGTCGAGAGGTGCGGCTGGGCGTTCTGATTCCTGCCTGGGCGGGCGGGCTGATGAGTTTCGCCCTGGTAGTGCCGTTTTCGATACTGCTTGTGAAAAACGGGTACGGTATCGATGACTCCACGGCGTTACGGTTTACGCTGGTCACCCTGGCGGGAGCGGTGGCCGGCGGGCTTGTGAACCGCCGGCTCACGGAGCGGGTGACGCCACGATCGCTGGTGTTGTTGTACGTGGCGGTCCTGGTGGGGATCGCGGCGCTCTGGGGTGTTTCGCCGGATCGATACGTACCGGTGTGGACGATTCCCCTCTTTTTTGCGGCGGGGTTTTCCCGAGCCGGTATCATCGTTGGTCTGCAGCACCACCTGATCTCGTCCAACCGGGCGGAACACCGCATGCACGTTTCTCTCCTGGTGGAACTCACCGGTTCCGCCGTTTCCGGTCTCACCGCGACCTTTATCGGGGGCGGTCTCCTGCGGTATTTTGGAGATCGAACGTCCGGGATCGACGTGTATCACCGGTACTTTCTCGTGGTGGCGGCGATCCTGGTGGTGGCGTTTGTGTTTGTTGCGCGGATGCGCAGAAAGGATCGATCGCGTGACGGCAATACGTGAACTGCCCGAAGACTATCGCCGAGTAGGCACACTGGATCTACGAAACGATCGAACTGCCCGTTCGATTTCTTTTGCTCTGCGAATGCTCACGCTGGTTGTGTTTGTTCCGCTTTTTGCCGGCGTTGCCTGGGTAATACGTCCGGAGATACGGCGTGATCCTGCGGTTCTGTGGAATCTCGGCGGGGGCGAGTTCCCGGCGATCCTGATCTACCTCGCGCTTGGTGCGCTTATCATTGCGATGCTGATTCTACACGAGCTTGTTCACTTGGCGGTGTTCCGGCTGAGTGGTGCCGGGGACTCGCAGATCGGTGTAAACGGCTTTGCGGTTTTTGCCTGGGCCGACGGGTGGTACACGCGGCGGGGTGCGATGGTTCTCAATGCGGCAGCGCCGTTCTTCGTGATTTCCGCGGTGGGGGTTTCCCTGTTTCCGCTCGTTTCGGCGGAGTACTTCGGATGGGTCTACCTCCCGGTGGTGATCAACGCCGCGGTTGCCGCCGGTGACTACATGGGGATAGCCTGGCTCCTGATGGTGCCGCGGGGAGCCTGGATCTCCGACGAGGGCGAAACCCTCACCGCCTACGCTCCGGTGTTGACGGACGAGGAATCAGTACAGTAGCCTGCGGCGCATCATGAACACGATAGTCAGCAAGTTCGGCGGGTCCTCCGTCGCCAACGCCGCACAGATTCGCAAAGTGGCGGACATCATCAGGTCCGATGATGCACGACGGGTGATCGTCGTATCCGCCCCGGGCAAGCGGAGTTCCGGCGACGAGAAGATCACGGACATTCTTATCGACTGCCACGCCCGCGCTGCCGCCGGCGAGGACGTTCGCGAGCGCTATGCCCTGATCCGGGAGCGCTACGTGGAGATCGCGCGTGATCTCGGGATCGAGCACGGGATCGATACCGTTCTCGACGAGGTTGAGGAACGTATCCGTACCGGTGCCGATCGCAACGCCGTGGTATCCCGTGGAGAGTACCTGGGAGCGCACCTGATCGCGCGTTTTCTCGGCTTCGAGTTTCTCGACGCGGCGGAGATCATTCGTTTTGCCGACGAGCACAGCGTCGACGACACGGTCTGCGATCGTCTGATCGGTAGCGCGATCGATCCCGGGAAGCGATACGTGATCCCCGGATTCTACGGCGCGCACGGGGACGGCCGGGTCCAGTTGTTTACGCGGGGGGGATCGGATATCACCGCTGCGCTTGTGGCTCGCGGGATAGGGGCGGAGGTGTACGAGAACTGGACCGACGTGTCCGGTCTGTTGTCCGCCGATCCCCGGATCGTGGACGCGCCGGCGCCGATCGAACGAATCAGCTACGATGGGCTCCAGGAGTTAGCGTTCCTCGGTGCCGTGGTGTTTCACGAGGAGGCGGTTGCACCTGCAGCGGCGGCGTCGA